>Ga0164310_10001413_pt1 | contig 13507 bp, 17 predicted proteins | sample GuaBasSedimGuay1_FD_121795 | JGI IMG/M metagenome (GOLD analysis project Ga0164310, IMG submission 121795) | Subseafloor sediment microbial communities from Guaymas Basin, Gulf of California, Mexico - Guay1, Core 4569-9, 0-3 cm | ecosystem: Environmental > Aquatic > Marine > Hydrothermal vents... | reverse complement strand
TGAAGGTCTTTCGCGCTGTACTCTTGTATACCTTGGAATTTCCATTGCTTATATATTCCTCATTACTCTGTTATCATTATTGAATTCTTAGCGCTGCGTTATATCTCATTATTTCGTCTTCATATACCAGGGCCATAAGATCGAGTTCCATTTGTGCCTCTGTCTCTCGAGTGACGGCACTTCTGGAAACGCCGCTCGATTTAGCCAGGCGAACCTTTTGGGCAGACAATATAGATTTAGCTCTCTTCCGAATTGCCTTAGCCCTTTCCCTGTAGTATCTGTCCCGTATTTTATACTCGGGAGCCTGGTGAAGCTTTACAAGGTCTGTGATTGTTTGCAAGCCCAGCAAGGCTTCTTCCGTCTTGATATTTTTTAGCGTGTCGATCATTTGAGATTACACCCCACTCCTGTGATTGTTATAGGATCAGGTTCTTGTTGCCTTAAGCATATCTTTATAATGCGCCCAGTGCCGGGGCATATGTTATACTCCTTAACACCTGTAAAGGTAGAGCTTGGCAGCGAATCGAACAGGTTGACATATTCAGGCGTTCCATCCTCCTCAACTTGTACGCCAATTTCACCGCTTCTAGCATTTAAAAGGGTAGCCCTAACTTTAGTCAAGCGCCTTTTGCTTTCGTAAGAGGGATCGTTAATTCCGCCATACCAATTCATGGTTTTGGCAGTTGCGGTGTAGGTTAAACCCACATAGGCATCTTCTGTTGGGGACCATCCTGTTATGTCAATTTTCCCCCCATCAACTGTGAATTTGTGGGCGGCCCCGTCGCTGTCTCTTAACCAGTCCCCCTCCTCGTCCGTATAGCACCACACCTCTTTATCCTCAAGGTGGTCCAATCCGGTTATTTCATAGACAGGTGTACCGTTTGTGAAATGTATTATTGAATCTGCACTAGTAAGAGGCGTAAAATATTCAATATATCTTTTAGTTGATCCACCTATAGTTCGCTTAACCGTGTAAAACAGTAAGTCATCTACATCTTCTTGTGGCATAACCATGAGAGATTCATAATCGCCATCAGTTGTAACTTGAAACCATGAATTGATCTGCTGTTCTGCAACATAATTCAAGCCCCACAGATTGCCATCTGCATCTGTTACCCAAATAGTGATATATGGATTTGATTGAGCTGCTATCTGATAAATATTGGAGTTAATAAAAGGATCGGCAAACAGCGTCTCGTCGGTTGGTGTAGCTTTATCTACATTAACGGAAGCGCTAGCCATAAAGCTGCGTAATATTTTCTTGTTACGCTGCGCAAAAAAGACGATGTTCCCTATTGTGGCTGGGCGGATTGCAGCACAGGACATGGTGGATTGGTACCCTAACATTGTCACGCTGGGGGTTAAGACTGCACTTGAATCTTCCCTACCTATAGTCCATATTCCATTGGTAGTGCCTATAACTAATACCTGGGCACCTACCATCCACAAAATTTCATGGAGGGTAGCTCCAGTTAACGTATATTGCAACATATATTCATCGTCTGCATGTGTGGTAAAATCGTCGAAATATTGAGAACGTGAACCCCATATAGTGCCTGGCTTTTCTATGGTTCCACCATAAAAGAGGCGATTCTCATAGAAGGCAATTGTTTTGGGGTATCTTTCGGTTTGACCCCATTCGGGTTGAAATATTGCAAAGTCATAGGTGCCATACTCATCATCTAGGACTTTGATAATAGTTCCTTCTACAATGTCCACACTGTTATATTTTGTAATCTTAACAAAACCTCCATTCATTTCAATATATTTTCCAACATCTTCCGATCTCCAGTAATAATTACCTCCTACTATGTTGGTTGCGGTGATTTGAGTTAACATTCCTTCAGGGCCATATTTTGTTGGATCTAACATTCCACCACCGTTACCCTGTAGGTAATATTCAGTTGTTGCTAAAGTTGTATCGTTAAATGTTTCAATAATGCTGCACTCACCACTGGTAGAGCTGTTATATTTAGTTATAATTGCGTAACCAGATTTTCCCTTATCATCGCGAGCAACTATAAAGCGTCCAGCGTCACCTTGCATTAACCACCCACTAGTGAGTGTGAAGCCAACATTATCTCCAGACGCGGCAGCCAATGTTATGCTGCCTGCAGGGGAGTATCTGTTTGTGCGAGGCGCTGCAGGGTAATGCTCTATTTCTACCCACAGCCAATGAGTATCATCAATACGACTCAGCTTCCGGGGAGGGTGATTTTTATGTGCAACATAGAGCTTTTTGCCGATTTGTACCCATTGCACCTCATCAAGTTCCGAGTCGGTAAATCCGGTACTAAGTCCATCTTGCTTAACTGACAGCACGCCAGAGGCAGCATCAAATTGAAGGATTCTCATAAATCCATTGCCAGAAAACTCCACGATGAAGGTGGATGAACTTGAAAGCTGAAGCGGAACCAATAGGCTTTTATAGCTATGGTTGTAGCAATCAAGCAGGTAGACTGATCCTTTTCGCTTTTCTATCCCACCTTGTGGCAAGATAGCAAAGTTTTCAAGCTGACTACAAGCTGATCTGTAGGAATCAATATCAAACCTATTTTGGAGTTTAGAGGACCAAATACCGCGGTTAAACGAAGTTTGCATATTATTATCCCGCCTCCGTTAAATTTGAGAGCCACGTAAAGGTTTCCTTGCTTGGCCTTTGATGGACAGTCCCACTGTGGATAGCTTTTTGAATTGCGTATGTAGCTTCTCTCTGGAAGACTTGATATCCTGTAGCCTTGTCAACCAGGACAGGATAAAGGGTAAGAGCAAGCTTATATACAAGTGCCTCTTTAAAGTCGAAAGAAAAGAGGGTGGGATCTATTACATCTGCAACATATTTCAGGTAGCCATCACCCGTATTGGTGTAGATAACGTTACCAGCTCCAATTTCATATTTGGCGGTTGATGGGTATATTTCACATGCCTTTAGGAAGTTTGAAGGGAGGTCGTAAGAATAGGCCCACCCAAAGGCGGGTGGCATGAGAGACTGCTTCAGCTCACATTCTACAAGCGCAAAATGCCAAATATGAGAAGTTAAAAGACGTTGACGTATTGAAGAATAATTAAGAGCACAATTTTTTGACCGTGCATCAGTTCCACTTAGGCTCGTAATGGGAGGTTCTCCAATTTTTGCAAGCGCCTCATTGCAAATTTGAATCTCAGTATCCTGAGTCTCTAAATAATGGACAACCATGACAACCGAATCAATTGAGGCGGTACCTCCGTCATTTTTAACAGAGATATGAACACCAAAAGATTCATCTTTAACTGCAATGCATGGCAAGGTATAATCTGCAGTCAGTCTAAGACCCCAAGTATCATATGAGCCGCCATGCGTCATTGTATTTTCTATGCTCGTCCAGCTGACCGAATGAGCACGATTACTGCCCACACGTTCACCCTTGTAGCAAAGATAGACTTCATTATCGATGGTAGTGCCAGAAGATTTACCTTCTACCCAAACCTCCAGGCCTACGATTCTAGCTGTAGTTGGTATGCCTGCAGCAAAATCTGAGAAGTTGCAACATTTTAGCCAATATGATTTTTCACCATTGCATGTGGCATAGGAATCATCCGACAGTTTGACGTTATCAGAATCGGTCCAATCTGTACCACCGCTTACAGACTCTGTGCTTACTTCGGTTGGATATGCAGATATGCTTGCCATAAGTCCTTTCTCTCTCTTTTTTTTCTTTTCTTTTTGAGGATTTGCTTTTAACCGTTAAGTCATGAGCAGGGCCGAAGCCCTGCGCATGGTTAAGGGTTATCGAGCATAAATGTAGGCATTAACCTTACCGGCAGTAAAGGTGCCAGATGCAGTGTAATACACATCCATATACCTCTGGTGAGTAGTCGGTAAACCAATGTCCATTATCGTGTAGCCTTCAACCAAGCTGGCAACAGGAACAGCCTTAGACTCGGCCCACTGATCAGACGGAGTGTCATCCCCATCTTCCCGACATATAACTGTCAGAGAAGTGCCGCCGGCAAAGGTTTCAGAAACGGTAACTTTGATGCGCAGATTTTCCTCTTCGCCCAAAGCAGTTTCATATGCTCCCAAATCAATCACGTTGGTGGAACCAGCGCTGGTTGTGATCGCTTGGTCATCGCTGAGTATTAATTTTGCGTCCAACATATTTCTATATCTCCTTTTTTATTATTTTTATTGGGTACTAACCTTACGATACCGCTGACTCGGTGTCGCTTATCTGATCTACCAGGCGTACTGGAAGTCCACGGAAAGTCAGGACTGGCACACCACCCAGGCCATTAACAACTGTGAAGTTAACATTCGCCCTGTCTATGAGAGCGATTTCCATCTGAGTCTTTACGGTTCTATTGACATAGATGGTGGCACCTTTGCCAGCATTCTTCATCTGATTCAAAACCTCAATCAGCTTATCCTCATCAAAGAGGTTGCTGCTTCCAGAGGTTTCAATGTTCGCAACGCGCGCAATGCAGCGAGTGTCTTTTACACACAGGCCGCTACGAGTGATGAAGTGATCCCTGAATCCCTGATAGTTGTTTCCGCTCGCATCCTGAAGAGTTACCTCTCCCAGATCCCGATGCTCAATACCAACATTCTTTGAACCGCGAGGATAAACCATGAAAACCTGGTTCAGTCCCCACTGAACAATGTATATTGAGGTGAGGTCAGATCCGCTACCACCGCAAGAAACCACACGAGGATTGGAAAGGCTATCCAGCCGTGGCTCAAGACCATGCAGCTTCTCAGGATTTACATCGTGATCAGCATACACAATAGCTTCCGCCAAAGTCTGGCCCATTCCTTCTATAAATGCAGCCGCTTCGTCCATCCGGAACTGGCGGGGGTTGGGGGCCATATCCACAAGAGCCTTGTCAACTTCGCTGTATGATTCCAGCAATCCGATAGGCTCGTTCACTTCTGTGGTGATAGAAGCTTCCTTGCTAACACCAGCGTTAATGCTCCTCCAAGAACCGGAGGGCAGATAATCCCTGCGTACAACCTTGTGAGATGCAACGTTGTTCGCTTCTCCCCACTGAGCATCGAGTAAAATCTCATTAGACTCGCTCAGAATTTCAGCTATTTTTGCAGCTTCGCCTCTAGGATCAGTCCTTTTGGCAAGCTCCAACATAGTAAGTTGTCCATATGCGTTTAATGTAGCCATTGTTTATTACCTTCTCCTTTCTAAATATTTTGTCTTGCTATTCTTTCTTTTGTTTGTTTGTGAGACTTGACCGCTATATTATTCATACTGTTTCATGGATGGGAAGTTTAAGAAGGGCTGACCTGCAGCGGTTCGCTCAACGTCAACTCCCAGACCAGGTTTACCTATAGAATCATTTGCCTTCATTTTGCCCTGCTGATAAAGAGCAGTAATGAATTCCTGATCATTCAAAAATCCAGCTGCTTCCAAGCGGTCGATAAAGTCCTGAGAAAAGCAAGAGGTAAGCTCCCTGTTGGCAAGCTCAAGGTTGTCGTTGAATTTTTCACCCCACCTCTCACGGAGTGCAACTTCAGCGGCCTTGCTCTTTTCCTCAAGGCTTTCCTGATGCCTTTCAACGAGGCCATTAAACCATCTAGACAGTGATTCTGCTTGTGTCTGTGACAGTCCAGCCTCGTAGGCTTTATCCCTAAAGCCGATTTCGTCCTGAATATCCCCCAGATCATAGCCGGATGGATCTTCAGGCCTACCCAGCTTAGCATAAAGTGCATTGAGCTCTTCTTCGGTTTCAGGTACCTTGAAACCTTCACTGAGTCTTTTCTCAAGCTCAACATAGCTCTTTGCTAAACTGTTCACATCTTTAAATTTCCCTATACGTTTCCGTAGGGATTCATCGATGTGATCACTCCAGTTGGGATTGTCGGTGCTATTATTGACACCGTCCCTAGTTTCGGTAGATTGATTACCGATAGTAGAAACGCCATCTCCGTCAATAGGATTGCTACCTTCGTTGGTAACATTGTCATTTTCGTTGATGGAGTTACCACCCTCGTCAACCTGACCAGTGTTTAATAAGCTCATCGTTGTTAAATCTCCTTTTCTGAATTTTTATTTTGTTCCATCATGGCCATCTTTATATAACCCTCCACGCTGCGTTTTGTGTCTTTAGGACCGATGAGAGCTAAAAGCTTCATCCCCCAATTGTGGAGAGTTATTTCTTCTTGTGTCTTAAGGTTTGCACTAAAAACATGATGCTCATGCAATATCCACAGTAAGACAGACTGACCTACTGGAGAGGAGAATACTGCCCTGAGATCGTTAATAGTTGTAGCCATTTTTATGCCCTCTCAATTCATTTTTTCTAGTAACAAAGACGACCAGTGATACACCTATGGGAGTAGCTTGACGGCAAACCAATATCCAGATAGAAGGCACCCGCCATATTGCCATAAGCTGCATTTCCGCCCATCACCATTGTTGTCCAGTCATCTCCTGGCCAATAATAATCAGTGGTATGGGTGTGTGGCTTTGCATTAGTAGATGCAGGCAAAAAACCCCTTCTAGTCTGTTCTAGGGTTCTCTGCCAGCCATGATTATTCGGCAGCGTTACCCTTAAAGAATCGTAGCAGCACCCCCTATAATCATCAAAAAAGATGGTGTCATCGTTACAGACGTAGGGGATACGGTCATAGAAATTAACGCCATCAACCCACTTTAAAAGATGCCCATAAAAATTTTCGATCCACCTATAAGACATGAAGGAACCCTTGACTCCATCACCGTTCGAGACACTTCCGGTCGCACCTTTCATGACATTACTTAGTCCGGTTTTTTCGATAGGATTGTAGTTATTCCAACCTTCCCAAGAAGAACCCCAGTCCGTTAATCCTGCACCTATCTTAAACTGGCTATTAAATGAGCCGTATTCAATAAGGTAGAGAAGCTGAATTGCACTCATGAGATCAAAGTCCATCTGTCTCCAACCATTTCCTCTGTTAGCTGCTATTGCCCTGAACTGTGCTCTCGTTCCGTTTGTTATAGGGGCCTTTCCGGCTACGCTTCCGAGAATGTCATACTTCCAATCTCTCTGGGTTTGGATGGTGCAAAGTGCATGAGGCTCATCCTGCAAGTCGCAATCAACGGTTATGGTAACATCTGTTACGCTGACAACTCCACAAGTGAGATCGTTATAGTGCGTTCCCGAGATGACTATAGTATCAACTCCTGCCTCGAGATTAGTGAAAGGATGAGTCAAGTCATCACTGGTGATAGTTTCAGCCATACCATCAAAAGACATCCTGTGTGGAGCTTTGGAAGGTAAGTACAAGCCATTGACATACTTACCTTCTGAGACATCGTACAGGACTCCCTCATAAGCCCCCATATACCTGGCCTCCACATCAACCCCATTCTTGTGGAAAGCTGGATGAAGGTCATATCCTGGCAAAGGATCACAACTTATAGAATAGCTATGCCAGCCACTCCAGTATTGATACTTATAATAGAATGCCGGGATTTCTACCATAACTTGGCCATCATCGCCATTAAAAACTCCCGTGCAAATTTCGAATTCGTCACCAGGCACAAAGATGTCATCCTGAAGATTGAGGGTGTCGTTATCGTCTTTAGCGGTGATTAATGAGTAAGTATCCTCAGTTATGTTGTGAGCATAGTGCCCAACGTAATCTGACGCTTCTCCTGTGAATGCTCCGATGGCGATCAGTTTTTTTGGAGTTTTCATTTCGCAAGCCCCAACAGTTGAAGGGCTGACACTTTCTCGATTATAGCCATTAAGATAATAGACTACTGTGCCACCATCTGATAAAATGCATCGCCTAATATTCTCATAGATAAAAAGATTTGGTTTGTCCATCCAGGCGTAATGAATGAAGATATCTGGTTCGTCTATCTGGACATAAATATCCAAATTTTCGTTCCAATAAATGGAACAAACTTTATTTTCTGACGGATGAACAGCAGGTCCGGTGTCAGGGGTAGGTTGTAGATCTGAGTTAGCAGTAACGGCAGCGCTATTTATAAGGAAAAACAGCCAAATTATAAGTAAGATTAACTTTCTCACTTTTCTCTCTACCTCTTAAAAGCCTTCTCTATGGCGACACCAGTTACCAAGCCAAACAAACCCGAAGAAAGTATTTTGAAGAGCTCAATAAGCTCTGGACAATTTGGCCTGCAGGTAGCTAATCCAGCCAAAAAACATACTGCCAGCACTACCAAAATCTTATCATTCATGATATTTCTCCTTTTTCTCATTCTTATTCTCCCCATCACCATTATTATTATTATTATTGCTGTTGCTGTTCCGGGACAACCGCTGCCTCAGCCTCAGCTTGTGCCTGCGCTTGTTGCTGCATTATCGCCAGGATTCGCCTTTTCTGAACCTCTTCCTCGTCAATCAGCCCGCGAGCTGGGGCGCCCGCCACACTGTAAGCATACCGCAGCAAATAATCCCAATCCAGGTTCATTGCCGTGTCAGGATTTGCCTGGAGTATGGGGGCTACACCTTCAATTGCCTGGTTCAGGCCTCTGCTCTCAAACAGCTTTTTCTGAGCCACAGCGAGGGGGCCAAGATACTCTATATCAATCTTTCTTCCGACCAAGCCTTCAGGGGGTGGCTCGAGCCGTCCTGCGTTAAATTCAATGTTGAACGCACCTTCGATTACCTTGTCCAAAAGCTCATTCGTCAGACGTCCTACGATGTTTCCTAAGATTGCAGCTTTCTCGCCCTGCCGTTCCACAACTTCTGTGGCGGTCATAGCCCTTTCTTGGTGAGCAAACATCAAGAAGAAGTCAATACTAAAGAAATCTCTAACGCTCTTCTGTATCTGCTCTTCCCTATCTCGACCAATTGGGAAGTTGATCCCCAGGTTAACCGGGCTAATCTTATTCTCAGGGCTATCAAAATAGTTAATTCCGTTGGGGGTCAGATCGACATCCGCATTTATTGGCACATTCATCGGCGGCTTAACTGAAAGCTGCCCGGCCTCGAGCAAGCTCTTGCGAATGCTGTTGAGTGTCTTAACTGTGGGTAAAGACATCATGGCCGGTGAATATCCATAGACACTGTCAGGGTTCTTGATGCAGCGCCATACAATGTAGGGGAAGAAGTCATATTTGGATTCACGGACGATCTCCCCTTTCATTTCATGGTACCACACCGAACGCCAATGATCCCCATCCGGAACTACTGCATGGATAAATTTACCACCCAGATTTTTGCAACCAAACTTGTCGGTCGCCTGTGCTTCTGTGTAGGTATCCTGGCGGAATACAGTTTTGATCTGACCATAACCATCTTCATCTATCCATATGCGCGGAGGTGACATAACCTTGTAAAAGATTGACCTGTCACCCAGATTTTCCTCGAAATAGAGAATTCCCGTTCCAAAGGTAATCCCATCAATCAGGAACTCAACGACCTCTGAATAGAAATTGCTGCGCCGAAAGGCTGCATACAGATCCTTAACAATGCCCTCTAGCCAATACTTGGTTTCAGCGTCAGTATCCATGTCAGGAACTTCCAGCTTGAACCAATCTAGGGAGGGCGACATCGGGTAGCCAAACAAACCCTCTGCCAGCATGCGAACCGCGGATACTCCCGTAGAATCAAAGAGATATTTCCCGATAGGTGATTCTGGAGTTCGGTCGTAGAAGAGGTTCTCACGATATGGACAGAAGTACCGCGCAAGCTCCTCCCATGTAGGTTCGAAGGGGGTACGCCTCGCCTTCAGCTCTGCAAGCTTTTCTGTGAGTGCTTTATCTATCATTTTTATAGGATACCTCGTTCTCGGCTAGGCCTCCGTAATAACCGCCCTTCTTTGGTCCGCCTTCTCTGCTCTTTAATCTTGCGCCTTGTTTCTTTCTTGACTTTCTCTTTGCGCTCCCTGATCATCTTTTGACCAACATAGAGCTTATAGATCTCGGCGCCACCACGGGAAAGCTCAGCCACAGATTTTGCTTGAGGCAGATCAACAATGGGCTTAGTATAGCCATGGGCCTTTGCCCACTCAGCAGTTACTGGCCCCTTACCGGCTGCCATGGCTGCCTCTGGGTCCCCTTTTCTTATCAGGGAGTTGATGAAAGTCCCAAATTGTGATATGCTGCCACTAATTCCCATTTTCTCTAATTCTCCTTAAAGTGATGGCCGGCCACCAAGAAGACGCCTGGCAGGGGTCTTCTTCTTGAGCAAATCCTCTTCTTTCCTCTTTTCTATTTTAGCCTGCATAGCCTTCTTCTTTTGTGATGCTTCTGCTTTTGAAGCTGCCCTCTGCTGCTTCATGGACATGGCTGTGCTTGCTGCCGTAGAAATGGCCGATACCAACGATGCTATTTGTGCTACTGCTCCCATTTTGTTTTTCTCCTTCTTTTTTATCTAAAGTAGTCGTGTGGTAAATAACTTTGGCTCCTCGAAGCCAAACATCATAACAAATTTGCTCCACAGTGACAGATCACCATGGTTAACATTCTCTGTACCTACCGCAGAGATGAGCTCAGTATACCCCATCTGTGAAATGTAACCCATGAGAGTTTCCTCATCCCTTTTCATACGGTTGAATATCGTGTGTGAAAAGCGCACAATGTTAATATGAAAGTTGCCCGCTCCTTTCTGGGGTAGCGGCTCAACCCTTGCAACTCCGTAATATCTTCCCTGGCAATAGAGCTCAAAAATACCATCTGGACATACTTTAATCATAGCATCCTCTCTCTAGCTAAAGACATCCCACTCTGTTTTTGGCTTGCCTCTACGAGCCTTGCTTACCACAGGAGTAGCAAAGGTGAGAGCTAGGGCATCTGCACCATCCAGCATAACCTTGCCCATCCTCTTTTTGATATCATCTTTGCTTTCCAATACCATCTTTCCTTTCACTGTGTAGCGATACTGGGGAGCAATGAGTCCAGCTTTGAGCAGCTTGTCCGTTGGTATAGAGGCATTGGGAAGCCAGTCTCGCATCTTTTGCCACATATATGTACGAAGATTCAGCAACCGTGGGTCCGGGCTTGATCCTCCAGCTATAATTTCGTTAATGCGGAAGTTGTTTGACCTCAACAAGTCGATAATTCCACCACCCTGACCAGAGTCAATATTTACCGCATCAGGTCTCCACTTCTGAATGATGTCACCCACACATCCTGCAACATACAAGGTATCCTTCTTTGTCAGTGTAACCAGATCAAAAGCCGCAGGTCCTTGCCTCTTAATTATGACCGTCGCACAGTCTCCGAAGCGAGCAGGATCAACTCCTAGTATCTTGGGTGAAGATTCGTATGCAGCTGGGTGCAGTTTGCGACCATAAGCTGCGTTTACAGCCTCTTCAGATATAAACTGATCAGTAGACTGTTTCGGGAATTTCCCCCTGACTCGGACGCGAACAAAGTCAGAATCCTCGCCATATGTATCTATCCACTGCTGGATCTGATGCTTATTCGTCCTCTTGCAAGTCCTACTGTCAATCTCCCAGGTCTTCCAGTATGGGCTTGAGAAGCACGCCTCGAATGGAGTTCCTCGCCTGGTCGGGTTCCCCATTACGATAAACCAGCAGCGCCCAGTAACCATAGCGCCCTCGATCACTTCCCAAATTTCATTGGGAATAAAACTGGCCTCGTCAATTATGAAGAGGACTTCATCCGCGTGCGTTCCAGCCACACCCTCGGGGCGGTTAATGCTCCAAGGAATCGCATGGGCAAAATGAACACCAGGGTTTGATTTAAGCGAAAGGCGTGTTGCTGTCCAATCAAACCAATGCTTGTTAATTGCTCGCTGATGCCAAATCCCCAGCTCTTTCCATGTCTTCCCAGATAACTGCTCTGCTGTGTTAGCAGTAACAACTATCGAAGGATTAAGCCGGGTCGACAGGAACCACAGGATAGTTATGGCAATAACAGTACCTTTTCCGATCCCGTGCCCAGATGCTACAGCATAGCGGCCAGGCTCCCTGATTGTATTCAGGAACTCCTCCTGCCATGCCTCAAGACCGTAGATAGGCTTGATTTTCTCCCATGGAAAAGCATACTTCGCATAACCCAGGGGATCATTGCGAAACTTCCAGATGCGCTCAAACAGAGCCTTCTCTACGTTCCTTAGTCTGCTCATTCAGTTCTTCTATCTTCCGTGCCTGTTCTTCTATCTTGAGTGATTGACTGTGCAGTTTCTTCGACTGCCTTTTAATGATCGCTTCGAGGCGCCGAACCTTCTCAACTATTCTGCTCATCTTATCTGGCTATCAGTTGTAAGAGCTCTTCTTCCTCAGCTTCGAGTTCTTTGCGCCTTCTTTCTTCTTCCATCTTTTTTTCTTGGCGAACCCGATCAATTTCTTCTTGAATCGCGATATCAGATTCTGTTGCCTGGTCAAGCTCATCTCGAAGCAGCATATTCTTGATTACTATATCTCTCCCCGGGAAATCGGGAAGGGTGTTAAGGTCAACCACATGATTCTCTTTTAAAGCTGCCCGAAGTTGTGCCTCAAACTCCATCCGTAACCAAACTTCACCTTTTTTAATCTTCACTGCTTCTTCTCACTCCTCTTCAGTCCACATAACAAAGACGGACTCAGGGTTATTACCAGGGTTATAGCCATAAATCTCGACAGTTGTTTCAATCTCAATCAGCTCACCAGGCTTAAGCTCTGCCCCAGTAAATGCTGATACAGTTACATCTCCAATCCGAAAGGTCTGAGTATTGATTGCCAAGTTTGCGATCGTTAAGCGTAAGCGACCAGCATTGGGCCCAACTATCATGGTAGCCGTTCCTGCATCCAGACTCACCTCAGGCATAACATTTAATACCATCGCACCAGACGAATCATCCATTTTCACCACTGTCGCCCCTTTCGCAGATCACGTATCCACCAACCGAGACCCACTCTTTCGTAATCAGCCTAAGTTCCTCAGCCTTAAATGTTAAAGGGAAGGGGGCTTCCATCCTGAATTCTTTGAGGTGCATTACCCCCGTGATTCCCTGAATCTGCATATCCACAGGATGTGGAGCTACCAAAAAGGTCGACCGAACCAGGCAAGGCCCCTCCACGATCACTGACTCATGCCCGCAGTGCGATACGGGGATAACCTCCACCTGGTGCTGGACTTGCTTAACCTGTAGAAACTCTTGTGCTATCCTCATCTCTGTGGGGATGTTTGTCACCGTGACAGGGTTGATATCTAGCTTCTTATTCTCAATCCGAACCGTACCCTGTACGCTCAAGACCGAAGGCATCTCAGGTTTCTCAATACGAGTAACCAGTGTACCATCAGGGTCGACGCGAAGATTACGCAAGTAGCGACCATCATCACCCAGGATCAGGACGCCATCTTTATTCTTGCGATTGAGGCCATGGCCGACTTTCCCTGGCTGGCTATCAGTGTTAACCTGATAAACCAAGAGCTCGCCATCCTGGGTACAACGGATTGGCGTGGTTCCCTTAAATCCAGACCGACCTTGTATCGGCTCAGGCTCTTTGCCTGTGATTTGCTTATGTTCCGTTTTTACTAACATTGTCCTACATTGGAAGCCGATCAATGCTCATAACAGTGCAGCCCCAGGTGTTATCAAAATACATACCGCC
>Ga0164310_10001410_pt1 | contig 13521 bp, 12 predicted proteins | sample GuaBasSedimGuay1_FD_121795 | JGI IMG/M metagenome (GOLD analysis project Ga0164310, IMG submission 121795) | Subseafloor sediment microbial communities from Guaymas Basin, Gulf of California, Mexico - Guay1, Core 4569-9, 0-3 cm | ecosystem: Environmental > Aquatic > Marine > Hydrothermal vents... | reverse complement strand
GGTTGTAACATCAGCAATAGAAAGAAGGGTGAAAAGGCGCTTATTTTATTTGCTTTGGAGGTAGAACGAATTTTTTAGATGGAAAAAACAACCGTTAGAAAATTGTAAACCGATTTTTTGGCTATAAAAAACAAACTCAAAAAAGGGGCGTCTTTAACTTCTCAGAAATTCACCATAATTTAACCATAGCTATTCTTATAAAGAGAAGAAAAAAGGAGCTAAAGATTAGCTCCCTCTCAAGAAATGAGTGTTTCAATTTCCTTTTTCGTCGCAAAGATTCTCCAGCATAGGTGCAGTCAAGTGATTTTCTTACCAAAGTCCAGTATCTTCTGTGTCGCCACCGTCGGGACCTGCAGTGGTCTCGCCCAGACCATTCTTGATTGCTAAAGTAGCTCCTCCAGCAATTAAAACACTCAAAATAGCAATAACTATTTTACTTATTTTAGGGTTTAACTTTTTCATGTCTTCAACCTCAACTATTTATATGCAACACATACGAACTACAAATCGTTCGTAAGGGAACGCTCTGGTAGTTCCAGAGTGCTCGGTACAAAATGCTTTCGTTTGGTTATTTAAAAACTTTTTTTGAAAATGCTTCCGACAAAAATATTTTTTCCCCCCAGAAGTCTTAAAAAAGAACCTATTATCAGCGTGATATCTAAAGAATGCGCAAATAAACTGCAGAATTAAAAGTAACGTGAAAAGAATTATTATAAGCAATGGATGTTAAAAATGCTCACAATGTGTGAAGTCCCTCATGAAAGAACGATTAACGACATTGATAAACAAAGTAGAAGTACTCCTACCAGACGACCGTAACCAAATCTGCAAAATTTTAAATGCTGCTTTAAAGGATGTAATAGTATTTCTTTCCAAAACTATTGGTTACAAGCCGATTTTAGAACAACGACAGATCGTCCTCGCACCATTAATCGAGGGATATGATGTTAATGTTGGGATAAAGTTCAGAGAACAAACTATAGAATTTGCCGAATGGATCTTTAATTTGCAACCTCGGCCAAAAGTGAATTTACTTTACTTTTTAATCGTAAAGTTAGCATTCCACCATTTTCTGCCGGAACAGCCAAATGAGGTTAAAGATGCATTTGTCAATATTGTAGCATTATTGTGGTTGAAGGAACATTTTGGTATCAATTCACTCGATAACCCAATTTATGCATCAGTTACTACGAGAATTTATCCTGAAAGAATTGCAAAGTATTTCTATGTTCAATTTAATCGATTGTTAAATATCTTATTTATCAAGAATATCCCTTACCACGAAGTTTTTAAAGTTTTAGCAGAAATAGTAAGCCAACAGAACATAGACTCGGAAGGAATTTTCAAGGCATTTAATGGCTGGGTAAACAGTTTAATAACTGAAATTGATGTCATTGCACCAATTTATTTAAAACCAAAATTAATCCCAACTCTCGAGTTAATCGTAAAATGGGGCTACTCGAGAGGAACCACAGCAAATATTGCTAAAAAACTAAATTATCACATTAATTCTGTCGCACGGCAGTTTAGGGAATTGTCAACCAGGAACACTGCCTTCTGGAGGCCAATACTTAATCTGGAAAAATTAAAGTTAAATAACTATTTCTTGAAGGTAGTCCTGCCAGAACGAGGAGAAATGTACGAAAGAATCTATAAAATGCTCTGGGAAGAGCAGTATTTGAAATCCATTTACACCGGAGAGATCGAAGAGGGTAAAAAGGTCATCTATTCTCCATCATTAATTTGTCCCCATCTTGTAAGTGAGCGGTTGAATGAACAATTGAGAAAATTTCAGGGTAAAGGATGGATTGACGATTTTAATTTACAATTGATACGCGAACGAAATCATTACGGAGTAATCACCACAACAGAACAGAAACCGACCATTGAAACTATGGAGAAATTGTTATTTGAAAAGCAACCGGCATTTGATTTGCGAAAATTCGTCTTTGCAAGCGAAAAGAGAGATTTCTCAATGGAATTTGATGACCGGGACATTGTTCTAGATTACAACTTACTCTTCTTCCTCTCAGTACTAAAATGCAAATATTTGTTAAAATCCCGCTACGCAGCATATGTAAATGAGCTCCCAAAACTCTACAAGAAAAATAATATCCCCTTAACGGATGTAACCGCTCAGATAGTCTTTTTGAACCAGATTGAGATCCGAGCAAGAAGACGGAAAATACTTTCCTATGCACTTTTTATGAAGCGCTTCATTCCAAATCGAGCAGACATCTTCATTTTTGAAATAAAGGCACTAGATGAGCAAGAAGAACGAAAAATAAAGCGTTTGGTAAAAGAATTACAAGTTTTCTCTTTCCTCGGCGAAATGGTCTTAGCAGACAAACATGTTTTTCCCCTCCCCGGGATATCAAGCAATCATCCAATAAAAGACTTAATCCAAAAGAAAATAGAAAAAACAGGTCTGGAATCAACTTATTATACTATAAGGCAGAGTAATAAAAAACTAGTGCCACTCCATGAACTCTATGATTACGAAAGTCAAAAATGGAAACTCTAATTTTTGAAAAACAAACGATATTAGAAAAACAGATTATTACAAAAAAGGAGGAAGAGAGGGGTTTAGATATAGAATATTATCGAAATAATAATTGCTATAACATATAAAGCAAAAGTTATCCAACCAAGAATAACTGCTGTAGTTCCTGTAGGAGTATCAGCCGCTTTCTGACCAAGCGTAATAGCAAGGATGGAACCAAGACATGGTAAAATACCTACACATGAAAGAATCGCAAAGATTAGAGCGAGGGTCCCCTCGGAAGAATTCCTCGGACGAGTATTTGGAATATAAACAACCTTTTGTGGCGGGGGCATAGGATGTACAGGTTGATAAAAAGTGCCTTGAGCGGCGGGAGACTGTTGTTGAGTTGGCCCATAATAGTCCCGGGAGGAAGCCACCTGAGAAGAGCTATAGACAGAGACAGGTGAAACCTCATGGGTCTTAGATGGAATACCATCTGAAACTACTGGCTCTGAAAGTGCGTCTAATGAAGCACCACAATTCGGGCAAAACTTTCCATCACTTGGAACAGCAAAAGCACAAAAAGGACAAATGTTTCTGAACTCATCTTTGTTCATAATTTCTCTCCTGAAAGAAATTTCATTCCAATTTAAATTAGAAAAAGAAATTAATATACACTTTGATTTAGGAGCATCTACCTTCACTAACTTCACTCGTAAATTAAAAACCGGCCTAAACGATCTTTTCAAATCAAAATAGCTCAGTATCTCATTAGATAGCAATCCACAAAACTCACAGATGAGTTAGAAAGAAGCCAGAGAGAAAATAAAAAACAAAAGAAAAGTGTTCTGAAAAATACCCTGAAAACACGAAAAAAAAGTGTTATTGTAATGCGTAAGAAATACGACGTAAATCGTAAGATGTAAGAAAAAGGGCTTTGCTGAGAAATACCACAACCGTCGCATTTATATGTAAAAAATAGAAACATAAGAACACAAAATAGTTGAGAGAAACTATGAAAAAAATCCCCGAGGGGAAAAAAGACAATGTCTGAAGAAATTTTACAAGAAAAAGCCTTAGTAATAGATAACGGAACGGGACTATCGAAAAACGGCTACGCAGGAGAAGACCAACCAAGAAGCGTCTTCCCAACACTTATTGGTTATCCTAAATACCAATCAATTATGACTGATGTAGAACATTACGTGCGAGAGTACTATATCGGCGAAGAAGCTCTGAATCTTCGTGGTGTCCTTCGCTTACTCTACCCCATTGCCCACGGTCAAGTTACTGACTGGGAGGCTATGGAGCGCATCTGGCACTTCACTTTCTACAATGACTTACGAGAGAACCCAAATGAACACCCTGTTCTTTTGACTGAAGCTCCATTGAATCCTGAGCACAACCGTGAGAAGATGGCTGAGATCATGTTCGAGACTTTTGATGTTCCAGCTTTGTATGTTAGCATGCAGGCTGTTCTAAGTCTTTATGCCAGCGGTCGTACCACAGGTTTGGTTGTTGACTCTGGTGATGGTGTTACTCACATTGTTCCAATTTACGAAGGTTTTGCTTTGACTCACGCTATTGACCGCATTGATTTAGCCGGTAGAGACATCACCAATTACTTCCGTCGACTCCTTCGTCAGAAGGGTTATTCATTGACCAGCAGTGCTGAGCTTGAAATCGTTCGTGATATCAAAGAGAAGCTCTGTTATGTTGCATTAGATCCTGAGAAGGAATTACAATTAGCTGAAAAAGTCAGCGGTATGGAGAAGACCTATCAGATGCCTGATGGCAATGTTTTGACTATTGGCACTGAGCGTTTCCTTGCTCCTGAAGTTTTCTTCCAACCTCAACAGATTGGTAAGGAAGCCATGGCTTTGGACGACGCTATTTTCCAGGCTATCAACAAGTGCGATGTTGACCTTCGCCGCGAACTCTACCAGAACATCGTTTTATCTGGTGGTTCTACCATGTTCAGTGGTCTCAAAGAGCGTCTTCATAAGGAATTGACTGAGCAAGTTCCTGAAGGCATTGAAGTTAAGATCATCGCTCCTCCCGAGCGACGCTACTCTGTCTGGATTGGTGGCTCCATTCTCTCCAGTTTGAAGACCTTCCAGAAGATGTGGGTTACCAAGAAAGAATACAAAGATCTTGGTCCCAGCTCTGTTCTTCGATGCTTCTAATTTGCTACAAGCATTCCCCCCTTTTTTCTCTTTTTTTACTCACTCTTTTCTTTCACAGTTGTTTTGGTACCATCACAATTGTTTTCCCTAAAATAGTACATTCACCTTTGGTATGGTTGTGTCGCAACAATTCTGCTCTTCTACTCTTTAAAGTGAAACAGCTTTTAGACGTTTTATCTCATGAAAAGAAAAATAAACCAGAACGTTCTACTCTTCTCTTATGACACTTCAAAAAGATGAAGAAATGCTCATTTTCCGTCTTAATAACCAGAAAGACACTTTCAAGCTTCTTATTATGCTCTGGAACCGTGGCAAACTTTATGGCTCAAAGATTCGCCGCTTGGGGATGAATGACCGGACTCTCATCAAGGTTCGTGAGGTATTAGTTAGCTTTGGCCTTTTAAAGCTCACCACCATAGAGGGCTCTCGTCGCCTTTACTATGAACTTAGCGCCAAGGGGAAACGCGTTGTTGAAAAGCTTGTTGATCTGGAACGCACATTGCTTGCCGATTAATTTTGTTTTGAGGAGGAGATGGGTAGTAATCATCTAATACATGGGGTAATAAGATGAACATTGTGGTGGTATTCATTGTATCTTGCTGTTGATGGTATTCTCTTTCGTGAGGGGGAAGTGCTCCTTATTCGTCGTGCCGGTCGAACTTTTCATAACTATTGGGCCCTTCCCGGAGGGCGTGTTGAGGAAGGCGAAACTGTAGAAGAAGCATTAATTCGTGAAATCAAAGAAGAGGTGGGTGTTAATGCAATACCGGCAGCTATCCTTGGGGTTTATTCAAATCCTGAACGGGACCCGCGGGGGCATACAATTTCCATCGTTTTTATTTGCAACTTTTCTGGTGAACCCTCGGCTGGATCGGATGCTGCTATGTGCCAACTTGTCTCCCTTTCAAAAGCGCTCACACTCCCACTGGCTTTCGACCACCATCAAATCCTAACTAATTTCAAACGCTGGCTTACCACCAAGGAAACGTTTTGGTCCACAAAAGTAAAATGACTTAATCAATATCCTTTTACCAGAGAGGAGGCCTTATAAAAACTATGAAAAAAATTCAGATGTGAAAACTTTGGTTATAACCATTCGTGAACTCGAGGAGAAGGACATTCCTTCCTGCGTTGAAATGACCATAACATCTTTTCCTTGGACAGCTTACGGTCTGACAGCAGGGCAAGCCACGAAATTTTTCTTAGAACGCCTTTCCAAACAACTCGTTTTCGTTGCGGAAAACGAGGGAGAAGTAGTCGGCTTTATTGCACTAAAAAAGAATGTCCTCTTTGCAAACTATATTAGAAGGCTTGTTGTAAGTGAAAAGCACCGTAGCTTAGGCATCGGCTCAAAATTACTTACATTCGTTGAAGAACTCACTTTAAAGGAAGACCACCTCCCAAACGTTTTCCTTCTCACATCAACTCAAAATTTACGCGCAATTACCTTTTACCTCAGGAACAACTATCAAATCATCGGTAAGATAAAAGACTTTGTGGACACTGGCTTAGATGAGTACATTCTTTGGAAATCTTTTGGAACTATTAATGGTCTTGGAAAGTACCATTAATAATACTACACCAAGGAACATAATAGTAAAAAGAATGACAATCTAAAAAAAAGGATATTCCCCCTTTTTTCACCGGAGAGCTCCAAACGGCGAATGTGAAGGGGGACGAAAGTCAGGAGATCGACCCAATAAGAACAAACAGAAGAGGAGAAAAATACCATGAGACCGATTAATAATTCCCTCATTTTTACCTTTTTATTCTTTCAAAAAATTACTTTGATTTTTCTATAAAAAGTCTGCTTTTTCGGTGTTTGATTCTTTTAACTAACCAACATGAGGTTTCACTGAATCGTTTAAGAAAATAGGCAGACAACTTTCAACAAGAAAACCCCCGTTCTAAAAAAATTGCACAGAAACTACAGTTTATCATTGTTTTTGTCTCAGTTTTTGCTCTTTTAATAGCCCATTCTCAAATAATTCATTGATAAACACTTAAAGGAGATCAACAAAAAGATGAAGAAAATTTCCCCGAAAATCGTTGCCCTTGCAATGTTAATACTGTCCTTTGTTGGTGCCAGCGCCTTTGGCATCAAAACCGCAGTCGCAGGCCGAAACTCCGGCGGCTTCGATAACGAATATGGTGACGGCTCAGGGGGATAAACCCCTAGCCAACTCATATCTTTTCTTTTTTTTTAATCATATTTTCCATAAATGTGCTTCAAATGAGTAAAGCTCATCCAAAGGAACGTACCGAAGAATTTTTTGTCTCACAGTGAATGTTTCAACCTCAAAACCCCGCTCAACAATAAAGTCAGAAAGCATTTTTGCTATTTTATGGTTACTATCAAGGCCCATAACCCTGACAAGCATCCCATCAAATGTGATGTTATACCCTATCCAACTGAATATCGCCAATTGATCTATCAATTTATTGAACTCCGCTGTTTCATTATCACCCTTTATCTTTATAATTAAAAGATCCTTTAACGAAATCACTGACGGCGTTAATACAAGCCTGAAATTAATGAGATCCTTTTCAATGGCCTCATTCCTAAGTTTATTCATAAATGACAGAAAATTTTCGATTTGATTAAAGTCAATGTCATTTTCTTTTAGAAATTCTTGTAGCTCTATACCAAAACCGGAATAAAGCGAAGGATTTGTTAGGCTGTGTGAGCGGTAAATTGAGATAAATTTTAAGAGTCTTTTTTCATTAAAGGTGAACTTGTGTGGAAGTTCTTCTTGCAAAAAACTATTATTCCATGTTACAAGCTTGATACATTCCTTTTTTCCTTCCAATAATTCCTGAAAACTCTCTATTGTAGGTTTAAAATTCTTTTCAACAAGAGCAGTCATAAAAATTCGATCTTTGAGAGGTTTAATTTCAAAGTAATCGAGAAAGCCTTGGTTTTGTCTTTTTTCCATGCGCTTTTCCAGAGAATTTGCCAAGACGTGGGGGCAAAGCATTAAAGCATAAAAATATCGAGGAGAAACGGGAGAACCTTGGTAAATAATATCAATGTAAGGATTTTCAAGAAGATCTTTTTCAATAATCTCAGTTGTTTGACGCTTCGATTCTTTTATTTTGATAATGATTGTGTAATAATGTAATCCTAGTTTGTAAAAATTCTTTTCAACCCAAAATTTTGCATTATGAATATTGGCAAGTTTGACCAATTCTTTTGAAATAAGTGTATAATCGAGATCAAGCAATTGTTCTAGGCTTGATAGAGTAGCACTTATCCCTTGTTGCAAAATACCTTTTAAAACTTTCAAAGTAATTTTTCGCATTCTAATAGGAGCAATTATTTGCTCAGGTTTGAAACTTAAATAATCATTAAATTGTTCTAAAATTTCCAATTCTTTGTTAACTATCTCATCAAAATCATTAACAAAAAAGTGAAATGTGTCTAAAATTAACTTAAAAGGAACTTTTTTTGAAGTGATTGACACCGAGAGAAAATAGAGAATTTCCAAGAAAGATTTTTTGTTAACCTCAATTCTTTCTTCAGCTTCAAAATATATGAATCGATAGCGAATATTATATGCGCGAGAATCAAATTCCCTTCCAAGGTAATTCTGTTGCATTTTACTAAGAGCAACGACATTTAGAATATAGTGTGACAAAGAAAAACTCGGATGGAAAAGTAACCAATCCTCCATAAAAAAGGCAAGGGCCTCACGAATTAAAACATGTTCCCAGAGGGTTTTTTGGTATGTTTCCGGTGAAAGATCATTAAACCATTGGCCAAAAGTTATTTTTTTTTTTGTACGAATGACGCCATATGTTGGCCCGAAAGTTGGAGCCTCACCCAAGGTTATTTCAACACTATCTAAATTGCGTTGTAAGTCCCAATCTGTTTCTTGCTGAATTTCAGCAATTAATGTTTGTAAATGAGACCTAATCTGCTTGGGTGTGAGAGGCTGCTCAAGTTTCATGCTTTGCACACTAACTAATAACAAATAAGTAGCTATAAAAAAACTCTCTCTTATATCTTATGGAAAAAGGCAGAATGAACACATTAGAAATGTTTTTATTTTAGTATGTCTAAAATATAATTAATCCGTCAGAATTTCTTTGACGGATTCCCTCTCTCCCCACAAATAGACGTTTGTTATTTTTCCAATGAACGTCTAAAATCCCTAAAATTTCCTTTTCCTGGACGGCTGGGATTCTTCCCCCGTCCAGTTTTAATTCCCCCAAGTGGAGAGAAGGTTTACACATCTCTTCGTAATAGAGTGATATATACAGGTAAAAACAGATAGTGTGATTTGACAAATACCCAAAGAATCAGTTTAAACAATATTAAAAAAAAGGGAAAAAAGGAGGAGAGGATTATTCTATTTTCACTTCAAACTCATCCTTGTCTTTTGATGGTTCCTTTCTTTCAAAGACTATTTCTAAGATACCATTCTTCAAGGAAGCTTTTGCAGTTTTTGGCTTTATCTTAACAGACAACTCTTTCTCAGCTTCCAGCTCTTTGCCATTTCTTAAAGCTTTGATTGTTACTTTGTCCTCGGTTGCGGTGATCTTTAGGTCTTCTTTTTCCACGCCGGGTAACTCCATAATTACTCGTACTGCTTTGTCTTCAATAAATGCGTCAATTAATTGCTCGTCTTCGGGTTGACCAATCATTTGTTCTGCTGTTCCAAACCCGAAATTCCGTGGGTCGATATTTCCATACTCCTTTACTACTGGCGTTCCATCAGGTCCAATAGTTACAATTCGACCATAATAATAGGGACCGAATTTCTTAGTTACCACTTTCCCCTCCTCATTTCCTGCAAACATATTCATGAATTTGTCCATATACTGTTTTATATTTACGAATGGATCGAAATTAAAGAAGTCTTCATCGAACCAATTAAAGAACGGATAATCATTTCTTTCATCTTTTCTTTCGTTGTCTTTTCTATTTCTCCAGGTCATTTTCCATCACCTCTGGATTATAGGAATAATCCCTCACTTTTTTGTGAATTACTCACTAAAAAGTTAACATTAAAACATTCGTCTAAACAAATATATAAATCCTTCGGTTTAAAAGTAAAAAAAGAAAAGGGGGAGGAACACTCAACGCAACACGACTTCAATGATATCTTGATCCTCAACGACATGCTCTAAGCCAACTTTTTGTCCATCGAACTCAACAGAAGAGCCCCAGACACGAGCGAAACGAAAGCGAGTAAGAAAACTACTATGAATTTTTTGGATTGTGTCTTTTATTGTCGCGCCGCGATGTAAAACAATTGGTTCATTGAGCCGTGGTTTTTCTCGGGGCGGTTTTGTATAGACTCTGATAATATCTAAGAGATTAAAAAGTGACTTTTTCAGCTCTTCTAGAGAAGCAGCATTATTTGCCGCAGTGGGAAATACAGGCCAGTCTACCTTTTGAAGTAGTTTTTGGTAAGCCTTTTTCGAACCCGGTAGATCGCCTTTTGTGGCAATTACCGCCAATTTATATTTCGACTTGCCGTCTATGAAAATCTTCGCTTCTTCTAATTGATGAATAAGGAAGGTCAATTGTCGATCGATGTCCATTGTTAAATCAATCACCATTAGAATGGCATCACAGGTTCGTGCAACACGTTTGATCTGCTTTGCAATAGTCCAATCATCTTTGAAGTCTAAGAATCCCGGTAAATCAACAATTTGGAAAGTCACTCCTTGGTATGTACAAGCCCCTGCTTGTCCGATGGTTGTAGTATTAAGATAATTCCCTACTGCAACATCTGTATTTGTTATTGCATTCATAAGAGTACTTTTACCCACATTAGATAGACCAAAAAGTGCGAAACGCCCGACACCTGACTTTGGGATCTCAAAAGGATCAAAGGTTCGTCCCTTTACTTTTGGTTTTTTCAGAACTTCAGCTTTCTTTTCTTCAAGCCATTTAATGAGATTTTTATAAGGGCCCCAATCATCCAATTTTTTGCTATGGATTTCCTCGATTGTTGCATCTGCAGCTTTAATAAATTCCTTACCTTCGACTAATCGCAAACGATTTGCTATTTTATAGAGGAAATAACGATATTTTGTATAACGATTTCCCATTAATTTTCACCTCGGTTTTCATTTTCAATCTTTTACATAGTGTTAATTTTTCCACACAATTCATCACTCAAACCAAGTAAAGAAAATGATTAGAAAAAGCAATAGGAAGTCACTTTGAACCTTTTCTCAACACACAAAAGTTAGCCTCGAGAAAAACCAGTAAACCTACGCTTCGCTAATCACTTTCTTCTAATGATTGCGAGCGAGATCCCCTCGCACCAAGTCAAGAGGTACGGCTAATAAACTGCAAGGTTCGGTTCACATTTTAATTAGTTACAATTCACTAATAAAGACTTTTTCTTAAATAGAAAAATAATTCACAATCTTCTGAATGTTAAAATAACAATACAGAATTTCAAACATTCATTGTTCAGTATTAAGATTTAAAATCGAGGATTATCTTTTATTACTCGATTTAAATGCCTTCTAAAAAAGAAACTACTGTTTTATTCATTTGGAAAGTTCGAGAAGAGCTTCAAAATTATTTGCAGAACCACTTGTCCAAAAAAAACATCACCTTAATTTTTCCGGAGGAAAATGACCAGCATATTTTCCTTGAAAATGCCACAGATGCAAATATTATTGTTGGTTGGCGGCCGACAGAAGAATTACTAAAAAGAGCTCAAAAACTCGAGTTATTTATCAATCCGGGCGTTGGTGTTCAGCATCTTTTACCTTTATTTCAAAGAGTTGCTATGGAGCGAGAGGTTGTCCTTTGCAATGGGCATGGGAACACCTATTTTACCGCCCAACATGCTGTTGCATTACTCCTCTCATTGATGAATAAAATTGTCCCCCACCACAACTGGATGCAACAAGGTTACTGGTGAAAAGGAGATGCTGATGCGAAGACAGTTCCCCTTCGAAAACGGGAGGTAGGGCTTCTTGGGTATGGCGCAATAAATACTAAAGTACATCAATTCCTTGCTGGGTTTGATGTTAATTTCCATGTTTTAAAGAAAAACTGGAAACGTAAACGCATATCAACATTGCCAACGAAAGTTAAGAAATATTCTTTTCAGGATTTAACGGCTTTTTTAATTGCCATTGATATTCTTATTGTAGCAGTGCCATTAACTAGTTTAACACAAGGATTAATTGCCAAGAAAGAATTTGCGCTCCTTGGCCCAAATGCTCTCGTTGTTACTGTTGCACGAGGAGAAGTTATCGATGAAAAGAGTTTTTATGAAGCACTTAAAAACAAAACCATTGCTGGAGCAGCGATTGATGTGTGGTATAATTACCACCCTGAGCCAAATGCCAAAGGTCGAAAATTTCCTTCCAAATATCCTTTTTACAAACTGGATAATGTTGTACTTTCTCCCCATCGGGGGGCCTCTCCAATGGATGATTTAGAAAGATGGAATGAAGTTATCGAAAATATTAAACGATACACTTCCGGGGATAGAAACTTCCTTAACGTCGTCAATCTCAAAGATGAATATTAAAAAAAGAAAAGTTGGATTGAGTTTAAATTAAGCAAGAGCTTATTTCCAGCTTTTAAATTCGCGAACTTCTGCAACCTTATCTTTGACGATTTTCGGGACTTTCTTCTCTTTCAAATCTTTCAAAGTTATTTTTTTGCTGAAATTATAATTTCGACCCTTATATGAGACAGTTATTTGATCTTCAATTTTCACCGTGGGGGTCATCCCAGCTTCTACCGGTTGCGCTTTCGGAGCTTTGGGTTTAGGTTTAGGTTTTGCAACAACTTTCTTGGAAGGAGCCTTCTTTTGAGTGCCGGCAGCACTACCTACTTTTTTGATTTGCAAGGTTTGTCGTTTCTTCTTTTTCGCAGAAATCGTTCGTTGTTGAGTTTTTTCAACATCAAATTGTGTTGGAATGGCTTGAATAAATCCTTCTTGTCCTGGGCGATTTGTGATAATGGCATAACCTTTTTCTGTACGAATGAGAGCGCCTTTAGTCATTACTTTTCTTCGAGTAAATTCTTTATTTGCAGGATTAGTTTCAACGTCGAGAATCCGGACTTTTTCAGATTTTTTAGTTTCCGGGTCAGTTAAGTTACAATAATCATATCGATAGGCTCGAAGTTTGAAATTACCACCCATGGTTCGGATTTTCTTGACTCGAGGTTCACCTATGATTGTTTGTGCTTCTGGTCGTCCGAGTTCAGCTTTTCGTTTTTCGTGGTGCTTTTTCAGTCGCGAGCCACTTTTTGTACGTTTGCTTAGGCCTTGCCATCGTGCCATTTTTACAACCACTAATAATTCTTTTTTCTTATTCTTTCGCACTTCAAATAGCTTTAAAACCTTTGCGATTATTTCTGTAGTCGCTCTTTCTAGTTTTTAAAGGAGGTTCTTCAGTTTCCATCCCTCAATTCAATTAATTTCCCACGATAATTTTTTATCAATAACGAATGACTTTTTTAGGAGGAGGAGATATTAAGAAACAGAAAAAACCGAGAATTTCTCAGGTGGAAAAAACAACATTGTCAGAAAAGCGCACAATAGATTATAATATCCAAAAATTGGCAGAATCCCTTATTGCTCGTGACCGGAAAAAAGCGCTCTCAATTATCCGTTCACGATTAAATAAGCCATTCGAAAGCAACACCCAACATTTTGTTTGGAAAGGATGGGAACGCGCACTTGCTCGCCAAGAAAATAATGCACTTATTTTTCAAATGTTAAATGGCATCGAATTTCCAACCATTAAGAAAATCTTCCATGATATGAAAAGGAAGAAGACAGAGATTCTGCTCCGAGACCACACACAAACCGCGCTCGCAAAAGAATATCTCCCCACATGGATCTCCCTTCTTGAGAT
>Ga0164310_10001409_pt1 | contig 13521 bp, 13 predicted proteins | sample GuaBasSedimGuay1_FD_121795 | JGI IMG/M metagenome (GOLD analysis project Ga0164310, IMG submission 121795) | Subseafloor sediment microbial communities from Guaymas Basin, Gulf of California, Mexico - Guay1, Core 4569-9, 0-3 cm | ecosystem: Environmental > Aquatic > Marine > Hydrothermal vents... | reverse complement strand
CTTCTGGCTGGGACTCTCTCTAGGCTTTTGGCCAGAGACGGCTACAGGGTTCTTGCGGTGGACGCAGACCCAGCGATGAACCTCGCCTACGCTGTAGGCGTGCCGGAGGAGGTTGCGTCCAAGATTGTGCCGGTCGCGGAGAACAGGCAGCTCATAGAGGAGAGGGCTGGGAAGCTTTTCGGCGAAATCTACACGCTGACGCCTAAGGTAGACGACATCGCAGACCGCTTCGGAGTGATTGGGCCCGACGGCGTGAGGCTGCTCGTGATGGGGACTATAAGGTATGGGGGTTCGGGATGCATGTGCCCAGCAAATGCGCTGATTAGGGCGCTCATCAGCCACTTAACGCTGGCGAGGGACGAGGTGATAGTCATGGACATGGAGGCAGGCCTGGAGCACCTCGAGAGGGGCACGGCGAGGGGCTTCGACGCATTAATCTGTGTCGTTGAGCCCGGGCGGCAGTCCCTAGAAACTGCGAGGAAGATTCTCCGCCTGTCAGACCACATAGGGATAAGGCGTGTCTACGCCGTCGGCAACAAGGTTATGGACGATGAGGGGAGGCGATTCGTGCAGGAGGGCGTCAGCACGCTTGGACTAGAGCTTTTGGGCATAATTCCCTATGATGAAAGCGTCCAGAAGGCGGATGTGATGCGTGTCGCACCGATAGACTACAGCCCGAACTCTCCAGCGATACGGGCCATAGCTGAAATAAAGCAGGAGATTGTGAGGAGGCTCGGCGCATAGACTTTATGGCTTGGAGGAAGCCTCGTTGCCCCCGCTCAGGGATAGGGATGCGATAATAGTTGCTGAGGGCATAATTTTTCGTGTCTATGGGTATTGGCACCCGCCGGGGGCGTATGTCTGCGACGTGGAGTATGCGCCCTCTAGCATATACAGGAGCGAAGACCCGAGGGCCCCACGCACAGGAGGCGGGAAAACCTACTACAAGTTCTATGCTGACGGCGGGCTACGCTTCGTCCTAGAGAAGTACCCACAATACACGGTCTACTACAGACCTTTAGGTAGACGCCTAGTCGGGGTCCACGAGGAGCAAATAAGGGCTGTGAGGCTCCCACAAAAGGCCCTAGAAAGGCTGTTGGCGTCCACAAGCAAAAACACGCTCCTAGACGCTCTCAGAGAGGTTATAACCACAGTCTCGGACGAGGCTGGAGTAAAGATTGGAAATTTTGGAGTTTTCGGCTCTCTGCTCCACGGCTTCTACCACCCGGAATACTCAGACCTAGACTTCACAGTCTACGGTGGAGAAGCCCTAGAGAAGCTCAGAGAAGCCCTAAAAACGCTTTATGGGCGGAGAAGCGCCTACCAGAACGAGTTCTCCAGTCCAGAAGCGCTTAGGGGGAAACGCTGGCGCTTCCTGCACTACACGCCCGAAGAATACCTATGGCACCAGAGGAGAAAGCTCATCTACGGCGTCTACCTCGGAGAAAAACGCAGGATAAAGTTTGAGTTCGAGCCTGTGAAGGAGTGGCACGAAATAAGAAACGAATACGACCCAGAAACACGCATAACACGCCTAGGATGGGTTAGGGCTAAGGCGACTGTGGTGGACGACTCGGAGTCAGCCTTCATGCCCTCCGTCTACCAAATAGACGAGACACGCATCTTAGAGGGGCCACAGAACATCAAACCCTACCGCATCCTCTCCTACGTAGAGGAATACAGGCTACAGGCCTTCACGGGAGAGCGGGTCTACGTCGAGGGTTGGCTGGAACGCCTAGAAGACCCTAGCGGTGTGAGGCACCAGATAACCCTGAGCTACGGCCCAAGATACTATGAGCAAACCCTGAAAGTGGCAGAACGGTGAGACAGCGCTCAATTGCTTTATATGCATCTTCGGAGCTTGAGCTTTTGGTGGTTCAGTTGGCCGAAAAGGTGACCGTGAGAACCCTACAGAAAATGAAGGAGCGAGGCGAGAAAATCAGCATGGTAACAGCCTACGACTACCCAACGGCGAAGCTCGCAGACGAGGCTGGCATAGACATAATCCTAGTAGGAGACTCCGTAGGCATGGTCGTTTTAGGCTACAAAAGTACAGTCCCGGTAACGATGGATGAGATGATACACCACTGCAAGGCTGTCGTCAGGGCTGTGAACCGTGCAATGGTCGTCGGGGACATGCCCTACCTGAGCTACCAGATTAGCGTTGAGCAGGCTGTCCGGAATGCAGGCAGGATGGTGAAGGAGGCTGGGGTAGACGCAATAAAGCTTGAGGGTGGGAAGGAGATGGCGCCAGCCGTAAAGGCGATAGTTGAGCGCATAGGCGTGCCAGTCATGGGCCACATAGGGCTGACGCCCCAAAGGGCCGCCATATCCGGGGGCTACAAGCTTCAGGGGAAAGACGCCGAGACAGCCAAGGCCATAATCGACGATGCACTGGCCCTAGAGGAGGCTGGAGCCTTCTGCGTCCTCTTCGAGTTCACGACGGCGGAGGTCGCAAAGATAATAACTGAGAAGCTAAAGGTTCCCACAATAGGCATCGGATGCGGCCCCCACTGCGACGGACAAGTTCTAGTCCTCCACGACCTGCTCGGCTTCTACGAGACAGCGCCAAAGTTCTCAAAGCAGTACGCACACCTGAGACAAATCATACTGGACGCACTCCGCACCTACAGTGGGGAGGTCAAGGCGCAGAAGTTCCCAGCCGAGGAGCACACCTTCCACATGCCTCCGGAGGAGCATGAACGCCTGCTAAGAATGCTAGGGGAGTGAGGGGAAAAATGCGCATAGCGGTTGTCGGCTCGGGCGCCATGGGAAGCCTCTACGGGGGGCTCCTAGCAGACGCAGGAGAAGACGTAACCCTCATAGACATCTGGAAGGAGCACGTAGACGCAATAAACACTCGTGGACTGAAGATAAGCGGCGCTAGCGGAGAACGCCTAGTCCGTGTCAGGGCTACGACGAACCCAGCGGAGGTCGGGACTGTAGACCTCATAATGATTTTCGTTAAGGCTTATGACACGAGGAAGGCGGCTCAGGACGCCCTCCCGATGGTCGGCCCAGAAACGGTCTTCCTCACGCTTCAGAACGGCTTGGGCAACGTGGAGCAGATTGAGGAGGTCGCTGGGAAGGGCAGGGTTGTCGCAGGCGCCACGACGCACGGCTCCACCCTTGTAGGCCCTGGAGAGGTCTTCCACGCTGGGAAGGGCCTAACATACATAGGGGAACTCACAGGCGAAATAACCGAGAGGGTGAAACGCATAGCGGAAACCTTCAACAGGGCGGGGATTGAAACGCACATAAGCCAAAACATTCAGGGCATAATCTGGAAGAAAATACTGATAAACGTCGGAATAAACGCAATAACAGCCATAACAGGGCTGAGAAACGGGGAAATACTCCTAGTCCCGGAAGTGAAGGAAATAGTGCGCAAAGCGGTGCTAGAAGCCGCAGAAGTAGCAAAAGCAGCAGGAATAACAGTAGAAATGGAGGACCCAGTGGCAGAAGTCTACAAGGTTGCAGAACTAACAGCAAAAAACAAGTCCTCCATGCTACAAGACGTTGAACGTGGAAGAAGAACGGAAATAGACGCAATAAACGGGGCTATAGTGCGCATCGGGAAGCAATACGGCGTAGACACACCAGTTAATGAGACCTTAGTCGCAGCTGTGAAGGGCATAGAATACGCCAGTAAGAGGAGCTAAACACCTTTATATCACTATATAGATTTTATTCAAAATATTTATCTAACAAAAACAGACCATCTTGATGCGATGAAAGCGCTAAATATAGTGGCGGTCGGCGTCTGCGGAGTCCTTTACGCCACTATAGGATACCTCACATATTTGGGAATCTTTTGCCCGGTCATCGGCGTGGTGAGGTTTTGGCCTTCCGTTGTGATACCAGCCGTATTTTCCGTTCTTTTCGGACCGGTGGTTGGAGGGTTGGGTGCCTCTATTGGAATTTTCATTAGTGATATGCTTATTCATGGAAATGCCCTTCTCAGCCTCTTAGTCGGAGTTCCAGCTAACTTCGCTTGCTTTTACATTATAGGTCTATTGTCGAGGAAAAAGATAGACTGGAAACAAACCAGAATGCACATAACAATCGGTTTTATCTTACTTGCTTTGGCGATGTATGTTGCGTATCTTCACGGTCAATTGTCTTTAGATGTTATGCGGGTGTTTCTTGTGGTCTTCGCATTAACCTACGCTCTAGTTATGTTCATTGGCCACCGATGGGCAAGGTGGGGAAGTTTTGAAGTAGCTTCGCTTCTCGGTCTCACGATTGGAAGCCTTATTATAGGGGTTGGGGTTTGGGGCTTTAGCCAGTTCTTCATTCTACCAACAGGGGAAAGATATTTGCCACTTTATGCTAGCCTCCTCTGGTTTCTCTGGACATTCTTCACAGAAATTCCTTTCCTCGTAGTCCTTGGCCCCCCAATACTTGAGGCGTGCTATAAAGCTTTCCCGACGCTTAGATGGGAACAGAAATAATCGAATATCAATCAACGCACTGATTATTTTACATGCAGGAAAACCTTCTAAATTTATTATGGTGTTGAGGTGGTGCGGGTTGCAATAATTACAAAAAACCCAGATGCTTGGTGCACCAGCCAGTTAAGAGAAGCCCTTAAACGCCGAAAAGTGGAGGTTTGTTGCACGTTTTTCAAGCGATTCTTGGCTAGAGTTGGGTATGGTGTAGAGGCAACCATCGAGGACTTCAAGGTGCCGCAGGACTTGGATGGGGTTGTTGTTAGGCCGATAGGCCGGGGTTCACTTGAAGAGGTCATCTTCCGCATGGATTTCCTCCGCCGCTTGGAGAGGGCTGGCGTTTTTGTGGTGAACCCCCCGGAGACGATTGAGATATGCGTGGACAAATATAGGGCTCTTTACCTGCTCGAGGAGGCTGGCCTGCCTGTTCCTAGAACTGCTGTCGCTGAGGGTGTTCAGCAGGCGATGGAAGCCTTCCACGAGCTTGGCGGGGACGTTGTGGTTAAGCCCCTCTTCGGCTCTAGGGGCGTAGGCTCCACACGTATAAACGACCCGGAAGTCGCTAGGCGTGTGTTCAGCACGCTGGCCTTCCATCATCACGTGCTATACCTGCAGGAGTTCGTTCCACACGGGAGAAGCGACGTGAGGGCCTTCGTGCTCGGAGGGGAAGTAATAGCGGCTATGAGGCGTATCTCTCGGGGGTGGAAGACGAACATAAGTCAGGGTGCGAGGCCCGAACACGCAGAACTCAGCTCGGAGCTGGAGGAACTAGCAGTTAAGGCTTCCAACATCGTTGGATGCAGGATAGCTGGCGTCGATATACTTGAAGGGCCCAGGGGCCCACTTCTAATCGAGCTGAACAGCCAGCCGGGGTGGAAAGGGCTTCAGACTGTGACTCCGTTTAGTATAGCGGATAGAATTGCAGATTACGTGGTTTCTGAGCTGAAACGCTGATAAGTGCCGGGCGCATTTATATTACCACGAACCTAAGTTATACGCCTGTGGTGGACTTGAAGGCTTCCGCTGTGATACTGGCTGGTGGGTTGAGCAGCCGCTTCACCAGCGAAAAGGGTTTGGCTCTGTTGGGAGGTAGACCCCTAATAGCTTATGTTGTTGATGCTGTGAAGCCTCTGGTTGGGGAAGTTCTTGTGGTTGTGAAGACGAAGGAGCAGGCGGAGGCCTACGGGCGGGCTTTGGATGGGATAGATGTGGTTATGGACGTCTACAAGGAGGCCTGTCCCTTGGTGGGGGCGCTAACGGGCTTCACGGTAGCTGATGGCGACTACACCCTGCTCCTAGCCTGCGACACACCCTTCGTGTCGAGGGACGTGCTCTGGCTCCTGTTGGAAATGGCGCCGGGCGTAGACGCAGTAATACCGAGGTGGCCAAACGGCTACATAGAGCCACTACAGGCAGTCTACCACACAAAAACCGCAGAAAAAGCCGCACAAAAAACCATAAGAAAAGAGGAAAGAAGCATGAACGCCATGATAAAAAATCTAAAGAGAGTCAGATACGTCTCCACAGTAGCACTAAAACAGGTAGACCCGAAACTAAAAACCTTCACAAACTTAAATACGCCCATAGAATTTAGGAAATTCAACATTAGCCACAGTTCAAAACAATTTTTACAAAAACCACAACCACACGAAAAATAGGAAAAAAGTTCTAACCAAAAAGCGAAACTTTTATTGCATACCCTCCGATTTCATTTAGCGGAGGTGGCTGTGAACGTCGGCAGAGCTGGACACAGTCCACAGCGTCGAGTTGTTGAGTTCTACTTTGGATAGGGGTGTTGTGAGGGGTATTTTGAGGGCTGTTTCTGGCAGGTGTAAAAAGGACGGGAAGAACAGGATAGAGGTGGCTTTAGAGCTTTTTGTTGGTGAGCGTGAGTCTGCCTGTTGGATGTGCAGTCATATCGTTTACCCCCTTGTTCGATGGACCGTGAAGGTTGGCGGAGCCTCCTTCGGTGTGAGCGAAGAAGCCCTAAAGGAGAGGTTCAAAGACCCATACTGGAGGAGAGGCCTAGCAAACGTTGTTCGAGGCATAGCAAAGCACGGGGTTAGGAGGCCATTCACGCCCGGAGCACCCTTCCTAGTAGTTTGGAACCTAACAAACCTCTGCAACCTACGCTGCAAACACTGCTACCAGTCAGCCGGCCCAGCTAAGCACCCAGAGGAGCTCGGAACGGCGGAAGCACTCAGGGTGATCGAAATTCTCGGAGACGCCGGCGTCTCGGCCTTAGCCTTCTCGGGTGGGGAGCCCCTCATGCGCAAAGACCTAACAGAGCTGGTGAAAGCCGCAAGCGAGCACGGCATCTACACGGCAGTCGCCACAAACGCAACTCTCATCACGAAGGAAAAGGCTAGGGAGCTGAGGGATGCAGGAATAGGCTACGTGCAGATAAGCCTAGATGGGGCTAAGAGCGAAACACACGACGGATTCAGGGGGATGCCCGGAGCCTTCGAGAGAACTGTGAGGGGGATAAAGAACTGCGTGGAGGCCGGCATATTCACGGAGGTCGCAACCGTAGTAACGAAGCACAACTACTCGGAAGTCCCCGACATACTAGACCTCTGCGAGGAGCTCGGCGTAGACTGGTGGATGATGTATAACTTCGTCCCCACCGGGAGGGGCAGGCAGATTCTGGAACTAGACCTGTCTCCTGAGGAGAGGGAGAACCTGCTCAGATATTTGTGGACGAGGCTCATGGACTCAAGTAGGGAGGGAAAGACGCAGATACTTTCCACAGCTCCTCAGTATGCGAGGGTCGCCCTGCAGATGGAGGAGATGAAGAAGGGCGGGGGCCCGTCAGAAGAGGTTGTTGTTCCGACGCACTTCTACAACCCGAAGCTTCATGGTAGACTTTTGAACCTCAGCGACTTCATAGGTGGGTGCGGTGCGGGACGCTTCTACTGCGCCCTAGACCCAAACGGAGACATCACGCCCTGCGTCTTCCTCCACCTGAAGGTTGGAAACATACTGAAAGACGACTTCGAACACCTTTGGGACACGAATCCAGTCTTCCTAGACCTCAGAGACAGGGACAAGCTGAAGCCTCACTGCGGAGAATGCGAATACCGCTACGTATGCGGGGGGTGCAGGGCGAGAGCTTACAACTACTTCGGAGACTACCTAGCACCAGACCCGGGATGCGTAAACAACATCAACGCATGGAACCAACTGCAAGGAAAACCAATACAAGTGAAGGCTTGAAAACAGCCACTTTCCCCGTCTCTTTTCTTTTGCCAAATTCTATAAATGCTGAAAAACGCATATAGAGGCAAATGAGTGATGACAGCTTGATTCAAATTATCGGAATAAGGGGAATCCCTATAGTTCGTGAAGGAGACGACTTAGCCAAGCTTATTTGTGAAGCGGCTAGGAGGCAGGGGACTCCCCTCATGGACGGCGACATACTCGTTGTTTCCCATATTGTCGTCTCTAGGGCTGAGGGTAGGGTTGTGGACCTGCGTGATGTGGAGCCTAGCCCCTTTGCGAGGGCTGTGGCGAAGTTTTATGAGAAGGAGCCTGAGCTGGTGGAGGTTGTTCTGAGGGAGGCGAAAAGCATAGTTCGCATGGGGGACGGCCACATAATCACAGAAACGAGGCACGGAATCGTCTGCGCCAACTCGGGCGTAGACAAATCGAACGTGCCCGGGGAGCACTGCGTAGCTCTCCTCCCCGAAGACCCGGATGCCTCCGCTAGGAGGCTACGTAGACGCATTAAGGAGCTTACTGGCAGAGACGTAGCTGTCATAATTTCTGACACCTACGGCAGGCCCCTGAGGGAGGGCGAGGTGAACCTCGCCATCGGGGTTGCTGGCATAGCCCCAATCAGGGATAGGAGGGGCGAGAAGGACCTGTTCGGCTATGTGCTCCGTGTGAAGAGGACGGCGATAGCGGACGAGCTCGCTTCAGCCGCAGAGCTCGTCATCGGGCAGGCAGACGAGGCCATACCAGCCGCCATCATAAGGGGCTACAAATACCCAAAGAGCGAGACAGCCACAGCAAGGGAGCTGATTAGGGAGAGGCACAAAGACCTCTTCATATAATTCTTGCGTCTAGGCGGGTGTGGGGCCTGAAAATCCTCATATTGTATGCGACGAGGCGTGGAACAACGAGGAGAATCGCTGAGAAAATCGCAGATTTTCTTAGGCCGTATCAAGCGGACCTGCTGAACGTAGAGGAAGTGCAGGAAATTCCTGCGTTAAGTGCCTATCGGCTGGTTGTGCTGGGAACTCCTATCTACTGCGAGAAGCCCCTAAAGCCTGTTGATAGGCTTCTAGGTGATGATAGGTTTTTAGAGGCGGTTAGGCGTAGGGCTGTCGCCCTCTTCGTGGTTTCAATAAGCAGGTTTGCTGCGGAGAAGTTCTACATGCCACGCATTAAACGTAGACTGCAGGGGGCGGAAATCGTTGCTGCGGAGGCTGTCGGAGGAAAATTCGGCCCAGTGAACACAGTAAGCGAAGAGGCGATTGCACGTTTTTCCGAGAAGATTAAGCAGTGGCTAGAAAATCAGGCGAAAACGCCATTCGCTAGCGGACAGCCCTATCCGTAAGGGGCCTAATGTATTCCCCCGGCCTGCCCGAGCCGACGACCAACCTGTAGTAGGGTCTACCTGTCCTCGGACTAACCCTCTCCAGCATGCCTGAAGCCTCAATCCAGTCGCCTATACGTGCGACGTTCCTGAAGAGGCCAATCATCGAGACAACCTCTCTCGGCTCTTCGCTGGCTGCACCATTTAGGGTTTCCACCGAGTCTACCTGATAAACCGCCGGCCTGAACATCGCCTCGCCGTCCCCTACCACACGACAGCGGACACGCATGGGGTGCAGCGCCCGGTAGGTTGAATCCCCGTAACAGGTTCTGATTTCTTCAGGCTTTCTCACAGCGTTGTAGACGAAGGGGACGCCCCGATACAAGCCCCTATGACGCCTAACGGCGTCTATGGGTAGCTTGGGTGCATAAGCCAGAACACCCTCATCAACAAGCCTACTAACAGCCTTCTCGACACGCCTAAAGTTCTCAGCACCATAAACCACCAAGTCAATATCGGAGCCACGCCTATGCATTCCGAGGGCTATCGAGCCGTGAACCCCAAAATCGTCCAAGGCAACACCAGAAGCTTCAGAAAGCAGCCTAACAAGCCCTACAGCCAAACTCTGAAGCCTATCTAGACTGCCGGACCTAAGCAGGGATTGTAGGCAGGCGTCAGGCGGAAAGACACGGGAAATATGCGAAAAAGGGACACATATCACAGTCTTACCATTGATTGGGCAGTCGTAGACGTAGTGGGGGAAATGCTCCCTAAAAACCCCGATAATGCTGCGATAGTTCCTCGGCGTGTAGAGGTTTTTGGGGCGAAGAAGCACAATGTCCCCGAGCCTCCAACGAACGTCCAAGAAATCGAGGGGGAAAAGCTCGGAAAAGGCTTCGGGAATGTACTTGAGGAAGGCGAGGGCACGCCCCGGAGGATGCTCGTAGCCAAAAACGTAGAAAATGAAGCCCTCACGGGAGAGAATCACATCCCCGTCCCTAGGAAGCCACTTCGACGATGTCTTCACGGGGGCGCCTCCATATGCGGAGTTTTAGGGATACTTATAAATTTTTGAGGAAAACCCTCATGGTTGAGTGTTTGGTTGAAGGGACTGGAATTGAGGGGCTTCAGGGATAGGGACTTCGTGGAGACGCCTGAGGGCTTCCTATTCTGTGTCGTTGGCTGTGCGCACCCAGAGGATAGGGTGATTGCCTACCTTAAGTACGTGCCCAGCGAATCTGGGAAGTGGGGAGACCTGAATAGACGCTTCAGTAGAACGCTCAAAGCATACACGATACCAGACCTGAGGAAAACGATAGACTTCATAGGAGAAAAGTACCCGCAATACCTGTACTATTCCGATGTTTTCTCGACGTGGATGACGGCTGTGCCGAAGGATAGGATAGTGAGGCACTATATTCCGGAGCAGAGGCTGAGGGATGTGATTAGAAATCCTAAAAACGTCCTTGAGAGGCGTCTCGAGGAACTGACGAAAATGTTGGTAGACTCAGGGGTTGAGCTGGGCTTTTTGGGAGTTACTGGCTCCATACTGCTGGGCATACATCAGCCCTTCTCAGACATAGACCTGACAGTCTACGGGATGAAAAACAGCAAACACGCCAGACAGTTCCTCGAGGAAGCCGTCAAAAAACGCAAAAATGGGCTTAACAGCTTTCAGGGAAGCCTCCTAAAGAACTGGATAAAAAGCAAGGTGGAAAAACACCCAATCACTGCGGACGATGCACGACGCATACTGAGCAGGAAGTGGAACATGGGCGTCTTTAAGGGGGTAAGATTCTCCATACACCCGGTAAGGCTTGAGCACGAAGCCGAACCCTACGGAGCACGCCTGTATAGGCCTAGGGGAGAAATAACGATAAGGGCGACGGTTTCAGACGCAAGCGAGTCCATGTTCCTCCCAGCAATATACAAAATCAGAGATGTGGAAGTAATCGAGGGGCCGAAAGTAGAAGACCTAGTTGAAGCCTGCAGCTACGAGAGCCTCTACGACAGCCTAGCCGAGGAAGGTGAAAGAATACAGGTTAGGGGGCGGCTTGAGCTGGTCATTGATAGAAGGGAGAAGCGAGAATACTACAGGGTGCTCGTCGGCTCGCTGGAGGGCGGGGGAAAGGAGTACATAAAGCCCCTGCCTAAAGCAGGTCTTTGAGGTGGATTTTCACCGGGCCAAGCTTTCCGCCGAAGTTGCTTGCAGATATGCGAACGACACCTGAGGTTTCAGCCGCCTCCCTCAGCCCAACAGCCATAGCCTTCTTCACGGACTCGATGTCCAAACCGTCTACCACTATTTCGTAGACGCACCTGACGCCCTCAGGCACGTGGGACTCGTCCTTCAATATCTTAGCCAACACGGGGCAGTAGGGATGGTTGGTCGAGGCTGGAAGCTTGTAGCGTCTAGAGCCGACCTTCGAGCCAGCCCTACAGATTCCGCCGGGGAAGGGCAGAATCACGCGGCCAACCTTTTGCATGGCCTCAGCCGCCCTCTCAGCCGCCTCCAACCCAGCCCTGCGGCTTTCAGCCATTATGAGCAGGTTTCCGCCGGCAATGCCCTTAGTGGCTCCAAAGCGGTCTTCGACGACGAAAACACCCTCCATGACGGGTATACGCCAAACCTTGCGTCCGCCAACCACGCCCCGCCTCTGGAAGCCGTCCCCGAAAAGCCTTATACTCCTGCCGACATTCAATCGCCACCTCGCATCTGGCAACCCGTCAAAGACCGCTGTCGTAGGGCAGGTGAGAACGCACTGGCCAATGCGGGCGATCATCTGAGCCCTGAGCATGGCCTTGCTCCTGTGGTAAAACTGGACGTAGACGCCTACACGTCCGTCAGGGGTTTCCTCGGGCTGTGCGACAGCACCCTCGATTCCTGCCTCGGCTGGGGCGCCGATTATCGATGTGGCGAAGCCTGTGGCCTCCTGAGCCGCAATAACGGCCCACCTCTGCTTATCGGCTGTGATTAACGCCCTTCCAGCCCACATGGGGAAGAGCTCAGCATAAGTGTCTTCAACCTCGACATCGCCATATCTAAGCAACCCCGAACCACCAAACCCACAATTCAACCCCAACACGCTTATTTTATTTTCCCAGAAATAGCCGCCAAAGAGCTATTGAAACCCTCCAGATAATCGAGATTCTACCCTTTAACATTAGCAGCAAACGTGGATGAGCCGAGGCCTATGCCGCCCAAATGCCTTTTTTACTTCTCCCCCTTCTCTTCTATGGCCTCATTCAGTTCCTTTATTAGCGATTCAGCGTCTATTCCGTAGGCTCTTGCTATGTCTCCTAGTTTTAGGAAGCCCATCTCTGCCTGTGCCATCGGGCAGCTGATACAGGGTAGGCGGTGCTTGACCAGTATTGGTACGCATTCTGGGTGTTGGAGCACCTCTCCGAGTGTTGTTTCCTCTGTGATTTTGCGTGTCATCGCATAAGGTCTTTGACGCTTGGTGGATAAATATGTATCGCATGGCTGGCGTGCTACGGGTGGAACGGGAAAGAACGTTGTTTGTTTCCCCGGGAGCCTGTGAAATAGCTGTTTTACCACTAAATTTATAAGCTGAGGCGAATTCCATTTAGATTGGCCCACAAGCTGGACAGGAGCCTTTGTGGGCCTAGGAGCTAAGGAATGGCATGGTCGGGCTTAAGAACGTTGAATACAAGCCCATATCAGCCCGAGACATCCTCGTAAACCTCAAAGACACCTCCGAACTGATGGTGGACCTCGCATACTCAGCCGCCCTCTTCCACTGCCAAGAGCTTGCTGAGGAAGTCATGAAGCTGGAGCAGTACGTAGACGACCTAGTCTACCTCCTAGAGATGGACCTGATGCTTGCGGCTAGGGACGCTGAGGACGCTGAGGCCCTAGTCGGCGTTTCTCAGGTTGCTAGGGCTGTAGACCGCATATCCAACGCCGCCGCAGACATCGCACTCCTAGTCCTGAAGGACGTGGGGATACACCCAATCATCAGGGAGGCCTTCAGGTTTGTGGAGGAGCGTCTGGTCAGGGCTGAGGTTAAGCCGGACTCCCCGATAGCTGGGAAGACGCTCGGTGAACTAGACCCTTGGGTGGAGGTTATCGCCATCCGCAGGGACAGCCAGTGGATTATTTACCCCGAAGACGACGTGGAGGTGAAGGCTGGAGACATACTCATCGCTCGTGGGGCACCCGCCGAGACCGGGGAGCTTGTGGAGCTGGCTGAGAGACACCCAGACGTTGTCCCAAGCATAGGCTTGCCGAGCAAGCACTTTCAGGCAATTGCAGACCTCCTAGTCACGCTGAAGGACACGTCAGAGTTGATGGTAGACTTGGCGTACACGTCGCTTTTCATGAACAGCCAGCAATTGGCGAAGGAGGTCATGGAGCTGGAGGACAGGGTAGACGACATGCATCAAGAGTTCGAGCTCCTCGTCCTGTCCAGCGGTTTCGCACCAAGTCAGGCTAAAGACTTTCTTGGCTTGATCAGGATTGGCGTAGTTACTGAGGAGATTGCTGATGCCGCCGCTGAGATAGCTGAG
>Ga0164310_10001407_pt1 | contig 13527 bp, 9 predicted proteins | sample GuaBasSedimGuay1_FD_121795 | JGI IMG/M metagenome (GOLD analysis project Ga0164310, IMG submission 121795) | Subseafloor sediment microbial communities from Guaymas Basin, Gulf of California, Mexico - Guay1, Core 4569-9, 0-3 cm | ecosystem: Environmental > Aquatic > Marine > Hydrothermal vents >... | reverse complement strand
TTTCCGTTTGGAATAACTCGTGGTATTTCTTTGTAAGTTACTTCCTGGTGGTGATGTTCATAGTGAATCTCAAAAAACCCAAAGTTGCAAAGATTTTCCTGTTGGGTGGACTGCTGTGGATAGCGGTACTTTTAGGTATGCAAGCAATTCGTTCTGTTCGTCCGGTGTTACGTGTAACTTTTCTGGATGTAGGACAAGGCGATGCTGCATTTATCCACTTTCCTTCTGGCCAAACTTTGCTTATTGACGGTGGTCCTGCTTCGCCGCAATTTGACACTGGTAGAAGGATTTTGGTTCCCTATCTCAAGCGCCAAAATGTGGACACTCTTACTGCTGTTCTGGTTACCCATGAAGATAACGACCATGTCGGTGGGGTTGCTTCGCTAATTCAGCTTCTCCCAACCCGGAGTTTGTACATCTGGGAAGGGATGAATACTTCCGATTCCTGGAAAAATTGCTTTTACGCTGCCAGGCAGCGCCGGGTGTCTTTGCGTACCGTGCACGCTGGTTGTTTCTTACCGACCTCTAATTCTAGCCGATTGCTGGTGCTGCATCCACCTCCAGAAAACCAGTTGGAAGATAGAACATTTGAGGGTAATAATGGCTCATTAGTCGTAAAGTTAATTTTTGGCAAAGTAAGCTTTCTGTTTACTGGTGACATTGAAGATGAGGCAGAAAAAATATTGTTGCGTTACGGAGATATTTTGAAGTCCGATGTCCTTAAGGTCCCTCATCATGGTAGTGTTAGTTCTTCTACATTGGCTTTTTTGCAAGCCGTGCAGCCTCGCTGGGCTGTAATTTCAGTAGGTGAATGGAACCGATTTGGTCAGCCCTCACCAGTGATTTTAGAACGACTTTCACAGCTTCAGATCCAGGTGTTGCGTACTGATGAGAATGGAGCTATAATTTTTGAAACTGACGGTAATAGAATTTGGAAAGTTCGGTAAGAAGAAGATTTTTTCTCTTGATTACAACGGAAAAATTCATTACTTTTTATGTCAGTAGAGGATAGTATTTAGAATTAATTTTAGCCAAAGTGAATTATGTTTCAATTAGGAAATCAAGTTCGTTCAATTGGAGTAAGAGCATTTTTAATTGCCTGGGGTTGGATTCTGTTGTTGCCAACAGGGTGGTCACAGCTAAGACAAGAGAAAATCTCTTTTCAATTGACTCGTATCGCAAAATTGCCTCTGGAATCCGTAGAGATTCTTACTCTAAGTAGTAATAGCATTAACGGTAAATCTCCACAGTTTGTAGTGGGTGATAAGGTGCTCCATTTTTACAGCAATGACGGCCGTTTGAGAAAATCACAACACTTCCCCTATTCTATTTATGCTATTGCTGCTGATAGTTTTGTAGGTGCTTACTATCTCGAACCCGAAATTGATGGGCAGAAGTTGAATTGGTACGTTTTTCATTCTACTGGCGACAAAGCTTATTATTTGCAGTGGGCAATCGGGCGTGATCAATTGATTCCACGTTTGTTTCTCTCCAATCAGGGAACTACGGTAATTTTCTTTCCCGAAGAATGCCTGATCAAGTTTTTTGATTCTGATGGACACGAAATCCACTCTACCGTTTGTTTTGAAGATGCCAGTTTTACTTATGAGCGTAATGTGGCGGGGGTGTTTTCCGACGATGGGCGGTGGTTCTGTTTGGCTACGATGGAAAATGCCGCAGTGCCAGACACACCAGATGAGGTTGGTAGAAGTGGTTCACCAACATTGATTTTGTTTGATCAGAACGGCCAGGAGCAATGGCGAGTTGCGATTGATGGCTATTGGAGTAGCCACGTTGCTGTTTCAAATCACGGTGATTATCTTGCGGTGTGTTCTTATCGCTTTGATGAAACTAATGGGGTAACTTTGCCTACTACGGTGCTTTTTAATCAAGAAGGGCAGGAGATCTTTTCATTAGATTTTCTTTTCCGTAGAGCATGTTTTTCCCCGGAAGAAAACTTTTTATTGTTAGCTGATCAAAATCAAGTCTTACTTGTGGAACTAAAGAACCGCGAGTTAATTTGGCGAAAATCGTTTGACTCTATTGAAGGTTTGTTGATCAATACCGCGGTAGCACACAATGCTGAGGCGATTGCGCTGCTTTTTGCGAACGGGAAGTATGTACAAGGAAAATTTCTTTACGAAAATCCTCAATTGTTATGGTTAGCTCGTAATGGCACAGAATTAGATTTGCAGCAGTTATCTGGAGAAAAGTTTCAGAATTCAGTACTGGAGTTTTCGGCTGAAGGTTCAAAAGTTTTTGTTGGTACTGGTTCAGAATATTTTGAGCTAACAAAGTCGATAGATAATGATTCGAGTAGATAAAAAATTTTGTGTACAAGTAGGTGTGACAGGGTTTATTATCCTTCATCTACTAATTTTAGTGCCTTGCCTGGTTGCTTCATCTTTAAATAGCTCAGAGAGTTACAATTGGCCGCTTAAGCCATTCTCTGAACAGCATTGGATTAATGGTACTTTTTGTGAGAACCGACCTAATAATACCATGTTGCGCCATCATTTTCATAATGGTATTGATATTCACCTCCCTCAAAATGGGGAGGTGTACTCAGTAATCGACGGTATGGTTACTGCTATCGATCCATACAAAAACGGTGGCTACATTCGAATTGGGCGTTTTGCTTATGTTCATGTTGTTCCCAATCCTTCGCTTCAGGTAGGGGATATGGTAAAGGCCTACGAGACCATCATCGGAGTTACCGATTCACATAATCATCTTCATTTTGTTGAAGGCTATCCCGGTGATGAAGTCAATCCATTGCGAGAGGATGGTGGTTTGAGGCCATTTGAAGATAAATTTGCCCCGATAGTGAAATATGTTCATTTTTATATCCATGGTACTGCTACCCGATTTCCAACTAACCGCGTTTCGGGCTACGTGGATATTGCCGCATGTGCATCGGATCGCACCGATGACGGCCCCATGGGCGATAACAATGGCATCTATCACTTAGGCTATCAAATTTTTGCCCAAGATGGAACAACGCCTGTTTCAGAGCCGATTGTCCCATTTACTTTCAACCGTAAGCCCGATGATTCTTACATCAAAAATGTCTATGCTTCGGGTTCCGACCTCAGTACTTACGTGTATCTTCCAAGCAATCGCATCGACCAGAGGGACTATTGGGATACTACTCAACTTCAACCAGGACGATATGTGGTGGGAGTGTTTGCTGAAGACACAGGTTTTGGTTCAGATACTTTAAAAATTCCGGTCACGGTTGTGATGCCAGATTCTATTCCCCCGTTACCACCGCGATGGAAGGCGTTGATTATTGATGATCGAGGAAACCTGATTTTGAGTTGGGAAACTACTTCCTCCGCCCAGGGCCAGGCAGACTGGCTCATCTACCCGGACTGGACAGATGGACAAGATGATTCTTCCGATGTAGCCGGATTCCGTCTGTATTACAGCTATGACGGACAAAACTGGTATTTGCAGCAGAATGAGCAGATATTAGCCGATACAGTACGGCAGATACGACTTACAGGTTTCAATTTACAGCAGCCAATTTTTTTTCGATTAACGGCTGTGGATAATGCTGCTATTTGTAATGAAAGTGAGCCATCGGAAATCTATGGAGTACGCAAAAGTTCATCTGTAAAAAGAGTTTTGATTGTAGATGCTGTTGATCAGATAACAAATGAAAATAGTGTTACTTCCCGAAATCACGTTTTACAATATCAGCAATTGCTAATGCAATTGGGCGATTATGGTTTTGAAGTTTGTACCCAGCAGGCGATTCGGGATGGAATGGTGAATATTGAACAGTACGATTGTCTACTTTACTTTTTTCATCATGATAGTAGTAGCCAGGAGATACTATCTGTACAGGAGCAAAAGGCTTTACAGGAGTATTTGCAGCAGGGGGGAGCAGTTTTTATTAACGGAGGAAACCTTGGGGAAGCGGCTCTTACAGACAGTAATGAAATTGCAATGCGTAAGTTCTATAAAAATGTACTGATGGCTGAATATGGTGGTAAAGTAGCTGTAAATGGTCAAATTACTGGATGTGCTGGTAGTGTCTTTTCAAATTTGCAGATTTATTTGACAAATGACTTGTTTTCTCAGTGGATTGAAAGTCTATTGCCTCAAGGAGAAGCCCAGGCTACATTTGCACTTTATGATTCTATTGTTGTAGGATTACAATATTGTGGTAGGTTTAATCAATTTCCTCGGGAAGGAAGATTAGTATATTTAACATTTCCCCTGGAAGACATTGTCGATGAGAATGTTCAGTGTACAGTACTGAAACAAATACTGGGATTCTTTTTTTCGGTTTCCACCCATGACAGACCAGAAGTTGGAAGGCAGCGCGACACCGCCCTCCAGCCGCAGTATTCATTGACATGTTACCCCAATCCGTTTGGTCGTGGTTTTGGACAGGAAACTTCTGGTAGTGAGATTACTACCATCCGCTTTGAATTGCCAGAACGTCAGGATGTGGTGGTGACTATTTACAACATCCTTGGTCAAAAGGTACGAACGCTTTTTAGGGGTATCTTGGCAGCTGGGTCTCATACCTTGATTTGGGATGGAAGTGATGAGACCGGGGAGGTAGTTCCCAGTGGCATCTACTTTTGCCAATTTCAGACAAAATACGGTATTATCACAAAGAAGATTCTTTTTCTGGGTTCATTAACAGATTAATCAACAAAAAGAAGGAGAAAAAGCGGTGAACAAGTACGAAGGGAAATTAGGTATTTTAGTAGGTGGTGGTCCTGCCCCAGGAATAAATGGGGTAATCAGTGCAGCGACTATCGAGGCGCGTACTCAGGGATTGGAAGTTACCGGAATTTATGATGGATTCCGGTGGTTGGTCAAGGGTGATGTTTCTCATATTATTCCGCTGGAAATACGGAATGTTTCCCGGATTCATTTTACGGGTGGTTCAATTCTGCGTACTTCCCGTGAAAATCCTACTAAGAGTGAAAAAAATCTTGAAATGGTAGTAAATACACTTAAAAAATTACAAATTAAATATCTTATTGCTATTGGGGGTGATGATACCGCTTTTGCTGCCAGTCAAATTTGCAAAAAAGCGAGTGGAGAAATTAGGATTGCCCATGTGCCCAAAACTATTGACAACGACTTACCCCTTCCTGGTTACATGCCTACTTTTGGTTTCGAAACCGCGAGGCATGTGGGAGTCTCTCTGGTTCATAATTTGATGGAAGATTCTCGTACTACTAATCGCTGGTATTTAGTTGTAGCCATGGGACGGAAAGCCGGGCACCTGGCGTTAGGTATTGGCAAGTCCGCTGGTGTAACCAACATAATTATTGGTGAAGAGTTCGTTCCTCTCGAGCGCAAAATAACTATTAAAGAAGTCTGCGACATCTTAGAAGGTTCGATATTGAGGCGGAGAAGTATGGGTATTGAACATGGGGTAGCAGTAGTGGCCGAAGGGATCGCAGAAAGATTAGATGTGGAAGAATTAAAAGATATTGAAGGTGTCAGAATTGATTATGATGATTATGGACATATCCGTTTGTCGGAAATTGATCTGGGGAAAATATTAAAATATGAATTAGAACGTCGATTTGCCCAAAGAGGAGAAAAATTCCGGGTAGTGGAATCAAATATTGGGTATGAGTTACGATCAGCTCCCCCCATTCCTTTCGATTGTGAATATGTTCGCGATTTGGGTTTTAGTGCCGTTAAGTTCCTACTAAGTGACGATCCACAATGGCGAGCTTTGAACGGTGCTATGGTGTGTGTGGAAAAAGGGAAAATGCTACCTATACCATTTGATGAACTCCTCAATCCTAATACTGGCAAGATGAATGTGCGATTAGTAGATATCAATACGGATTCCTATGCTGTGGCCAGGGAGTATATGATCCGTCTGGAACGCGAAGATTTTGAATATCCAGACCAATTGGAACGATTAGCAGCTATTGCTAAAATGACTCCCGAGGAATTCAAAAAGAGGTTTGGTTATCTGGTAGGTGTCAATACGTAATCGGCGAAGTTGTAAACCTATCTAAATTGCATCTTTGCGTTTCGAATGATTTCGGAAAATGCAAGGAAGTGAAAATATTATGCGACGAACCAAAATTATCTGTACCCTTGGTCCAGCCAGTAATCGGTTTGAAATTATTGCTGCTTTTGTTAGAGCCGGGATGAGTATTGCCCGGCTCAATTTTTCTCATGGTACCCATGAAGAGCACGCTGAACTTATCCGCATGTTACGCCAGGTTAGTGAACAAGAAGGGAAACCGATTGCTATTTTACAGGATTTGCAGGGCCCAAGGATTCGGGTGGGGGAAATTCCTACTGGCACCATGGAGTTGAAAAATGGTGAGTTAGTAGTTATTACTACTCGGGTAATCTCAGACCGCTCTGTCTCGCAGCCCCAGAAATTCATTCCTACTACCTACGAAAATTTACCTAAAGATGTGAATCCCGGAGATCGGTTACTTCTGGATGATGGTCTTTTGACCTTGGAGGTACGGGCAATAGAGGGGGACGATGTGCAATGTGTGGTAATCGATGGTGGAGAGCTTAGTTCACACAAGGGAATGAATTTACCCGGAGTGAAATTGAGCACCCCTACTCTTACCGCAAAGGATAAAAAAGATCTTGCCTTTGGAGCAACTCATGGAGTTGATTTTATTGCTCTCTCATTTGTTCGCTATCCAAATGATGTTCGACAAGTACGAAAAGAATTAGCTAAGCATGGAGCATCTGTTCCAGTGATTGCTAAATTGGAGAAACCAGAGGCGATAGAAAACCTTGATGAGATTCTTGATATTAGTGATGGAGTGATGGTTGCGCGCGGCGATCTGGGAGTAGAAATAGGACCTGAGCAAGTTCCAATAATTCAAAAGGAAGTTATTCGTAAAAGTATCCAAAAAGGCAAGCCAGTAATTACTGCTACCCAGATGTTAGAATCCATGCGTTTCCATCCCCATCCTACTCGTGCTGAGGCTTCCGATGTTGCTAATGCTATTTTCGATGGTACTGATGCTGTAATGCTATCTGGGGAAACCGCAGCAGGTAACTTTCCGATAGAAGCTGTGCAGACGATGGCAAAGATTATCGATGCTGCGGAGGCTCAAGTGCAATACAAAGCTCGTGTTTATTCAAATTCTCACGATAGAGGTAATCTTTCCTTTCCAGATGCTGTTAGCGATGCTGCCTGTCGAGTAGCGTGGGAACTAAAGGCTAAAGCCATTGTAGCTTTTACCCAATCAGGTTTTACTGCTCGATTAATCTCAAAGTACCGTCCTGTTACTCCCATCATTGCTTACACCTTGCAACCAGAGATTCAGCGACAGTTAGTACTCAATTGGGGAGTAAAGCCCCAACTGATGGAACGAATTACCTCCATTGATGAAATGATTGCCAAGGTGGAGAAGTCGCTTCTTAAGGAACAATTAGTGTGCAAAGGCGACACGGTGGTCATCCTTGCGGGTGCTCCTATCGGCCGTGGTCGTACCACTAATCTGATGACTATCCATCGCATTGGAGGTGAATGAGAAAAAAAGAAGACAAGTAATTGTGTAGCCAAATGAAAGAGGTTATAACCTGGTCTGCTTCAAAAATATTTTTACAGGATGTCTAGAATGTAATTCTCAAGGGAAAAAGCTGGGGAGGTTTTTCTAATGCATGAATGGGCGTTGGCAGAAGCAGTGGTTTCTACTGCACTCAAAGTAGCAAAGGAAGAGAAACTTTCAGAAATTACTAAGATTGAAATCAAGATGGGGGAATTGCAACAGATTGATTTAGAAGCATTTGAGTTTGCTTTAAAGGAAATTATTAAGCCTGAAAATCTATTGTTGAGAAATGCAGAGATAGAATTTAATACAGAAAAAGCCGTTCTAAAGTGTCGGGTTTGTGGATATCGATGGGCTTTTGATGATGCTGCGCAAAAATTAAGCGAACAGGAATCTGAATCAATCCACTTTATTCCCGAAACTGCTCATGTTTATCTAAAATGTCCTAAATGTGAAAGTCCCGATTTTGAGATTGAAAAAGGGCGTGGGGTTTGGATAGAATCGGTTGAAGGAGGGTAATTTTAAATGGATCCCAGGGTGGAGATAATTGATGAACGACTGAAAAATATAGACAGAGTGATAGCCGTTTCGGGGGGTAAGGGAGGAATTGGGAAAAGTGTGATCGCTTCTACAGTGGCGTTAAGTTTAGCGAAACGAGGTCACAAGGTTGGTCTGTTAGATTTAGATTTCACCAGTCCTTCGACCCATGTGATTTTGGGAATAGACGACATTTTTCCTGAAGAGGAAAAAGGAATTGTCCCGCCAGAAATCTATGGCATTAAATTTATGTCGATTGTTTATTACACTGGTGACGGTCCTTCCCCTCTTAGGGGACTTGATATTTCAAATGCCATGATTGAATTACTTGCCATTACTCGCTGGGGGAATCTGGATTTTTTGATTGTTGATTCCCCCCCTGGTATTGGAGATGCAACGTTGGATACTGTCAGATTGATGAAAAAAACCGAATTTCTTGTTGTAACTACTCCTTCTAGAGTTGCTTTAGCTACGGTTAAAAAGGTATTGACCATGCTCAAAGAATTGAAGTCACCAATCATAGGGATTGTTGAAAACATGAAAATTACAAGGTCTTCGTTAGTACAGGAAGAGTTGGAAATGTTTAATGTGCCTTTTTTGGCGGAAATTGATTTCGACAGAAAACTAGAAAATACATTAGGAGATGTAAACAGATTACTGCAGACTAATTTTGCTCGAAGCATAGCGAATAAAGTTATTCCCCAGTTAACTAAACCCGTGTCGGCAGCTATTTGATCAAGGAAGATTTACTTCTTGAAACCCAAAAACTCCTTGCTTTTTGCCTCAAAAATTCCTATTGTATTACACAACGTTAATAATGTTACACTGTAATTTTTTAATGTTTAACCTCACTAAAAATGGAGGAATCTTTATGCTAACAAGAAGTTTTTTCCTCAGCATCCTGGCTGGGTTGGTGATGGCACTTTTTACCATCCCGGCAGTGGCATGGGTGGATGGTTCCAGGGTGACCACGATTCGACTGGGATACTACAATCCCAAGGATACCAAATCGGGACTATTGATAGGGGTGAATTTGAGCACCGCGGTAGATGAAAATGTCGATTTTGGTCTTTCAGTAGATTTTTTCCATCGTAGTTACAAGCAAGAGCGGGAGGTTGCAGATACTGTCTCCGCTGGTGGGGTTATAGAGCACACTATTGTGCGTGAGCTGGAGTTTACTACTACTGCCGTTCCGATTATGGCCAGCCTGACATTAAAGCTGAATTCGCAATTGCCATTTACCTACTTCTTTGGTGGAGGCCTGGGTTATGAATTATTGTTCAATAAGGAAAATAATTACGAAACCCAAATTTCCGATACCCGTTTCTATCACGGTTTTTGTTGGGAGCTGCAGGGGGGTGTGATGTATCGGTTGGGACGACGTTCTTGGTTAATTGCCGAAGTGCTGTACCATGATGCACACGTTAAACGTAATCGAAAAAAGACAGAGGCGGGACTCCCTATCTGGGATGAAGTTAATCTTTCCGGTCTGGGGTTTCGTTTCGGTGTACGGATGGGAGGATATTAAATTTTAGTAGATCTTTAAGTTTTTACGACTTAAGTTGTGGTTTAATGAAACCCGGAGCCTGTGTTAACAACCTGAGCAAAAAGAGAAATATCACCTTTGTTTATGATATATTCAGATTGACAACTTTTTATTTTAAGCCGCACTCCGCCCCTCTTCTGAGGGGAGAGGGAGTAAGGCCAGAGGGGGGTCAATTCCCCGTCTCCTCCCAGGAGGAAGGATTAGGGGATGAGGTACAAAGCTTTTAATTTACACGAAAGTACCGCAAGCAGAATAATTCAATAAGTTTTGCTGATCACACAAAATCTGGTTGAGAAATAGAAAGTGGTGGAAATAAAAGGAGTTAAAAAGCCAACGATTGAATTTTTTCAATTTTTGTATCAAATGAATGACTATTTTTGACGATAACTTTGATGAGGGCAAGAAAAAATATTAAAATTCATTAGACTTAGAAGGCGAGTATGTCTTACTACCATCGTACATATCAGATTGGCTTGGGTGGGCGCCTAACGCCAGGGGTTAAGTATCTTTTAGTGGCTAATGTTATTGTGTACATTTTGCAGCTTGTCTTTCGAGCTCCAATGTTGCGTCTATTCGGGTTAAGCTCGTTCATGGTATTACACAATCTGGCTATCTGGCAATTTGTTAGCTACATGTTTCTCCATGGTGGTTTCTTTCATATTTTCTTCAATATGTTTGTACTATGGATCTTTGGTAGTGAAGTGGAACGTGCTTGGGGCACTAAGCCTTTTCTCAAGTACTATTTCATCACTGGCATCGGAGCTGGTATCTGTAGTTTCCTTTTCAGCTTGAGTATGCATACTATTACCATTGGGGCTTCCGGAGCAATTTATGGCGTCATGCTTGCGTTTGCTATGATGTATCCGGATCGGATAATTACGTTACTCCTTTTTCTTATCATACCAATTAGTATGAAGGCCAAGCACCTGGTGACGTTAATGGCTGTAATTTCAATTTTCTCTGGCATAACCAATCTTTTCGGAGGCTCTGACGGAGTTGCTCATTTTGCTCATCTGGGTGGAATGTTAGTCGGTTATCTTTATTTGAAAAGTGATTGGCGATTAACAGCAGCGAAAGAGTATCTACGTCGCAAGCTGAAGATGTGGCAACTCAAATCTGAGATTCACAGGATAGAACATTTTCAGAACCTACAACGGCAAGTTGATCAGATTCTGGATAAAATCAACGAAGTCGGATACGAAAATCTCACTGAGAAAGAGAAAAAAATCCTCGAAGAAGCCAGTAACTTTTTCACTCGTGAAGGTGGCAAGGAATAGAGCCGGCAATATTTTGCCTGAGGTTTAGCAAGTCGTACTGTGTCATGTTTGGAGAATAAAAGCTGTGATTGATTACAAAGGTGCTATTCATATTCATACTAAACTATCTGATGGTACTGGTGACCTGTCGCAAATTGTGAAAGCTGGTCTAAAGACCAAACTGGACTTTTTGATTATCAGCGATCACAACCATCTCCAGTACAAGGAGCAGGGGAGAGAGGGGTGGTACGAGGATCGATTGCTCGTTCTGGTAGGGGAAGAAGTATCTCATTCTAATGAACACATTTTAGCATTAGGTATTCAAACTCCCTTGCCCGAGCACCTCTCTCCTGCCGAAAGTCTAAAGAAAATCTCTGAACAGAATGGTTTGAGTTTTTTGGTGCATCCTTATGGTAAGTACCGCGTATTTCTACGTTCGCGGGATTACAGCTGGAAGAATTGGCAAGAAAATAACTTCTCCGGTATAGAGATTTGGTCCTATATGTTCGACTGGATTGCCAAAGTTAAATTATACAATTTGCCCTATTATTTCCTTTTTCCAGAAAAAGCAATTAACGGTCCTTTCTACCAAACGTTGCGCAAATGGGATGAGCTAACCCAGGAACGCCCAGTGGTGGGAATCGCTGGGGTAGATGCCCACGCCCGTGGCTTTTGGCCCATTCAGGTGTTCCCTTACGCAAAGCTGTTTCGTACTGTTCTTACCCATGTACTTTTACCAGAACCGTTTGAAAAATCATTTTCTAAGGATGCTCAGCGCATTTATACTGCCCTGCAGCAGGGGCATTGTTACTTCGCTTATGAAAAAATTAAAAGCGCTACCGGATTCAAATTCACTATTCAAGGAGCACAACAAACCGCTATTATGGGCGATCGGATCACTTTTGACCCTTCACTACAATTGATTGTGACACTACCCCACAAGGCACAGCTTCGTATTCTCCATAACGGAATGCCTCTATTGGCGGCATATTCGGATGGTGCCACAATTTCGGTACGCAAACCAGGCGTTTATCGTGTCGATTCCTACCTTCAGGGGAAACCCTGGATATTTTCCAATCCTATCTATGTGATGCCTGATGAAAATGATTCTTCTTGATCTTGCAACAAAGTTCCACCATTGTAATCTTTAAATCCCAACGGTGAATAAGGCTATGAGTTCACAGGTAAAACTTAAAACCAAGCTATTATTCTGTATCCCTTTTTTCCTCTTAGTGTTAATAACGACAACACCTTCTCCACTTTTGGCCAAGGACAAACTACGCGTTATTTTTTTGGAAACCCAACAACTGGAAGTTAGTTTGCCTTTACATCATTGGAATAATAGCGATTATGTACCCCTTCGCCAACTTGCCGACTTGCTTAAGTGCCGTACTTATTACAATAGCTTTGCCAGGAAGATAGTGTTGTACATGGGTAATCATCGGATTAAGATTACTGCGCTCAATCCCTTTGTTGTTGTTGATGAACTTATTTTTCAGCTACCAGTGAATACTAATTATGATGATTCCGGCATCTGGGTGCCAATTCCCAGCTTCTTGAAGTTAATTGAAAATTACTATTCAGGCCACTTTGAGTACAATCCTGAACAAGAAACGCTTTTCATTCATCGAGAGGGAATCAATATTTCACAGATCATTGTTGAAGAAAAAATAAACGGCACACTTATTCGTATTCAGACGTTACGTAAATTTGAGCTTCCTAATGTGGCCACTCGGCTTAGTCATCGTTGGTTGTACGTGGATATTTATGGTGGCAGACTGGATACAACCCAGGTGCGAAGTAATCAGCGTATTGGAATAGTAAAAAAGATTGTTCCTCTTCAGTTGGAAGAGATGACCCAATTGTCTTTTCAATTGGCTCAGGATATTGAAAAGAGTGCTATTTCGGTAACCAATACTGATCATGAGATTCTTGTTTCGCTGCGTACCAGACACTCTGTTCCTCATGATTTACTTTTGGATTTACAGAAAGAGAAAAAGAAATGGCTGATTGATAAAATTGTGATTGACCCTGGTCATGGTGGCAAGGATCCGGGGGCTATCGGACCAAGCGGGCTGTACGAGAAAGATGTTGTTCTGGATATTGCCAAACGTCTCAAGAAATTGCTGAAAAAAAAATTGCATGTAAAAGTATTGATGACGCGTGAGAAGGACATTTTTGTGGGGTTGCGGGAGCGCTCAGCATTTGCCAATCGAAATGGAGCAAAGCTTTTCATCAGTCTTCATACTAATGCTAACCGCAATCGGAGGGTGAAGGGCTTCAGCACTTATTGTTTGGGTGTGGCACGTTCGGACGAGGATCGGGAAATCGCCCAGAGAGAAAATGCCGTGATTAAATATGAGGATTCCTGGGCTGAGTATGGCGACATTAACACTGAGTCGTTTATTTTGCAAGCTATTGCCCAGAATTCTTTCAATCGGGAAAGTCAAGAACTGGCAGCACTAATTCAGAAAAATGTTAAACGTTACTTAAAGATTGAAGATCGGGGAGTTTTACAGGCAGGATTTTTAGTTTTAGTAGGTACAGCGATGCCTAAAATTCTGGTCGAGGTTGGCTTTATCTCTAACCGAGAGGAGGAAAGAAAATTACGAACAAGGTCATATCGACAGAAAATAGCTGAGGTTATTTTTAATAGCATCAAGGAATT
>Ga0164310_10001406_pt1 | contig 13530 bp, 17 predicted proteins | sample GuaBasSedimGuay1_FD_121795 | JGI IMG/M metagenome (GOLD analysis project Ga0164310, IMG submission 121795) | Subseafloor sediment microbial communities from Guaymas Basin, Gulf of California, Mexico - Guay1, Core 4569-9, 0-3 cm | ecosystem: Environmental > Aquatic > Marine > Hydrothermal vents... | reverse complement strand
TTCAAACACTATCGGCATCGCACCATGCGAAGGAATTAGACCCGCTTCCGTGCGGATGTCCCGGCTCGGCGATGCAAGAATTGAGCCCGACAGCCCAGGCTGCCCCGGCGGCTGCAAGTGACCTGTCTCAGCCGGTTATGCCCTCTCAGTTGGGTCACTGGCCGGTTCAACTGATGCTGGTTCCACCGCACGCACCTTTTCTCAAGGACGCCGATCTGCTGTTCTGCGCTGATTGTGTACCGTTCACAGTTCCTGATTTTCATTTCCGATATCTCACCGGGCGGGCAGTGATTGTGGGATGTCCCAAGCTGGACGACCTCAATCACTACTTTGAGAAACTGAAGGCTATCTTCCAAGAGGCGGCCCCACGTTCCATTACGGTTCTGAAAATGGAAGTTCCATGCTGCAACGGCATTGCTCAGATTGCAGTACAGGCGCGCAACGAGGTGGCTCCGAACATCCCGGTGGAAGTCCATACCATTGGCGTACGGGGCAACATTATCGATCGCAAAACACCGTGCAAATCACCGTCTTGAGACCATGAATCGGTCCCAGGTACAGGAGCAACCAATCACCGAGCAGGAATCGCGGTTGAAGTCGATCCGCTCGAAACCGGTTGCATGGCTGGCGGAGAATATCCGGTTGGTAGTGCAGGTCGGTTTTGCGCTTCTTTGTGTCTGGATAGGAATCGAATTCCACTTTTTCGTAGAATACATGGCATCCGGAGGGACCGGAAGCACCTCCTATCGTCCGCCGGGTGTTGAAGGTTTCCTGCCGATCAGCTCCCTGATGAACCTCTACTATTTTCTCCTGACGGGGAATATCCACGCCGCCCACCCGGCCGGCTTGTTTATTCTGTTGGGTGTAGTAGTGGTCTCGCTAGTGTTCGGTAAATCGTTCTGCTCGTGGCTGTGTCCGGTTGGATTGATATCGGAGACATTGGGCGATCTGGGCGATAAGATCTTTGGCCGTCGTCTCCGCCTGCCGCGATGGCTGGACTATCCGCTCCGAAGTATCAAGTACCTGCTGCTGGACTTTTTCGTCTACTCAATTTTCTTTCTGATGACTGCCGCCTCGCTCAAGGCTTTTCTCGATAGTCCGTACAATATCATCGCCGATATCAAGATGTATTACTTCTTTGCGGACATAACACGCTTCTCTTTGATCGTTATCGCGGTCCTGTTCTTCTTGTCGATCCCAATCCGGAACTTCTGGTGCCGCTATCTTTGTCCCTACGGCGCTTTACTGGGGATTGCATCACTGCTCAGCCCGCACAAGATAAAGCGTAATGTCAGCAATTGTACCGACTGCGGTCTGTGCGCCAAGGTCTGTCCGTCATCGATCAAGATCGACAAAGTCAAGACGGTCATCTCGGACGAATGCACCGCCTGCCTGAGTTGTGTAGAAGAATGCCCGGAAGAAAACACGCTGGAGTTGAAACTCGTGACAACTGAAAGAGCCGTAAGCCGTAAACAGGTTGCGATCGGTGTGGTTGGACTGTTTATGCTCATTACCGGCATGGCTATGCTCACGGCCAACTGGCAGAACAGAATCACTATTGAAGAATATCTGCAATACCACAAGAACTATAATAGCTATGGTCATCTCACCAGTGGTGATGATATCAGAGAGCTCAATAGGGAAACTGAACAAGGTTATGAGAATCATGGCGAATGAACGAAGAACGTTATTTACTAATATGCAATCCTGTCCCGTTCTGTGGACAGAATAGAGAAAGGAATTGGAAGCATGAGTATGTTTTGTTATCAATGTCAGGAAACAGCCAAGAACACCGGCTGCATAAAACGCGGCGTCTGCGGAAAGACGGAAGAGACCGCCGGTTTGCAGGATCTGTTGATTTATGTTCTGAAAGGAATCTCTGTCTGGGGAAAGCAGGCCGCTGATCTGGGCGTGTATGACAAAAACGCCGGAGTGTTCATCACAGAGGCGCTTTTTGCCACGATAACGAACGCCAATTTCGATGATGACCGGTTCGTTGCTCTCATCAAAGAAGGATTGAATGTCCGACAACGCGTTCAGGATAGTTTTCTGTCTGCCTACAAGAAGGAATCGGGCAAGGAGTTCTCCACGGTGCTGCACGATTGTGCTACCTGGTCTTCCAACAGTGTAGAAGAGTTTCACGAGAAGGCTCGTCAGGTGGGAGTGCTCGTCACCGAGGATGAGGATGTTCGTTCGCTGAGAGAACTCGTTGTATACGGTTTGAAAGGTCTCGCGGCGTATGTGGAACATGCCGCCGTACTGGGTCACCAGAATGATGATATCTACCGCTTTGTTTTCGAGGCACTGGAATCCACAACACGTGATCTGTCGGTCGATGACATGATTGCTATGGTCATGAAGACGGGGGAAATGGGAGTTCAGGCGATGGCGTTACTGGACAAGGCCAACACGGAAACCTATGGCAATCCCGAACTGACCGAGGTGAATTTAGGTGTGCGGAAGAACCCGGGCATTTTGATTTCCGGTCATGATCTGCGCGATATGGAAGATCTCCTGAAACAGACGGAAGGCACCGGTGTTGACGTATACACTCACAGCGAGATGCTTCCCGCTCATTACTATCCGGCGTTCAAGAAGTACGACCATTTTGTCGGAAACTATGGCAACGCCTGGTGGCAACAGGGTAAGGAATTTGATTTCTTTAACGGACCGATTCTTATGACCACCAACTGTCTGATCCCTGTGAAGGATGCCTACAAAAACAGGATATTCTCAACCGGGGCGGTTGGTTATCCAGACATGAAGCACATCCCGGTTCGAACTGACGGAAAGCCGAAAGACTTCTCTGAACTGATTAAGTTGGCCAAAACCTGTGAACCACCGACCGAGATTGAAACCGGAACAATTGTGGGCGGGTTTGCACATGATCAGGTACTAAAGCTGGCCGATAAGGTAGTTGGGGCGGTCAAGTCGGGAGCGATCAAGCGTTTTGTCGTGATGGCCGGTTGTGATGGCCGCCATAAAACAAGATCCTACTTTACAGAGCTTGCCGAAGCACTCCCGAAAGATACGGTTATTCTGACAGCCGGTTGTGCAAAATACCGCTATAATAAGCTACAACTTGGTGATATCGACGGTATTCCAAGAGTCCTTGATGCCGGTCAGTGTAATGATTCATATTCGCTCGTGGTGGTGGCATTGAAGCTGAAGGAAGTTTTTGGCCTTGATGACATTAATGACCTGCCCATCTCATATGACATTGCCTGGTATGAGCAGAAGGCTGTCATAGTGCTGTTGGCCCTGCTTCACTTGGGAGTGAAAGGCATTCGGCTCGGACCAACACTCCCGGCGTTTCTTTCACCCAATGTGACAAAGGTCCTGGTAGACAAGTTCAATATCAAGCCTATTGCAACTGTGGATGAAGATTTGAATGACATGTTTCCCAAGGCCGCAACGGTTTAGTGGGAATCGGTATGAGGTATTTGTTGGCAGACAATTGAAAGTGATCTGATGTATTCTTGTTCATTGCTGCGCTGCTGCTGGTCGCTGCCACGGCCGGCATCACAGCGGTGAGAAAGCTGTTGTCCTGGTCCGGGAGCAATCGCAGGATCTTCTAATTCTTGACATGGTCATGCCGGGTGGGGTTGAGGAGGCCAAGACGTACTGGGTTCTCGAAGCTCAGAAGCTGGGTGCCGGAGCTTTCGTGAGAAAACCGATAACCAGACAGGTCATTGTTGCCGCAGTCAGGACGAAATTGGACAGGAAAGTCAGACGGCTCTGAGACGTGGTCTGGTAGATCTGGTATCATAGACAGGGGCTAATGGTAAGTAGCGGGTAGAGGTAGCAATAATACGGGTTGCAAATATGCAACACGGGTCTTATTGTACGTGGAGAAGCTGATGTATTGGTAAGATATGGCAGAAGATAGAATCAACTCAACTGAGATCATACTCAACTCAATTGCCGATGGGGTCTTCACCGTCGATCGCGACTGGCGGATAACATCGTTCAACAGGGCGGCTGAGGAGATTACCGGCATTCTGAAGGATGAGGCGATTGGCAGCCGCTGCTGCGATGTATTTCATGCCTCAATTTGCGAAACATCCTGTGCCCTGCGAGAGACCTTCGAGTCCGGGCGGCCGGTAATCAACCGCGCCGTTTACGTTGTGGATGCAGATGGCAACAGAATTCCAATCAGTATTTCAACAGCAGTTCTCAAAGATGACGGCGGTAACATAGTCGGTGGCGTAGAGACCTTTAGAGACCTGAGCACCATTGAGGAGTTGAGACGAAAGCTACAAAAGCAGTATTCGTTTTACGATATCATCAGCAAGAACAACGAGATGCTTCAGATCTTCGATATCCTTCCAGGCATAGCTGAGAGCGACAGTACTGTTCTTATTGAAGGAGAGACAGGCACTGGCAAGGAGCTGATCGCACGGGCTATACACAGTTTGTCGCATCGGCAGGAGAAACCGTTTGTTGCTGTCAATTGTGGTGCTCTTCCCGATACTCTCCTGGAGTCGGAGCTCTTTGGCTACAAAGCAGGAGCCTTTACCGATGCCCGCAGAGACAAACCGGGACGTTTTGCACTTGCTGATACCGGGACGCTCTTCCTTGACGAGATTGCAGATATCTCTCCAGCTTTGCAAGTTCGTTTGCTGCGAGTTATTCAGGAGCGCACGTATGAGCCGTTGGGTGCTACCGAACCGGTTCAGTCGGATGTCCGCATAATTGCTGCATCGAACAGGGACCTTGACGAACTAGTTAAATCGGGGCAATTCAGGGAAGATCTGTACTATCGCGTCAATGTGATCCGTATTAATCTGCCGCCACTCCGTGATCGCAAAGAAGATATTCCCTTGCTGGTAGATCATTTCATTCGCCGTTTCAACAACCTCAAGAAAAAACTCATCACGGATATCTCACCTGATGCCCTGGCGGTACTGGCGAGTTATAACTATCCAGGCAACATCCGAGAACTCGAGAACATCATTGAGCATGCCTTTGTTCTCTGCCGGGGGACCACCATTAATACTGACGCTCTGCCGGAAAGCGTTTGCCCCAAGAGTAGCAGCCCCGTTGCCAGGCCGATGTCAATGGATGATGTCGAAGCCAACTACATCAAAGAAGTGCTGGCAAGACATGACTGGAACCGCAGAGAAAGTGCGGAAGAGCTTGAGATGCACAAGACGACACTCTGGCGAAAAATGAAGAGGCTTGGTATCCAGCAACTTGACAAACAGTAGTTGCACTTCTGCAGTCACACCTATCGCTTATCATTGCAAATATGCAATCATTGATGAATTCCAACCACGACTGAGCCAGTCTCCTTCAACCATAAGTCAATGACTATGAATGTGATAGCGCCTCCATGTCTTGGTGGGGCCGCTTTGGCATGAATAGTGCTTTAAGAATGAACACGATGACGAAGATTGCGATTCCGACATGGAAAGGGCGTGTTTCGCCGGTTATGGATACCGCTCGAGTGCTGATGATAGCGGAGTGGTCGGAGGGACACGAGGTGTCTAAAACGACTGTGGAAATCCCACTAATTGGCATATCCCATCTGGCTCAATTCCTTCGGGATCTCCGCATTGACGCTTTAATTTGCGGTGCCATATCTCACCATTTGGAACACATGTTAATCACTGTTGGGGTGAAGCCATATCCCTGGTATCGTGGTGATGTAGATAAAATAGTTGCCGCTTATCTTGGCGGTTTCTTGCACAACGAGAATTTTCTATTGCCTGGTTGTAGGCGTCGCGGTCGCGGAGGAGGCCGATGTCGTCGAGGCCGCGCGAGTTTCGATACGAACATACAAATCGAGGAGGAGTAATGAGAATAGCAGTTTCATCTCAGGGAACGGATTTGACCAGCAAGGTTGATCCCCGATTCGGACGAGCATCGTATTTCCTGGTTTTCGATACCAGTGATGAGAGCTTTGAGGTTGTTGAAAACAGCCAGAACGTTAATGCTGCGCAGGGGGCGGGTATCCAGGCGGCTGAAACCGTTGCCAACAAAAAGGTGGATATTGTTGTGGCTGGGAATTTCGGGCCGAAGGCTTTTCGGGCTTTTGAAGCCGCTGGTATCAAAACAGCACTTTGGGCGGATGGGACCGTATCAGAGGCAATTGAACTGGTTCGCAACAACAAGCTCAAGATATTAGACAAAGCCAATGTTGGCGGACATTGGATGTAGCAGTCTACCTTTGTCGAGGAGTGATTATGATGCCGAGTAAAGCAGACAGTACCGGGTCAGGTGCCGGCGGTCGGAGACAGCGCAGCCGACTCAGAGGTATGCTCTCCAGCAAGACCGGCAAGACAATTGGGTTCACGTCGATTGCAGCACCTATAATTGGGTATGTTGTCAATGACCTCAAAAAGCCCGACAGCCTCGTCCGCAGCCTTCTCAGCGGAGCAGTCAGAAAGCTGCTACCGGCGAAAACAGAGATCGTGGAAGCTGTTGATATTACTGATGAGGTTGAAATAATCGAAAATCACAAAGAGAAAAAGGCATAGCTATCTTTTGATGACTATGCAAGGAAGGAGACAAAAATGCCAGGTGGAGACAGGACCGGACCGATGGGTGCCGGACCAATGACAGGACGCGGCGCAGGTTTTTGCGCTGGCTACGAGGTGCCGAGATATATGAACCCTACTTTTGGAAGAGGATTCGGTGGTGGTCGTGGGCGCGGCTTTGGAATGGGCGGTGGTCGCGGATGGCGTCACCAGTATTACGCTACCGGATTGCCGGGATGGGCTCGCGGATATGGTAATCAATACCCTAATCCAGAAGGATACGCGGTTGACCCCAGAGAAGCAACGATTCCAAAGATGGCTCGGGATGAGGAGCTTGCCTACCTGAAAGATCAAGCGCGCTATTTCGAAACAGCTCTTGATGATGTCAAGACGCGCGTTAATGAGCTTCAGCAACAAGCAGCAGATTCAAGCAAGGAATAGAAGAACGGTAGGAAGTGAGAAAAGATACGATGTCATCAAGAGGTAGTTCCGGCGGCGGTGGTCGTGGCCAAGGAGGAGGTCGTGGCCAGGGAGGTGGTCGTGGTCAGGGCGGCGGCCGTGGTCAGGGTGGAGGTCGCGGTTCTGGGCAGAGGCAAGGAGGAGGACGAGGTACGGGATCTGATCGACGAGGCTTATTGAGTAGTGAATATGGAATGAGGCGAGGTATAGACACGGAAGTATCTCTAAAACATGCCGAGCCACCGTACTCCCGATCACAGACCGAACAACCTGGCAGAGAAGGAATAAGGCCGGCAAATCCTGATCAGGAGATCGAAATGCTCAGGGCACAGGCTGATACAATGATGGCTCAGTTGCAGGCTATCAATGCACGTATCTCCGCCATAAAGTTAGAAAGAGGTGCCAATCCTGCTCGAGATACCGATGCGAACTTTTCTGGGATGACATCAAAGGCAACGGAGGTCGGAGGGGTTGTTGCGGTCGTGGAACAAAATGAATGCATCAACTGTGAGATATGTGCCAACGTCTGTCCTGAAGGTGCAATTACCATGGAGGACGTAGCCGTGATTGATGCACAGAGATGCAGTGGTTGTGGACTATGTGTGGATGAGTGTCCGAACAAGGCGATTTGTCTTGCCATACCGAAGGAAGCGCCTTAAGAACAAGAGAAAGAAAGAAGTGAGAGAGGATAATAATGTCACTAAGAAGTAATTCCGGCGGCGGCGGCGGTGGTCAGGGAGGCGGTCGCGGCCAAGGCGGTGGAGGTGGTCAAGGGGGTGGCCGTGGTCAAAGCGGCGGAGGTTCCGGACAGGGACGAGGTGGCGGACGGGGTATGGGGCGCGGTGGACGAGCCCTTGGTCCAGGGGGCAATTGTGTCTGTTCTAACTGCGGGGCGACTGTTCCTCATCAGCAGGGTCAGCCCTGTGTCGAGATGGACTGTCCAAAATGTGGCCAGAAGATGACCAGGCAGTGAGGAATTAGAGAACCACAATATGGAAATATCTATCGCCAGCGGCAAAGGTGGCACGGGGAAGACTACGATTGCTACGAATCTGGCTGTGGCAATTGCCCGGATGGGTATAGATGTTGCGTATCTTGACTGCGATGTCGAAGAGCCCAACGGTCACATTTTCCTCAAGCCGGAAATCACCAAAGAAATTGACGTGACCGTTCCCATTCCTCGGGTGGATCTTGACAAGTGCACTCTTTGTGGTGAGTGTTCCGCCGCCTGTGAGTATCATGCCATCGCTGTCCTGGGGAAAACAGTGGAGGTTTTCCCTTCGCTTTGTCATGGGTGCGGTGGATGCCGTGATGTTTGCCCGGAAGATGCCATTGAAGAGATTCCCAGAACGATTGGAAATATCAGTCGCGGAGTTGGAATGGGGGTCGAGTTTATTGAGGGGCGTCTGAATGTTGGAGAAGCGATATCACCTCCTATCACAAAGGCAATGAGGAAGCTCGATATAAACTCCGATGTGATCATCATCGATGCCCCCCCCGGCACGTCCTGTCCCGTTATCGAGGCGATCAGCGGTACAGACTTCGTGATCCTGGTAACCGAACCTACACCGTTTGGACTGAATGATCTTAAGTTGGCGGTAGGGATGGTGCGAGAGGTCGGTCTGCCGTGTGGGGTTGTGATTAATCGCTCAGATATCGGCGATGACAGGACTGAGGAGTATTGTAATAAGGAAGAAATCGATATCTTGATGAAGATTCCATTTAATCGTCAGATCGCTGAAGCGTATTCGCGCGGAGAGATGATGTTCGAAGTTGATCCCGAGTACGAGAAGAGTCTGTGTGAGCTATACCTGAAGATAGCAGAACGGGTCAATCGATGACGGAACTGGTCGTGGTCAGTGGCAAGGGCGGTACCGGCAAGACCAGTCTGATTGGTTCGCTGGCAGCTCTGTCACAAGACAAAGTGCTTGTTGATTGCGATGTTGATGCCGCCGACCTTCACCTGATCCTTCAAAACAATTTACAGAAGACAACGGAGTTCATCGGTGGCAAACGGGCTGTCATTATCGAGGAGAAATGCACAAATTGCGGAATCTGTCCGGAGTACTGCCGGTTCGATGCTATCAAGCATGAGGTGCATGGAGAAAATGCAGGCGGAGAAAGATATTGGATAGATGAACATGCCTGTGATGGATGCGGGGTCTGTGTGCGACATTGCCCGGAGGAGGCAATTGATTTCAGGGACGTGACCAGTGGGGAGTGGTATATTTCTGACACACCGTATGGACCGCTGGTGCATGCGCGTTTGGGCATCGCACAGGCCAATTCCGGCAAATTGGTGTCAGTGTTGCGTCGGCAGGCACGGGAGTTGGCAGATCAACGTGGATTGGACTTGATTCTTATCGATGGTCCTCCGGGAATCGGTTGTCCGGTAATTGCATCGATCACCGGAACCGGATATGTGCTGATAGTAACCGAACCGTCCATGTCGGCTATGTACGATATGGAACGACTGTTGCAGTTGACCGTTCACTTTGGAATTCCCACGGGAATCTGCATCAACAAATCAGATATCAATCCTGCTATGACTTCTCGTATCGAAGAGTTTGCGAAGAAACAGAAGGTGAGTATTTTGGGCCGAATCCCGTTCGACCCGGCAGTAACAAAGGCACAGATGGCCGGTACAACCGTTGTTGAACACGCTACCAACGGTGCCTCAAAGAGCATTAGACTTATGTGGTCAAAACTGAGTGATGTACTGAAAGAGCATACTCATAATTAGAATCCAAACACAGTAACATGAATCAAAGAAACGAGTAAGGAAGTATTAATGATGAAGATCGCCATCCCGACAGTAAATGGACTACTGTGTCCGCACTTTGGCCACTGCCAGCAATTCGCAATTATTGATGTCGACCCTGAAGCAAAATCCATCAGCTCAGCAGAGATGCTGACGCCGCCTCCGCACGAACCAGGCGTACTTCCCGCATGGCTAAGCAAAATGGGTTGTACCATGATAATCGCCGGCGGTATGGGAGGGCGAGCTGTCGAGCTATTCCAGCAGAATGGTGTCAAGGTCGTTATGGGTGCGCCGAATGGAAAGCCCGAGGACATTGTGACAGCCTATCTCAATAGCGAGCTTATCACAGGTTCCAACCCGTGTGACGATCCGGCCTTTCACGGCGATAAACCCTGCGGGGAGTAGCTGTGTAGTCCTGGCAGCAGCGGAAATAGTGGCAATCACGGGCGAGTTGGCGTTGCGCTCACTTCGCCCGGTTGCTATTGATTGTTCGGTCATAGTGAGAGCAAAGGAGAAACGATCGCACCTTCCGTTGCGAATCATTGAGGCAGAGTTATCGAAGGGCGGAAAGCGATCGAACTCAGAGTAGAATCAGGCGAGCGCCTCTCGTGCTTTTTCTATCAGGGTGTCTTTGTCGATCGGTTTGTCAAATACTGCAAAAGGTTCCGGGAGAGCAAGGTGTCGGCCAGGGAGACCACTTATGACGATTATCGGCACGTTTTTGTATTTGTCGTCGCGTCGCAGTTTGCGGTAAAAGTCTGTCCCGGTATTCTGAGGCATTTGCAGATCAAGCGTGACTAGATCAGGATTCTCGCGTTTCATAATCTCAAGCCCTGCAACACCATTTGAGGCCGCAACCGTTTCGTACCCCTCTTTCTTGAAGAGTGTTTCAAGAAAAGTCCTAATATCATCATCATCATCAATTATCAGAATCTTCTTGGCCATGCGTCATTACCTCGTCTAACGTTATCTATTTGAGTAATAGTAGCAAAACAATAAAGCCGCTTCAACTATATAATCGACAGTCAGAAATGCGCTTATTTGGTATCGACTGCAGTCTTTCGGGGGATTACAGCCCGGAAGGTTGTTCCTATATTCTCTAAAGACTCAAAGGTGATGGTCCCAGCGTGTTCCGCGGCCACTTTGTTTGCCACCAACAGACCCAGGCCTGTGCCCTCCCGTCCCTTGGTCGAGAAGAAGTCATCAAAGACCGACTCGCCAACATGGCCGGGGATTCCTGGTCCGTTATCTGAGACTTCGAAGCGGTAGTTCTCCCGGTGATCGATGTTGGCCTTGATGATAACCCGGTGTTGTTCCGTCCGATTCTCACGGGAGTCATTCACACAGGCATCTATGGCGTTGGTCACCAGGTTTGTAATAAGAGAGTGCAGAGCGTCGCGATCAAATTGACCGTCAGGAAGGTCATTCTGCAATTCAAGTATGAGATCTACACCATCACGAACGGCACGATCATGAAACAACTCATGTACATTACAAAGGACGGTGCCGGGATCGAGCAATTCGAAAGACATCTGTCGTTCTTTTGAGCAGTACAGCAAGTCCTTGACGATGGCCGAGACGCGACCAACATTGCGTTCAATCATCTTCCAGCCTTTTCCCAGAGTATCATGGTCTCCGTCCTCAAATCCAGTATTGACAACGAAAATACCACCCTCAAGCCCCATCAGGATGTTCTTGATTCTATGAGCCATCACTGCAACTGTTAGACCCATGTAGGTCAATTCGCGCTGCAAGTGCTTCACTTCACCGATGTCAGTAGACACTTCCATAACTGCCGTGCAATCGCCGTTTTCATCGTTAATTGGTGAAGATTGTACCAGCATGTCAGTCGAGCTGCCATCGCTGTTGATCACTTTCTCCTCATGTGTGTGTATAAGTCCATCCTCAAACGTCATCATGACCGGACATTCAGGACAAGCTGTGCTGCGTTTTTTATATACCTCATAACAGGGGGTCCCGGGACGATCCCCGAAGTGGTCTTTGAAACGTTGATTGGCATCGATAATCTTCAGGTCCCTATTCTGAATGGAGATATAGCACGGAACACCTTCAAATAGCTGCTGGAATCTTGCCTGGGTTTCCTGTAGCTTATCCTGAAGCGCCTTAATCTCGGTGATGTCGGTAGCCATCTCCATCACGGCCGATAGCTCACCCTTCTCATCATGTATCGGGGAGGCATACACGATCAGTCTGGCCTCACTCCCGTCTGGCTTGGTAACGGTTTTTTCGCGACTGTGGATCTCTCCGTCCTCGAAGGTCTTGGCCACGTGGCAGTCAGGGCAGACCGTATCACGTCCGTAGTATATCTTGTGGCAGAATTCGCCGACTTTGCCGCCAAACTCCTTCCGAAACTGCTCATTGACTCTGAGGATACGGAACTCTCTGTCCAGCGTCGATAGATAACAGGGCACCCGGTCAAACAGATTCTGATATTCCTGCCGCTTAGCTTCGATTTCCTGTTGCAACTGCTTGACTTCGGTGATGTTGGTTGACATCTCCATGACACCCATGACCACACCTTCTTCGTCCTTGACAGGAGTCGTATAGACAATGATCTCGACCTTACGCCCATCCTTTGTGATAACACTTTCCTGGGTGGTGTGTGTCTGGCCATCTTCGAAAGTCTTAAGAACCGGACAATCCGGGCAGGCTTCATCGGCACCCTTATAGACCTTATAACAATGCTCTCCTATGCGTTGACCAAAATCCTGCCGGAAGAGTCTGTTGACACGTATTATGCGGAGGTCTCGATCCTGGATCGACAGATAACAGGGCACACGTTGGAAGAAACGATCAACTCCCGGGAAGTCCAGCGCCATACCGCTGTTGCGCACCTGATAAGCAGCGGCGCCATACCCAAACAGGAGAAGAGCTGCAAGAAGTCCGGTATAGATGACACCAGTGTAATAGGCGACCGCCGTCAGGACAATCGCCGTGAGGACTGCGACCATCGCCACGCGGTACAGAGAGGCGATGGTCCATACATAACCACGCATGAATATCTTGCCGCTGGTCGAACGCATAGCTGTCTATTCCCCAAGCAGTTCTTTGGCCTTGGAGAGAAGTACGTCGGGAGCCACGGGCTTTTCAACAAACTCGGTCGGTCCGGTCCTGGCCTCACTGCCGAAAAACTCCGAATGACGGGTTACACCGGATAACACAATGACCGGCACCGATTTTAGCTGCTCATCTTCTCGGATAGCCTGAAAGAAAGAAATACCACTCTTTTTAGGCATCAGAATGTCAAGTGTGATGAGATTTGGTACCCCGTGTTCCAACTGCCGCATGGCTTCCTCACCGTTGATGGCCACTTCCGTCTCGTACCCCGCCTTTTTGAACAATGTCTCGAGGAATATCCTCATATCCTCTTCGTCATCGACGATCATAACCTTCTTTGACATGACAGTATCTGAGTCCTTTCTCGCCGGATCAATCAAGGTCAGCCCTTGCTGATAATCTGACGGGCTTCAGGATGATCTATCTGTTTCAGTATCTCCATGATCCGCTCATGCAGAGCGGTGTTCTCAAGCATGCGGATAAGCTGCACGACAAGGTTAGTGTCGGTAAGTTGTTTGAGCTGTTCCTCGGCATTGACCCTTACATCCGCATTGGCATGTATCAGTGACTGAGCCAGATATCCAAGAGCCACCTGACCACCATCGCCGCCATGATGCATGACTTGCCCCAACGCTATGATGGCATTGGCGCTGCCGCGGAGTCTTCCCAGGGTTCGAGCCAGTTTTTCACCGCCATACCTCTTGATCAGGATTTCAATCTCCTCAGGAGATTTGATCGTGTCGCGAGGCC
>Ga0164310_10001405_pt1 | contig 13534 bp, 11 predicted proteins | sample GuaBasSedimGuay1_FD_121795 | JGI IMG/M metagenome (GOLD analysis project Ga0164310, IMG submission 121795) | Subseafloor sediment microbial communities from Guaymas Basin, Gulf of California, Mexico - Guay1, Core 4569-9, 0-3 cm | ecosystem: Environmental > Aquatic > Marine > Hydrothermal vents... | reverse complement strand
GTCTTGAGCAGCATGGCCAACCCCCCGCACAACACAACTTGCTCACCGAACAGGTCCCCGATTGCTTCGTCCCTAAACGTCGTCCTGAGCAGATTCTTGCGCCGAAAACCCATTGCACTCGCTAGTCGAGCGGTTGTTCGAGCAGCTTGACCGGTGTAATCCTGATAAACGGCGTAGAAAGCCGAGATTGAGCGCTCTCCAAGGAACTCCTCCCGCACCGCCACCCCCGGCGAATGAGGAGCTACGAGCAGAACGTCGCAGTTCTCGGGAGGCTTGACGAACTCGAAATGAACCGACATCCCGGCCAGGAACCAGAGTGTGGCGCCATCACGGAGACTCGGTCCTATCTCGCGCTGAAAGACTCTTCCGTGAAGATGATCAGGGAACGCAAAACAAACAATGTCCGCTTTGCTGGCTGATTCTCTGATACTCCCCACGTTTGCGAAACCATCTCTTCTCGCCAAGCGTCGTGATTTGGATCGTGACCGCAGCCCCAGCACGACATTGTAGCCGGAATCGCGAAGGTTCAGGGCAATAGCCCGCCCCTGAGGGCCATACCCGATAACAGCGACTGTCCGCTTCCACTTTGTGCGTCCTGATCGTGTTTGCTTTTGTGGTTTCGGTTTTCTCAGCATAGTGTTAATATAGTCCAACGCGTGCAAATTGCCAACCAGCGTCGAAAGGTATCAGGATGGACTCATATCAGAAATCCATAATGGAACTCGTCAGAGCAGCCATAGAAGAAGACGTCGGCAAGGGTGACCTGACGTCGCTGGCGTGCCTTGAGCCGAACAACGTGACGGCAAGAATCATCGCAAAATCGGAAGGTGTCCTTTCAGGGATGGAACCGGTTCTGGCAACATTTGAGCTGGTCGATTCAGCAAACGTAATGACATTCAACGTCAAGGACGGTGAGAAATTCGCCGTCGGAGATACCATTGCTGAAATCGATGGTTTCAACCAAACAGTGCTGACTTCGGAGCGGGTGGCACTCAATTTCCTGGCTCACCTCAGTGGCATCGCTACAGTAGCCGCCAGGTTCGTGGCGCGCGTGGGCGATTCCTCGGCTCGGATCCTGGATACCCGGAAAACCACTCCCGGCTGGCGTTACCTTGAAAAACAAGCCGTGCTACACGGTGGAGGGTCCAATCACCGTTTTGGCCTGTACGACATGGTGCTCATCAAAGACAATCACATTGCCAGCGCCGGGTCTATCACCGGGGCAGTGTCCATGACACGCGAGTACCTGGACACTCCGGACTTCCGTCTCCAGTTCGAAATCAAAGCCGATGATATTCAGATCGAAGTTGAAATCACATCTGAAGATCAGCTACGCGAGGCCATTGAAGCCGGTGTTGACCGGCTGCTGCTCGATAACCAATCGCTTGATTCTTTGTCCCGCCTGGTTGCTACGGCACGTGAACTCAACCCGGATATCGAACTTGAAGCTTCCGGAAACGTTACACTGGACACGGTTGCCGACATCGCCGCCACCGGCGTCAACTATATCTCCATTGGTGCCATAACGCATTCTGCGCCTGTATCGGATTTCTCGCTCCAGATAGTAGAGTGATGTCGGTGGATGCGCTTGAGCTTGAGCAGATCACCGATCGCTTGATCGAGCACATCAGGGAAAAGCCGGGGGGGTTCTTTGACCACGCGCGGCTGGCCGCATTTCTGGGGGTTGATGTCGAAATACTCAACGAAGCTATCCGCGCTGCTGCCTCCTGGGACTACAAACTGCGCGTTCGCAAAAGCAAGGGGGTGGCGTTCCTTAGCGCACCGGACTCTCTCACCGCCACCGAAATCTGGTATGGTCTAAAAACAAAGTGGCTTGGACACCGGGTCTCATCTTTTCAGTCCGTCAAGTCTACCAACAACATGGCGGTGCAGCTTGCCGAATCCGGGGCAGCCGATGGCGAAATAGTCACCGCTGAACAACAAACCGGAGGACGGGGAAGGCTGGGCAGGAGTTGGCACTCACCACCGGGAGCCGGTATCTATATGTCAATCATTCTCAGACCGTTTCTCAAGCCGGAGGAGGCGCCCGGCCTGTCGATCATGGCAGCTGTAGCGCTGGCGGATACCATGTCTGAGTACTGTCCCGGATCGGTACAGATCAAGTGGCCCAACGATGTCTTGATCAAGGATCGCAAGGCCGCCGGTATCCTGACTGAACTCTCGGCTGACCGAGGGACTGTCAACCATGTCGTTATCGGCGTGGGGATAAATGTCAACCATCGCTCGTCTGACTTTCCACCCGAACTCCGAAAGATCGCGACTTCACTGCGCCGGGTCACAAAGCACAAAATCCACCGCGTGGAGTTCCTGCAGCGTTTCCTGTGTCATCTGGAAAGACGCTACGAATCCTATCTGGATCATCGCCTCGCGAAATCACTACCGGCAATACAGGCGTACTCTTCTCTTACCGGAAAAGAAATTACTGTCAAGGTTGGCCGCTCACTGACGGTTGGTGTTGTGAAAGAGATAGATGCCGACGGACGTCTAATGATGCGTGTTGGTGACCGCATTGTCCCTGTAACAGCCGGTGAAGTTACTATTGTGAAAAAATAGATGGCAGCCAAATTGCGCCTAAACCTGAAAAACCCAGCCCATCACGCCTATGCCTGAACTACCAGAAGTAGAAACAGTTGTACGAGGCCTTCGACCGCTCCTCGTCGGTCGCACGATCGTTTCCGTGGAAGAACGTGCGCCGCGCAGCTTGATCGCGATCAGCCCGTCCCTCAAAGGGACATTGACAAACCTTGTGTCCGGCAGATGTCCACATCTGCCGATTGATGTGGCACATGTGGACATGTGCCACACACAGGTAGTCAGCACATCTTTTAGAGCGAGCAGATTGACTACTCTCCTGTCAGGACAAAAGGTACTCGACATCAGCAGGCGGGGAAAGAACATCCTGATGAGACTGTCCGGAGAAATGACTCTCTGGGTTCATCTGAAAATGACCGGCAAATTTCGCCACGTTGAGAGTGACGCACCAGTCGGTCGTCACGATCTCGTCCTGTTCAATCTTGATTCTCCCGACAGCAGACAGTTGCGGTTCAATGATTACCGTCGTTTCGGCAGACTTCGACTGTATCCCGACCATGAACTCTGGCAACAGCCGGGTCTGGTTAATCTCGGTCCAGAACCCCTGGAGATGTCAGCGCCGCAGTTTGTACAGCTTTGCCACGCCCACACTCGGATGATCAAACCGGCACTTCTTGACCAATCGTTCATCGCCGGTCTGGGAAACATCTATGCGGACGAATCGCTCTGGGCATCCAAGATCCACCCACGTCGCCTGACATCATCTATCTCAGGGCGCAAACTACTTGAGTTGCACGGCCATATTCAGAGGCTTCTCCACAAGGCAATCCGCATGATGGGAACAACTGTCGATAGCTACGCCGGCGTAAATGGCCAGACGGGACGATTCCAGAAGTACTTACAGGTTTATGGCCGAGACGGCGCGCCCTGCCATCGTTGCAGCAGTAAACTGGTCAGGGAGAAAATCGGTTCGCGCTCCGCTCACTACTGCCCCCGTTGCCAGCGCAAGTTCTAGCCAGAAAGATGTCGGGTTTCTCACTCCAACAAACCACGTTCGGAACCCGACCTACTATTGCTCAGCACCAGGCGGCGCACGAGGACGTACACCGCCCACCGTAACATCTGCCGGACACGGGGTTTATCAACCACCCCTCACACGTGGGCTATATCTGCAGATTGTGCCCGCTTACTGTGTCGAAGAACAGCAGCGATTCAGTATCAATATCAAAACGCACAGTGCTTCCCTCGTTCGGCGGCGTGGTCACCATGTTAGACATGGTGAGGTGGTGGCTCTGGAAGCTGAGCTCTACCACATAGTGATCACCCATGTACTCACATGACTCGATCCGGCCTTCGTATTCGCCATCGCCGGATAGCTTGATAGCTTCCGGCCGCAAACCCAGAACACAGCCATCAGAAGAAAGCTTAGCAGTAATATCCCGAGTCGGAATAATCCCGAATGGAACAAGACGCCCGTCCAGCAAGTGGGTGTCAATGAGATTGATCTTTGGTATACCGACAAAGGAAGCTGCCCACTGACTTGCCGGACGATCATACAACTCGCCTGGTGTGCCAAGTTGTTCTATCCGTCCGTCATGAAGCAGCGCAATCCGGTCAGCCATTGTTAATGCTTCTGTTTGGTCATGCGTGACATGCACCATCGTCTTTCCAAGTTCCTTTTGAATCCGGACGATCTCTTTTCTCATCCTGACACGCAGCGCAGCATCCAAATTGGAGAGAGGTTCATCAAGTAGGAATATAGACGGCTCCCTGATGATTGCTCTCCCCAGCGCAACGCGCTGCCTTTGTCCGCCCGATAGTTGACCGGGGCGATCATTCAGTCGATCTCCCAGATCAAGCATCCCGGCCACATTCTGTACACCGCTCTCTATTTTGGACTTGCTGACTCCGGCCACACGCAACGGGAACGATAGGTTTTTCCGCACGGTCATATGCGGGTACAGGGAGTAATTCTGGAAAACAAGTGACACGTTGCGGTCTCGCGGCCGCAGATGGTCCACGCGCCTGCCTTCGATATGCACTTCCCCGCTATCCGCTGTCTCCAGACCCGAGATGATCCGTAACAGGGTTGATTTACCACAACCCGACGGACCAAGCAGTACCAACAGCTCTCCGGTTTCCAATTCCAGGGACACGTCGTCAAGAACGAGCATGTCGCTGAAACGCTTGGATATATCTTTGAGAACAAGGCCCGTCACTAGCTAATCTCTTTCACTTGGTTGTCTTCGAGGCGAAAACGGCGTGAATCGTTCGGTAATTGCATTGGTGGTTCTCCGGCTGTTGTCAGGAATAATTGTCCTGTCCCATCAAACAACTCTGTCAGTTTACTTACCCTTCGGGCATCAAGCTCTGCGAATATCTCATCGAGCAAAAGCACCGGTCGGAGTTTCCGCTTTTGTGCCAGTAGCTCATAAACGGCCAGTTTCAATGCAACTGCGGCTGTCCGCCACTGTCCCTGCGAGCCATGTGTGCGCGCCGGAAGGCCACCGATGCTGAAACTAATTTCGTCTCGGTGTGGTCCCACTACCGCCGTTCTAAGCACTGACTCTTTGTAAGTATTCTCTCTTAGTGCTTCGTCAAAGGCCCGCTCTATACTCTCCTGATCATTGCAAGCGGCGTCACACTGCACGGACGGTTGATAACTTATCTGTAAGCTCTCACCTTCACTAATTGCCATGTAATGCTGAACCGCTTCCTGCTCCAGTTTAGACAGAAAGCGCCCTCGCCGCCGAATAATCCGCGACCCAAATTCTATAACCAGCGGATCGAACGGAGTCGGGTCCATTTCTTTTTTCAGCGCCGCATTCTTTTGGCTCAGCGCTCTTCTATACTCTGATAAATCGCTCAGATAGCTTCTCGACAATTGCGAGAGGTAGAGATCAAGGAACAATCGTCTAACGGAAGGCCCCCCGGAAAGTATATTGCTATCCTCCGGGCCTGACGAAACGATACAGAACCTATCAAATAGCTCTGCTTGTTTCACTTCCGAGGCATTGAGTCGCACCCTGCGTCGCCTGCCTTCCTGGTAAGCGATTTCAGCTTCTTGTAGCAGGCCACCCGTCTCAATCTCTCCTTCCAGTCGGTAACCCTGGGTGCCCACCCTGACGAGGGCTGTATCGGTTGCACCTCTTTGCGAGCGACCGATACACAGTGTAAAGATCGCCTCCAGAATATTCGTTTTCCCAGAACCGTTTTCCCCGTAAAGAACATTAACTCTTGGTGAAAAGTCCACCCCCAGTGAACCGAAACAGCGAAAATCCTTCAACGACAGTGAGCGTACAAACATTCAACTAGCAGGCTATTGAAAAACCGTCCGTATGCGGTGGCATCAGGTATTTCTGCATGACGCCCCCACTGATTGCCGCAACGCTACCGTTCCTCCCACCTTTTGACATGGGCGATTACTCCGCCAGCCTCAGTGGCATTACCAGACACAGAAAGTCTTCTTTCGGCACTTCCGAATTATAAACAATTCCCGCCGCTACTGCTGTTGATAGTTCAAACGTCACATCGTCGCTCTCCATCTTCGCGAGTACTTCTGAGATATAGGTTGCGTTGTAGCCAATTTCCACCGGCTCCCCTTGAAAATCACACTCCATTGTCTCAACCCCCTCACCACCAAGGTCAGCGTTGCTTGTTGAGAGCGTCAATTGAGATTTTTTCAGACCAAACTTTACCTGGTGTGTAAGGGTATTCGACAGGATAGAAACCCTCCTGATTGCACTAGCCAGTTCTTCTTTTGACACCCTGAGTACCTTGTCGTTGTCTGTTGGTATCACCTGCTCGAAGTTTGGATATGGACCCTCGATGAGCCGGGATGTTAGAACAGTCACCCCTAAATTGAAGATTATGTTATTCTCACCAAAGATAATACCTACTTCACCGCGACCGTCTTCGATAAACTTGGGAATCAGATTCAACACCTTCGGGGGAACTATAATATCATCGCTGACGCCTTTGAGCTTTGTATTCTCTACGGCAGCTTTTGCCATGCGGTGGCCATCTGTCGCTACCATCTGCATCTTTTCGCCTGTTGTTTGCCACAGTACACCGTTGAGTGCTGGTCGTGTCTCGTCAATAGAACATGCAAATGTAGTCTTCCGAATCATAGATACCAGGCCCGCGGCATTAATTCTAATCTCTTTTTTGCTATTCACGGCTGGCAGTTTTGGAAAGTCTTCCGCTGCCACTGATGCTATTTTATAGGAACCGTTTGCCGTCTTAACTTCTACGCGTGTGTTAACAGATTCCAGCGTTATATCTGTCTCTGGTAGTTCCTTTACGATATCGAAGAGTATTTTTCCTGGAAGAGCAACGGTTCCCTTCTTAATCACCTCACATGGGACACAGCTTGTTATCGACATATCAAGATCCGTTGCGGAAACCTTCAGTTTTGCTTCCAACACTTCAATAAGCACATTAGTCAATATCGGGAGTGTAGACTTTGTCGGCACAACCTGTAGTATTGATTGTAGACACGTGGCAAGTTTCGATTTGGGTAATGAGAATTTCATAGGGTTCCATTCTCTCCGTATAAAGATTTATCAACACAGCAATCTATAATTAATACTTAACATATATTAGATATAGTAATAGTAGTCTGTGTTAAGTTGTTAATAAGAACATTCTCGGTTATGGTTTTATGACACAAACCATAGTAATTACAAGAGTTAGTAATGATTGAATATCTATGTAGTTTCAACATTACATTATTGCTCTATTAACAAACAATGCTGTTTATACACAGTAAAAACAAAATCTTCCAGTTTACACATTTAACTCACACACATAATAACAAGTTGTCAATACAGAAGAGCTGCTGAGAGTTTGTCTATCTTCTCACGGAAACCCCTATCGCTCGACATTCTTTTTGAGACCATATCGCACGCGTGAATTACCGTAGAATGATCCCGGCCACCAAATCTGCCACCAATAACCTTGAGTGAGTTGTCAGTAAGAGATCTTGCAAGGTACATGGCAACCTGGCGGGCAAGGGCCACTTTTGCAGTCTTCTTCTTTGCCACCATCATTTCAGTATTAATCTCGAAGTGCTCGGCGGTGCGCTTTTGAATAGTCTCGATAGTTAGATCACGCTTGCCGGAAAATACTGTATCACAAAGGACCTTTTTGGCAAGGTCAAGATCAACGGGTGTTTTTTGCAGTGATGCGAACGCCAGAAGGCGATTAAGCGCGCCCTCTAACTCTCTGACGTTTGTAGAAACAGAGTCGGCGATATAGGTAATAACAGCATCAGGCAGAGAGAGACCTTCACTTTGAAGCTTTTTGAGGAGAATAGCGGTACGGTTCTCCAAGTCGGGGGCTTGCAAATCTGCAACCAAACCCCAAGAGAATCGAGAAAGCAAACGCTCCTCCAACCCCCTGATATCCTTTGGTGGTCGGTCGGAAGTCAAGATGATCTGCTTGCCACAGTGATAAAGCACATTAAACGTATGGAAGAACTGCTCCTGAGTACCTTCTTTTCCGGTGAAAAACTGAATATCATCAATAATCAGTACGTCTACATCTCGGTAGACACGCGTGAAATCCGCAATACTCCTGTCGGAAATTGCGCTGATAAAATCAGAAGTGAACTGTTCGGATGTAGCATACATAACGCGTTTGGCGGGATACACGTCAAGTATCGCATGTCCTATTGCCTGGACTATGTGCGTTTTCCCAAGCCCCGTACCACCATAGATGTACAGGGGGTTATACCTTGTCATGCCGGGTGCCTCGGCGACAGCCCGGGAAGCTGCGCATGGGAACTGGTTAAAATCTCCGACGACAAGCGAATCAAAACGGTAGCGGTCATTCAGGTTGTGATTACCGTTTGTCTTGGTTTCCAGTTCTGCCCCGCCAGTAAAAACCGGGTCTAGTAGCAGGGTTGTTTGGTCCTCGTTTTCATTCTGTCCAGTAACTACGTAGATTACTTCGTATCGCTTTCCAAGGACCTCTACAAAGGACTCGTTCATGAGTTCCCTGAAATGCTCTTCGATCCAGTCTGCGACGAACTGGTTGGCAACACTTATCTTGAACTCTCCGTTGCCATTGGGTTCTCCCCTGGTGGGTTTCAGCCAGGTGTTGAACGACTGCTGCTTGACACGGACAGCCATATAAGACAGACAGTCCTCCCACTGTTTGGAGCTCTGTACTTTTGGTATCAAGTCGATCTCCCTATCCGTCTTAATACAATCAACATTTCCACACCCTGTTAACTTGTTGGTTAATACCATGAGACGAATACCGTGAGGTAGTCATCTCATGGTTACCCACAACACTATCAACAATCCCGACGCACACCTAACCCCGCAAAGTGCAGAGTCACAACGACTACACCACTCACGTCGAGAGTTATCGACATATTATTAACAAATTGGGAAGTAGTCAGCGTCATGTATATTAATACGCTGGTCTCTGTTGATCGTCAAGGAGGACAGTCAAAATAAACACGAAAACTTTGAACTGATTGCTTGGTGGGCTGTTATGCAGAAAGGGAAGAGGAACAGCCAGCCGAAATAACAGATACAACAGCTCAAGTTATAATAGACAGGTCCGCACGATGCGTTCCGACAACAGCTTAACACTACTTAGTTTTATCTATAGCTCGGGCGATCTTTTCGAAGACTGCGGCCTCTGGTGCGCCATCTACTAATGCGATCGGTTTGCCTTCGTCCGAGGATTGTCGTATGGACGAGGTTAGGGGGATCTCACCAAAGAAGTGGACACCAAGTTGCTCTGCTAACTGCTTGCCACCACCCTTGCCGAAAATGTAATCGCGTTGGTCATCGCGCTCGTAGTAGGACATGTTCTCCACAACTCCCATGAGCTTCAATTCGGTTTTCTCGGCAAGCTTAGCTACGCGACCGGCCACATGCGTTGCGGTAGCCTGTGGTGTTGTTACTATCAAGATTTCTGCATTAGGAAGTGCTTGCGCGATAGTAAGAGTAACATCACCTGTGCCTGGGGGTAAATCAAGCAGGAGATAATCCAGATCATCCCAGATCGCATCGGAAAGAAACTGGTTTATAGCCTTGTGCAACAGGGGGCCGCGCCAGACTACAGCTTCATCTTCGTCGATGAAAAAGCCAATCGAAACAATCTGCATATTGTCCCCTTTACGAAGAGGAACAATTTTGTCGTCAATGATTGTCGGCTGACCACTGATACCCAGCATCCGGGGAATCGAGAAGCCGTAGACGTCGGCGTCCAGCAGACCTACTTTACGACCCATACGAGCCAGCGCGGAAGCGATATTGGTTGTGACAGTCGATTTGCCAACCCCTCCCTTGCCGGAAGAAACGGCAATAAAACGCTTTGCGTAATCGAGTTTTCTGGTCTGTTCGCCAGCAGCAGGGGAAGCCATGCCCAGCTTCTCACGCAATTTCGCACGCTGTTCATCGGTCATGATGTCGAACTCAACGGTGACCGACTCGACCCCATCAAGCTGCTTTATACCGTTGATGATGTCATCGCGGATGCGCTGCTTTAACGGACATCCGGGTATAGTCAGTGTAATACCAACCGCAACCTGGTCGCCTTTAATGTCAACTGACTTCACCATACCAAGGTCCGTCAGGGGTTTTCTGAGTTCAGGATCATCTATTTTGTCCAGAACATGCATTACTTCTTCTTTGGTCGCCATTGTATCCTCTGGCCTCAGTGGCCTGTTATCAGTTCAAATCACGCAACTGTATTAACAGTCAAGCTAATATAGGAGTTCACGGGAAAAAGCAAAGCGTAATATGGAGTTGTAATACTCGGATCACCGGAGAGAATCCGGCGAAGTCTCGGTAGCTTCGGGCGACCCCGTCCGAGGTTCCCCGTGGAAGAAAAGAGCTTGTACAAGCAGGAAAACGATCGCACACGTAATGGCGGAATCCGCCACGTTGAAGGTCCACCACCGCGGCACGATGAAATCAAAAAAATCAACATCAATGAAGTCCACTACCTTGCCAAGTCTTACGCGGTCTACCAGATTGCCGGCCGCGCCCCCAATAACAAACGCCAGCGGAAGTGCCGTCCCTTTTTCGGCTCGACAACGATATACCATAAAGCAGAGTACCGGGAGAACCAACATGGCTACAACGAGATACCAGCTCGAAGGGCCGAAACTGGTACCCATAGCACCACCCTCATTGAAAACTAGGGAGAACCGCAGGAAATCACCGAGTACTTCAACAGGGCCGTGCTCAAGGTAGATAAGTGCCCAGGCCTTGCTTATCTGATCCAGGGTTATTACACCAAGGATGATCACGAGCGGCCAGAACAGGCGTTTAGCGTCGTTTGCGACCAGGCTTCCGCCTCTCTTCTTCTGACTTACACTCGATACACATTCGGGCGTGAGGGACAATCTTCAGGCGTGCCGCCTGAATCCGCTTGCCACATTCCTGGCATGTGCCATAGGTGCCGTCCTTGATTCGGCGAAGGGCTTCGTCAATATGGTAGACGAGACGTCCGGACTTGGAAGCGTACATGAAAGCCATTTCCCGTTCCATGTTGTCAGTTCCCTGGTCCGCCATATGGTAGGAGTAGGTAGAAATGTCGCCGGTGGAATCTTTGATCGTAGAAGTGTGCGTTTCCCCTATGATCCCCATCTCCTTGAGTAACTCCCTCTTCTTGGCAAGGAGAAGCTCCTCATACTTTTTCAGACTGGACTCTTTCATCCAGACCTCCCGGTTACACCTTCAGGACCGCAATCGCGGCTTTCTCTCCGTTTCATTCTCTTCTATAGTAGGGCAAGTGTCTCCGACACCTGCCACGTTGGCGGGAGTCGGAGACTCCCGCCCTACGTGTTTTATCCTTCTGCCATTCTGTCCTGGCAGAACCGCAAGGGATTCTGCCCTACAATTCTTTTCCAATCCAAATCGTAGCGTTAACACCATTGATCATCCAGTCTTGAGACTCCTTGTGATTTGACTTGAGTCCCTCTTCCCAGGACAAGGTGGTAGCCAGTGTTTCCCTGGTTATGAAATCCTGAAAAGTCTCGGCGGTGGCCCTTCTTAGGATAGGATCAGCGGTATCGAACTTCAGGTTGATCCTGTCTGTAACTTCAAGACCGGATGATTTGCGCATATTCTGAATCTTGTTCACCATCTCGCGTGCGAAACCCTCATCTCGCAACTCGTCTGTAAGTTCTGTGATAAGTGCGATTGACACAGGTCCGTCAGATTCCACGGCAAAGCCTTCGCGCTCGGTCTTTATCACACCCACCTCATCAGACGACAGTGTCACCTTCTCGGGGAGTGACTCAACGCACAACTCTTTCGTCCTGGCAAACAGCTTCACTTGCTCACTCGACAGACCCGCCACATAGCCTGCGGCGGCTTTCACGTTGCTGCCAAGTTTCGGGCCGGCGGCCTTGAAATTCAACTTGGCGCTATAAGTGACATAACTGTCAAGGTCCTTTGCTTCAACAATTTCTTTTACATTTAGCTCGTCCCTGATGATGTCTAAATAGTCCGCCAGCCTCCCGAAACTGTCTTTCCCCGGCACGCTGACCATCAGTTTTGAAAGCGGTTGCCGCACTTTGAGATTTTTCCGTGTGCGTGCAGCACGTCCTAACGAGACCAGCTTTTCGACCAACCCCATTGTCTCTTCCAGATCACTATCGATCAAGCTCTCATCAGCCGCTGGATACTCAGTCATGTGGACAGAAAGCGGAGCGCCGTGCTTTTCCCTCTGGTCACCCATCAGTTGAGACCAGATCAGCTCGGACACCATGGGCGTTGCCGGTGCCGCCAGGCGACAGACACCCTGCAGAATCCGGTACAGCGTAAGGTAAGCCCTCATCTTTGACGGGTCGTCGGCCTTGGCCCAGAACCGCCGCCGGTTATTGCGCACGTACCAGTTGGAGAGTTCTTCGATCACAAAATACTGGATGGCTCGCACCGGACGAGTGAGTTCGTACTTGTCGAATGCAATTGTTACATCCCGTACTAGGCTGTTGAACTTCGAGACAATCCAACGGTCGAAAGTCTCCGGCTCACCGGCTTTGCCCTCAAGAAATGCCTCAACGCTCATTCCGGTTTCATCCGCGCGGTCGAGCAAGTTGTCAATATTGGCGTAGATGGCAAAAAATGAATACGTATTGCGCAGGGTGTCAAAATATTTGCGTACTACTTCAGCCAGACCGCCGAAGTCAAACTTTGTTGGCAAGGAGAGGTTGGAATTCGACAGCAAGTACCAGCGCACCGGGTCAGCACCGTATTTGGCTACCGTCTCGAACGGATCAACCACGTTCCCTTTGTGCTTAGACATCTTCTTGCCGAGCTTGTCGAGGATGAATTCGAGCACAATCACGTTCTTGAATGGTTCCCGGTCGAACAACATCGTTGAGATAGCCAGCAACGAATAGAACCAACCCCGCGTCTGGTCAACGGCCTCTGAGATGAAATCTGCGGGGTACTTGCCTTCGAACAGTTCCTTGTTCTCAAATGGATAGTGCCACTGGGCGTATGGCATACTGCCGGAGTCAAACCAGCAATCGATCACCTCTTCGGTGCGCGTCATTTCCGAACCGCACTCACAGCGAAGTTTGACATTATCGACCATCGGCTTGTGCAGGTCAACTTCGTCCGGAACATCGATACCCTCGGCGCGAAGCTGCTCAATTGAGCCAACCGCCTGTTTCTTATCGCATTTGGGATCATTGCAAATCCAAATCGGAAGCGGCGTGCCCCAGAACCGTTCGCGCGAGACAGCCCAATCGATGTTGTTTTCCAGCCAGTCGAGCATGCGCCCCGAACGAATCTCATCCGGCACCCAGTTGATCTTATTGTTGTTGCTGATCAACTGCTCGCGGAACTGCGTGGTTTTGATATACCAGCTCTTGCGTGCGATATAAATCAGCGGCGAGTCACACCGCCAACAAAACGGGTAGTTGTGTTCGTACTGTTCTTTCTTAAACAGTTTACCGGCAAGTTTGAGGTCTTTGGTGATGATCGGATCGGCGTCCTTGATG
>Ga0164310_10001404_pt1 | contig 13537 bp, 14 predicted proteins | sample GuaBasSedimGuay1_FD_121795 | JGI IMG/M metagenome (GOLD analysis project Ga0164310, IMG submission 121795) | Subseafloor sediment microbial communities from Guaymas Basin, Gulf of California, Mexico - Guay1, Core 4569-9, 0-3 cm | ecosystem: Environmental > Aquatic > Marine > Hydrothermal vents... | reverse complement strand
TTCTAATAGTTTCCATTTGCTAATAATGCTATAGGTTACGGCTTTCTCATCTTAAAATGCTCCCAGCCTTTACACTCTATGCTCCTTATCTCCCCATTAGTTCTCAACTCGATCCTTCTCTCCTTAATAACTCTTCCTATCCTTATGAGAGTGCCGCCCACCTTAGCGATAGCTCTCTTCGCAGATTCCCAAAGTTGAGGCTTAACCGTAACTACGAGCTCATACTCTTCTCCTCCGTAAAGCCCTAGATTATAAGGGTCGAGATCGTGGATCTCCGCGAATCTAACAGCCTCATCTGCTATCGGCACGTGATCAATCATGAAGCCAACGCCGCTTGCATCTGAAAGATCATATAAGCTCACAGCTAAGCCGTCACTTGAATCTATCGAGGCTGAGAGAACCTTGGCTTCTGAGAGAGCTAGTCCCTCACTTAGCCTCGCCTTCGGAATGAACACGGCCTCCTTCAATCTCTCCTCAATCTCACGTGGAGCTGATAGCCCCTCCAATAAGATCTTGAGACCAGCAGATGTTCTTCCAAACTTTCCCGTAACAGCTATTATGTCACCCGGCCTAGCGCCGCTACGACTAATAATTTCCTCCTTATTGCTGAATCCAAGCAATGAACAGCTGATTATAAGATCTGAAGCCTCATTTGTATCTCCGCCAATAATATAGGTAGAGTATTCCCGGGCAGCATCACCCAATCCGGCGCCTATATCCCTAATATCCTTCTCCCTAAGGCTTCGAGGTAAGCCTAACGAGACAAGCAGGACTAAGGGCTTAACTCCCTTAGCTGCAAAGTCACTTATATTCATCACAACGGCTTTCCTCGCAGCCTGCCTAAGGCTCATACCCGGAGGCACATCAGTCTCGCCGACGAGCATATCAGTCTTCAAAACAGCGACTCTACCATCGTTAATGTTAATGGCTGAGGCATCATCTCCGAGATCCAAGACTAGATCAGGCATACGATCCAGATATTCCCAGATCAGTCGGATTATCCCTTTCTCCCCTAAAGCCTCCAAGCCGCGCAACAATGACGCCCTCAACCAAAAATAGCAGAAGGAACAAGTAAAGCTTACCCGTCCAAAAAACCTTACCCCAAGTGATAAAAATAAAAGGGTCTTCTATAATTAGCCTAATTGAAAGACTCAGCCCCGGTAGCTAAGCCCGGTTATAGCAGCGGCCTCGTAAGCCGCAGGTCGCGGGTTCAAATCCCGCCCGGGGCTCCAAATTTCAGGTTCGGTTCCTTCGCCTATTTTTCTATCGGGTGAACAGGGAACGCGGAAGCATAAGGAGCAAATCTACCATTTCAACCGTATCTTTGAGAGGGCTATGAAGCGTCTAGAGTCGTCTCATGATGTCCGCGATGAAGATAAAATCAATATTTGGAGGGTCGTCGATCACTTGTTGGCCGAGGGGGTCAGCAAGGCTAGAGCGGTCAAATACATCTATCATCTGATTGTTCTGGCAAGGGTGACGGATAAGCCGTTTGAAAATATGGTAAGAAGAGACGTTGAACGTTTGGTGAGCTGGATAAACACGTCTGACTATTCTGAGAATACAAGCGTGACTACAAGATTGTTCTTCCAGTAGTTGAGGAGCTACAGTGAGGAGGAGCATGAATATCGGAGGAGGTGAAGTGATAAAGACGAAGCAGCCGAAAAGAAGGCTATTGCCTCAAGCCCTATTGGCACCAGAAGAAGTTAAGAAGATTGTTAAGGCAGCTGAGGATCGTCGTGATGGTAATAGGTGTCTGTGGTTTACTGGCTTGGACGCGTGATCCATTGACCCGGATACGTATCCCCGCTAAAGAAATAAGTGCAGTGTCTGTAGCGACTAAAGGAGCTAGTAGACTGACACTATCAGATATACCCAATATTCATCATAAGTGGCAATTCGATTGTAGAACTTTTGACCTTGAAGAAGCCGCTAAAGATAGGAGTAAATTGGTCCTACTCCTAGGAGAGTTTGATAAACAATTGAGATCGTCTTCCCTTCGCTTCTACATTTCTTCCACGCCAGCTAGGTCTCATCTGGCTTTTCTCTTCCACTCCAGCCGAGTTTCTAGCTATTCTTGGATCATAACATTCATTAATGTAGTAGCGATGACGACGATCCTTTTTCTTTCCTGCTACAATAAACTTTGGGAAGCCCTAAATAAACTGTTGGAATGAATCGATATACATACAGTCTTTGAGGAGAGAATTCAATTATGCCAGATAAGGTGTCAAAGCAGTTCAGAATCTAGAACGGCTGTTCTAAAACATAGTATTATAAATTTCAGTTGCATATGCGGAAGCATGAAAATGGTATAGAAGGTGAATGCTCCCCGTTCTTAGGCTGGTGTTAAACTTGCAGAAGAAAATCAAAATTGACGCCTTAGCTGGTTCAGTTGCTTTATCGGCGATATTCACCATAGCATTATTGTATTCTACACTTGAATTGCCATACATGGCGAATAAGACCTTAATGGAGTTCTTCCCTGACTATGGACACCACTGGCAAGAAGCCAAAGAATTCATAAACTTGATAAGACCATTCGGGTACGCTTGCTTCATATCTACCGTGGCCCTAATAGTGTTAGGATTCATTCTCAAAAAGGCTCATTTATCCGTCCTCGGCTCGATAGCACTATATCTCCCAACATTTGGATACTTTGCCTCGACAATGTTCTTCCTAGCCGGAATAGGTATGCTAAGAATAGTGTGGCTTCCAGTGCTGGAGTTAGCTCCGGGACCGTGGCCTCAGAAACCGCATAACATAGCTTACATCCTGGAGCTGGGAGACTCCGTTTATATACCGTGTGACATGATAAGACATATCGTGATGGGGTTATCTGGATATACACTTTTCGAACGTGTTTTCGACCAAGTGCTATTTGATGCACTGATATATTCCGGCTCAACTGTATTCTTCCTAGGCTGCGTCGCATGGTTCTATGGTAAGTTTAATGGAATAAGGCTTGTAGACTTCTGGATTTATAGGTACTCCAGACACCCTCAGTATCTAGGCTTCATAATATGGAGCTACGGGCTTCTAATCTACGACAGGTTTATCTTTGTGCCAGTAAAGGGAGGATACTTCCCGTCGCCACCTCTATTCTGGCTTATTGCAACTCTGATCATTATTGGAATAGCATTACGTGAAGAGGCTTGGTTGCGTGAGAGGTATGGTGAAGCCTATACTAAATATTGTGAGAAAACACCTTTTATGCTACCGATGCCCAGCCTTGTATCAAAGTTAATAGCAGCTCCGGTGAAGCTGATTTTTAGGAAGCCTTACCCCGAGAGGAATAGAGAAGTAGCTGTAGCCTTGGCGATTTATGGATCAATTCTTATATTAACATCAATACCCTATTCTGGAACAATATCTTAACGTCGACCACGGCCTTCCAATGGTTATTCTGTAACTATACAGGAAGGAACCTTCACTCTCACATCGTCGATTCGTCTATCAGCACCGATGGACAGAAATTAACGTTCAAAGCAAAGGTTTAATATTACAGGCTGAGGAAGAGGTGGGCGGCGGTGTCGATTCATCAGACTTTTGATAGAAAGCTTGCGCAGGCAACGAGCAGTCTAGCTAGGACTTCTCGCCGCCGATCCATAAAGGAACATGCCGCCGCGATACATTCAGGAAAGATGAGGGATGTCAGCATGCAATTTGGAAATAATCATTTTGGTTACTGCAGAATCCCCACCCGCTTATAAGATTCTTACGGGAGAAGCAAACTGTTCCTTCCAATGCTGCAAAATACCTACAGTAAATACTATTGTAATGATGAGTCCGCAAATTTTGTTAGATTAAACTGAAATAGAAAGATTTCTTTTCATGTTTTATTGATTCTTAAGAGGGCTGGATAAAATCTTTATTCTTATGCATCCAGATGTTATGGCACTCTATGATTTAAGGCAAAGACATAGAGACCTCAAAGCATGATAGCTAAGGTTAGACGGTCGCCTTTAATAGAACCTTAAACTACCAGAAGAGTCCGTCTGAGAGTCTTAAGTTATCAATCAACCCTTACTTTTCTTGAGCCTTCAATGCTACAATCAAGTTGGATCTGGCAAATAATTGTTATTGTCTTAAGAAATATATTCAATCAAGCAAGCCTAGATTTTTTGGTGAGTCTAAAAATTGGAATTATTCCTTCACTTCGTCACGGCGAAACTTTAATGGTCTTCTGAGATGCAAGCTTTTCCTCTAGTCCTCAGTGCTTGGTTTATCGTTTCAATCTGGAAATTTGGGTTTATCGTCGCGAGTATCTCTTTGAATTCTTTGTCTTCTTTTAGGTTCTGGATATCGCTGTCTTCGGTTATCAGAACCTCGCATCGATTCATTGCGGATGAGAGTATCAGACAATCTATGAAGTCTGGAATTAGCCTTCTTATCTTGAAGGCTGTGAGTAAGACTTTGGTCTCATATATTGGGATCGTCTCTATCGTTTCATCGTGAACTATGGCGCTTATCCCTCTGCTCACCCTCTTTGCAGGGAGTCTCCCAGCGGCTATGTGTTTTGCGCCTTTAGCTGAAAGCTCGAACAAGCTTATCTCACTTATGAAGATCGAGTTTCCCCATTTTATCAGCCTAATCAAGGCGTCGCGGGGAATTCCCTTTACAGAGATGCCTATTACCGGAAGAAGATAAGTTGTGTCCATAAGAATCCTCAAGATTCCGCCCTCTTAGAGACTTCTTTCCTGAATTCGTGGAATTCTTCAATTTCTATCTCGATAAGCGGCTGTTTCTTCAGCATATCCTCTATGCTGGGAATAGGTTCAACCACAAGCCTACCGTCCTCGATCGTGTAGATAACCTTCATGTGAGGCTGGAGACCGAGCTTTTCTCTAATCTCTTTTGGGGGAAAGAGCTCCCCCTTCGATCCTACTCGACTTTTCATCATTAATCGAATTCACCGAGTAAAAATAATATTAATCGATAAAAATAAGCTTTACGAGTAAACAATTTTTTCTCGGATTATTACGGTTTTTGCTTTGTGGAGTATTTTTCTATCTTCTTCTCTGTTATTTTTGGTAGGGATAGAAGGATCCAAAGTCATTTTGGCTAATCATTGGCTTATCGGCTAATAATTGAGTGAATGATTGATAATGCTCTGTTACATTAATAACTTTGTTGTTTCCAGCAGTGTATTGTTTCTAGGGCTTCATTCCCTCCTTTCCCATAAATCACTAGAAAGATCTTAATCGCTTAAGCTCCGAAAATTTAAAAACGAAATATATAGAGATTTCAAATGCACATATTTATTCGGGCTAAATATTCCTCATGGAGGATAATAGCTTGAAAGAGACTATGGGAACATGTTATTTTCTGGGACATAGCCATATCGATGCCGCTTGGCTATGGCCATTCAGCAAAACTATCGAGATTTTCCGTGAAACATGTGGAAAAATACTTGCATTAATGGAGAAGTATCCTCAATTCATTTATTGCCAGAGTAGTGCACAATATTATAGGTGGCTTGAAGAGAAGTATCCGGATATATTCGAGAAAGTTAAGAGAATGGTTAAAGAAGGTAGGTGGGAAGTTGTCGGAGGAACATGGGTTGAATCTGACGGAAACATGCCCTCCGGAGAATCGTTCGTTAGACAATTTCTCTATGGAAAGAGATATTTTAAAGAGAAATTCGGCGTAGACGTCAAAGTCGCATGGATGCCTGATTCCTTTGGATATGCGTGGACACTGCCTCAAATAATGAAAAAATCTGGAATGGAGTTTTTCTTAACGCAGAAGATGAACTGGAACGACGCCACATTGTTTCCATATTACTTCTTCAAATGGACCGCTCCGGATGGATCGTCGATAATAGCCCACCAGACGGTTGGGACTTATAGTGAGCCGGTGACCGAGGAAAGGATAGCTCAGCAGATGAAGATGCTGAGTCACCGTCAAGGATTAACCGATCTTTTAGTATTATTCGGAATAGGAGATCATGGAGGCGGCGTCTCTGAAGATATGATTAAAAGAGCTCTAGAATTCGTTAAAGGTAAAAATGGAATTAAGGGGAAATTTTCAACCGCTAAAGAATATTTTAAAGTTTTAGTTGAAAAGACGAATGGAAAGACTCCTGAAATAAATGATGAACTCTATCTGCAGTATCACAGAGGAACATATACAACTCAGGCTAGAGTTAAGAAGAATAATAGAAGGGCAGAGTGTCTTCTTGAGACGGCTGAGAAATTCTCCTCAATAGCTGAGAAATACGGCTATGAATATCCGGAAAGTAGTCTAGAGGAAGCTTGGAAAAAACTATTACTGAATCAGTTTCACGATGTTCTTCCCGGATCATCAATACCAGAAGTATATAAAGATGCGGAGGAATCATTCAACTTCATATTTAAAACCGTTAACTCCATAATCTCAGAATCTTTGAAAGTGATAGCGTCTAGAATCGATACTTCTGGAGATGGCAAATCAATCATAGTCTTCAATCCTCTTTCATGGCGGAGGACTGGTATCGTTCAGATGGCGGCAGACAAGCTCGAAGAGCAAGTTGAGATCTATGATGAAAACGGTCGGCTCATTCCTTCACAGCTATTAGAAGAAGAGAAAAAAATAATCTTTGTAGCGGAGGATGTTCCTTCGATAGGTTATAGAGAATACAAGGCGAAGAAGGGATGCGGAAAGAGAAAAGTTCGCACAGGAGTATCTGTTGAAGAAGATGAGAAAGAGATAAAGCTTGAGAATGGATTCTTTACGGTTAAGGTTGATAAACAAACGGGCTTAGTTAAGAGTATATATGATAAGAGATACGGCAGGGAGGTCCTGAAAGGCTCCGGAAACATAATTCAAATATACAATGATCATCCAGTAAGTGGAAGAAGTAGCGTAATTCTGCCAATGGACGCCGCGCACTTCGACGCTTGGGAAATATATATTTACCAACAACCCGAGGGAGTTAAGTATGTTGAACTGAAGAATCCCGAAGAAGTAAAAGTATCTGAGAGGGGGCCAGTTAGGGTCTCAGTTTCAGTTAAGTACAAGTACGTTCAAGAGAAAAGACCTGACTCTATATTCGTCCAAGAGATTATATTGTATCATAAAATTCCTATGGTAATTTTTAAATTGAATGTAGACTGGCATGCTGAGCATAGACTTGCAAAAGCATCTTTTCCATTGAATGTTCATAGCGATTACACAGCATACGAGATTCCCTACGGCTTCATAATTCGTAGAAATCCTCTCTCGCCAAATGCTACTCTCGCCGAGAGAGCGAAGTATGAGATTCCAGGGCAAAAATGGATAGATCACACGGACGATGATGGCAGTTACGGGGTTAGTTTGCTAAATGACTGTAAATACGGATTTGATGTAGTAAATGATACTGTCAGAATGACGCTTCTGAGAAGTGCAAAGTATCCCGTGGAGATGCGAGCACACTTCGGATTACCGATAAATCCCGCTGAGACTAAACTCTTGACTGATCAAGGAACTCACGAGATCTCCTATGCACTTTATCCCCATGTCTCTGACTTTAAAGAAGCTTTAACTGTTAGAAGAGCTTACGAATTCAATTATCCGCTTATACCAGTTATGGAGATCAGCCACAGCGGAGACTTACCCAAGAGACACTCTTTCGTCTCAATCAAGCCTAGTAATGCTATCTTAACGGTGATAAAGAAGGCTGAGGACTCCGATGAATTATTACTTAGATTCTATGAGATATCGGGTAAAGAAGCGGAAGTAACGATTCGAATAGATGAAGCCTTCAGAGACGCTGTGGAAACAAATCTTATAGAGAAACCGATTTCAAAAATAGAGTTGCTTGGAAAAGAGGTGAAAATACCAGTTTCTAAATATGAGATAAAGACGATAAAGTTAATGCGTTGATCTCAATATTCCTTTCCTTAAGCATTCTCTTCTTATAATCCTCGAGTCCACCACTAGTTTTGATGAAGTCCGCCCACATTCCCGCCTTTGTCATCAAAGTAATCTCTGTTTTTCTGGGCTGAGTAGTTGTGTAGTACCAATAACCAGCTGCGGCGATAATTATCACGATGATGGCAACTACGATAATTTTAGTGGTTGAAGCCATAAATAATCACCTTCCTCACAATTTCCAATAGCTATTAATCTTTCGGTATTAATACAAATTTTTTAAATGAAAAACAAACTTATCCACTATAACATATACATAGGAATATCTTCAGTTGCCTAGTCCTTGAAAGATTAACTAACAAATTAACCTTAAAGAAACTATAATTTTTTATCGGGGATATCTATTTTGGGCAGATTCATTTCATGATATAATCTTTCAGTTGGGTGTTAGATTTAGAGTTACGAGTCATTAGAGTATCCTTCTCTCAAAAGGTGTTTAAAATTTATATGAAGATGACATTGATATTTGTGTCAAACTGTCTGACATAACTAAACCATTTACAACTGGAGGCAAAATGCGTGGTTAAAATCCTAATCTGCGACCCCATCAATCCGGAGGGTATTAAAAGGCTGAGAAAAGCAGGTTTTGATATCAAGTTCTTAACGCGGAGGGAGATGTTAAAGGAAGAAGTTCAAGAATGTGACGCTCTTATTGTGAGGAGCAGGACAAAAGTTACGCGTGACCTTATCAAGCGCGGAAAAAGCCTTAAAATGATAGCCCGGGCGGGATATGGTCTTGATAACATAGATCTAAAAGCAGCTGAGGCGAGCGGGATCATGGTTGTGAACGCACCGGAGGCACCAGCTGACTCCGTAGCTGAATTAACCATTGGACTTGTGATAGCTCTAGCCCGCAAGATACCTTTCGCAGACATGTCGATGAAGCGGGGAAAATGGCTCAAAAAAGAGCTAAAGGGATTCTTGTTGAAAGGTAAAAAATTAGGGCTGATCGGACTGGGAAATATAGGTCTAAGAGTCGCTAGAATAGCTAAGGCTATAGGAATGAAGATCCTTGTGACTAAAAGAACTCCTCCCTCTCCACAGTTGCTGGAAGAGCTGGAGGCTGATTTTCTCTCTTTAGATGATCTGCTGAGACAAAGCGATATAATATCTATTCACGTTCCATTGACAGAGGAGACGAAGCATATGATAGATGTCGAGGAGATCAACAAAATGAAGAATGGAGTTTTCCTTATTAACACGTCTAGAGGAGAAGTGGTTAACGAGAAAGCCCTATTAGATGCATTAAAAACCGGAAAGATTGGAGGTGTAGCTCTCGACGTCTATGAAACCGAGCCTCCTAAGAACTTAGAGCTGATCAGGCATCCGAACGTAATATGTACTCCTCATATAGGAGCTCAGACGGTTGAAGCTCAAAGAAAGGCATCATTGATAATTGCTGACAAAATAATCCACTTCTTTAAATGCTCAAACAATAATTCTCTTGAGTAGTATCTAGGGTTCCCTCAGAAGAGAATCGTAAAAGAGTAGAAGGTTTTCCTTATGGTTGAGATATGGCTCCCTTATGGAAGCACCGAAGTATGTGTAAGAGTTCCTGTAAATAACATGCTTGACTTAATTGAGCCCAAGAAGGTATGTGAAACTCAGAATCCTCAAGAGGAGATGCGAAACGCGCTAAAAAATCCTTTAGCGACCTCATGTCTAGCAGATATAGCTAGACCCGGAGCGAAGGTAACTATAGTCTTAAAAGACTCCGGTGTCTCAACAGATCGTATAGTTCTCTCAGCCTTGATGGAAGAATTAAAATTGTCAGGCGTAAGGGAAAATGATATTATAGTTTTAGTTGCACATGATCCCTTTAAGACTGCATCTTCAGACCGTGTCCTTTCTGCGCTTAATGCAGAAACATTTAAGATTATACAGCATGACCCAAGCGGCCATGGCGGAATATATATGGATAAAACCTCACGTGGAACTAAGATCTTCCTAAATAAGATGTTTGCAGAGGCAGATGTGAAGATTCTCGCTGGCCCAGTTGAGCCGCATCCAGTCGCCGGATATAGCGGTGGATGCGAATTAATCATGCCTGGAGTGGCAAGGATAGATTCTATAAACAAAGTTTTTCAGCTTGGACTTAATGAGAAAGCAGTTATGGGAAATTTGAGAGATAATCCTGTTCATGAGGAGATGGTTGAAGCCGCTAGTCTCGCTGATGTTGATTTCACAGTGAACATCGTTAGAAATGACGCCTTCGATCTTGTGAAGGTATTTGCAGGCGACTTTAATAAAGCATTTGAAGAAGCCATCACGTTTGCAGAAAATATATACAAAGTTCCTGTAGAGAACCGAGCTGACGTAGTATTTGTAAGCCCCGGAGGCTTAGTTTTTGACTCAACTTTCCAAGATGCTGTTGCATGTCTATATGGTGCTTTAAAAGTATTAAGAAGAAGAAAGAACATAGCCTTGGTTGCTGAGTGCTCATCAGGATGCGGAGACAAGGAGTTTATAGAGGCAATGTCTAAATCCGCAGATCTGAAGGAGTTACGTAAGGATTTGAAGAAGAAGTTTAGCATTCCTAAGCTCATAGCATATAAATCAATGAGCATTCTCCAAGAGGCTAATATACTAATCGTTTCAGCGATACCAAGTTATTATATATCTCAAATTTCTAGGATGAAGATTGCAAGAACCGTTAATGAAGCGTTTCGTTTATTCCTAGATACTGTTGGAAGTAAAGGAAAGTTCTCCTTTATTCCAAAGGGATGCTTAACTATACCTTTTATGAAAACGTAGCTCACCACTAGCGGTTAAATAAGAAAAGATAAATTTTTTCGCCTTTTAGGTATTTTCTAGATCAACATGAAATAAGTGATGAGAATTGCCTCCTTCATATATCCTAAGAAGATTTGAATTGAGAGATCTTCCACGGGTTATAAGCATAAATCGTAGATGTTTACCTGAGAATTATTCAGAGAGATTCTTCATTAGCCACCATGAAAACTTTCCGGAGATCTTTCTTGTGGCAGAAAAAGATGGCGAAGTAGTTGGTTATGTAATGTGTAGAGTAGAAATCGATTTTTCACAATTCAGTCTTATACCATTCTCTTCTCCCAAGAAGGGACATATAATCTCGATTGCTGTTCTTCCGGAGCATCAAAGAAAGGGTATAGGGCATGCATTGATAGAGAAGGCTCTGGAGAACATGGTGAAGATATATGATGCTAAGAGATGCTACTTAGAAGTTCGCGTCAGCAATTATCCCGCGATAAATCTATACAAAAAAATCGGCTTTGAGGTTCAAAAAATTATTAGAGGATATTATGCTGATGGAGAAAACGCGTATATAATGAGTAAAGCCCTCCAATAGTTCTTAATCATCGAGTCTCCTAAGAGATTTTCAGATATTTATGCCTCTTTAATGTGAGGTATAGATTAATTTTAGAGTAGAGTCTAAGAAGTATTCGCGGTTATATGTGCGAAAGATTTATGTTTCATTGAGTTCTTTTTTTACGTTAATTTGCATGTTCCAAACATGCCGTGTGATATCTGCTGATGCTGTTGGAAAAGCGACTAAGGAACCTCTGTAATCTTAAGAATAAATATTGCATCTTTAAGGAGATACCGGTCGATGGTTAGAAAAATTGTGATAATAGGAGCGCATGCCGCGGGAACAGATGCCGCCTCAGCTGCTAGGAAGACCGATAGATCCGCTGAGATAACGTTAATTACAGATCAGAGCGTTGCTGGATATTCCCCGTGTGGGATTCCATTTGTTCTAGGAGGGCATATAGCTAGTTTTGAGGATCTCATAGTTTTTCCTTTATCATATTATAGAAGGATGAAGATGGATCTGAGGCTGGAAACTAAGGCTAGAGCAATCAACGTCGAAGATAAAACGGTGGAGATTGAAGATAAGAAAGGAGATAGTGAGACTCTTCAATATGATAGCTTGATTCTTGCAACAGGAGCATACCCTTTTATTCCGCCGATAAAAGGAAGAGAGAAGAAGGGGGTTTTCGCTCTTAGAACACTTGATGATGGAAAGAGAATACATCGAGCCTTAAAAAGATCAAAAGCCGCCATCGTTGTAGGAGCCGGAGCTATAGGCGTGGAGACGGCGGTTTCATTTAGGGAGCGAGGATTAAAGACAACCATTGTGGAGTTTCTTCCGCAAGTCTGTCCAGCAGCTCTAGATAGAGATATGGCAAGAATTGTTCAAAAATATCTTGAAGAGAAAGGCATCAAGATCATAGTAGGTAAGAGAGTTAATGAAATTCTTGGAGACGATCATGTGAGTGGGGTTTGCGTAGATGGAAATGAGATCCCTGCAGATTTAGTTCTCATAGCAACCGGTGTGAGACCAAATGTAAAGCTCGCAAAGGAGGCTGGCATAGAGATAGGGGAGATGGGAGGAATAAAGACTAACTTGAGGATGGAGACTAGTGTAAAGGATGTATATGCTGCTGGTGACTGCGCTGAATCAATAAGCCCAATTACTCAAAGACCGATCCTTAGCCAGCTAGGCACGACAGCTGTGAGGCAGGGAAAAGTCGCCGGCATAAATGCCGCCGGCGGATACTCATTATTCTTAGGATGCCTCTGCTCATTCGTTACGAAGCTCTTTGATTTAGAGATAGGCGCCGTCGGCTTAACTGAAGCCATGGCCAAGCGTGCCGGAATCGAGACAGTATCCGGAACTATAACTTCCAAAACTAGAGCTGATTATTATCCTGGAGGTAAACAGATAAGAGTGAAAATATTAGTCGACAGAGAAACTGAGAGGATAATCGGTGGGCAGATAGTTGGAGGAGAAGAGGTAACTCAACGAGTTAACGCTCTCTCCTTTGCTATACAGAAGGGTATGACGGTGAGGGAGCTTGCTAAGGCTGATACATGCTACGCTCCACCTGTAAATGAGACGTGGGAGCCTATGGTCTTAGCAGCCGAAATTGCGATAAGAAAGCTCTGAAGATTCTTTAATATACTCTATTTCTTTTTAATCGTCGCGGTAATAATCTGGTGTTGCATCAAGCTCCTCAACAAGCCCTTTCTCTTTTAGATGCCTAAGGGCAGCTGAAGCTTCCCATAGATGACAGTTAAGTTTCCTCCACATAACTGAAAGGGGCATTGCTCCCTCCTCTTCCAAGAGCTTAAGAATTTCCGTCTCAATATCCTTTAGGGAACGGCGCTTATATAGATAGTAATGCACTCCCTTAATAACTCCCTCTTCATCATCCAATTTAATATTCATATGGCTTCACATATAACAACAATTCAAGTTACTTATAACTTAATCTGAGACATCGCCTGAATTCAGAGATCAAATAAAACATGGTGTCTCTTTCGTCACTAATAGTTGAAATCGCGGCTCTGCCTAAAAACTTTTATGAAGTAGCATTCTCGCATTCCAGAGATTCCTTCATTTCTCAGCATACTAAGAGGGACTATCAGATTGTTACCTTTAGTGAAGAGAAATGTCAAGGGGAAAGTATACCTTCACCCTTAAACTTTTTCTCGATTTTATATTCTTCCATATTTTGCCATTATCTCTCTCACTCGATCCAGCGGAATAGCTTTTCTAATATGAAAATCTCTGCCAATCATAGTTTCCGCTTTGAATAAAGCATTTACTATAGCTTCTTCAGTTGCCTCCACAGTCGCTTTAAAGACCGGATTTAGG
>Ga0164310_10001402_pt1 | contig 13545 bp, 13 predicted proteins | sample GuaBasSedimGuay1_FD_121795 | JGI IMG/M metagenome (GOLD analysis project Ga0164310, IMG submission 121795) | Subseafloor sediment microbial communities from Guaymas Basin, Gulf of California, Mexico - Guay1, Core 4569-9, 0-3 cm | ecosystem: Environmental > Aquatic > Marine > Hydrothermal vents... | reverse complement strand
TTGTTGAATTCTCGCACTCCGTCATCCTGTTGAAAGGATTTGACTCCACTGCGGCTCTTATTTTCTCCATTCTTTTCAGCATGGCTTTCCGCTGAGTCCTAGCGTTTGAGGGTAGAAACGTCCACCTGCTCTTATCGTGGTCAAACCTACCGACCTTCTTCAGTGGTGAAATTTCTCCGAGCACGACATCCTGCTGAGAGTGGCTCAACCGGGTGGTGGTGCGGAGCATCACTAGGGTTTTGTATTCCTCCGAAAAGTCGAAGGCAAACTTGGCCATCTCCTTCGCCTCGTTGGCGTTCGAGGGCTCAAAAACAGGGCAGAAAGCAAGTTTGGCAAGCTGGCGGTTGTCCTGCTCGTTCTGACTCGAGTGGCAGTCCGGATCGTCGGCGCTAACAAGAACGAAGCCGCCTCTAGCGCCGGCGTAGCACGCGGTTACAAAGCTGTCCGTCGCAACGTTTAACCCCACGTGCTTCATGCACGCCGTTGCGCGAACCCCACACATAGACGCTGCGAACGCGGTTTCGAAGCCAACCTTCTCATTAATCGACCACTCCACATACATGTCGGGATAAAACTTGGATATCTTGGCGAGGGTCTCAATAATTTCGGTTGCCGGGGTTCCGGGATACCCCGCCGCGACTCTAACCCCCGCCTCAAAGGCTCCACGCGCTATGGCTTCGTTTCCCAACATGATTACACGCGTACCCGGAGAATCCAAAGCAAACACGGGTCTATCCATCCCTATCCATCCTTCCTCTCCTTAGCTTAGTGCTCCTGACCCTTAAAGCCATAAACAACCACCCATGTGTACTACCCTCAAAAAGAAGGGTAGTGTTTGGTTGCGTTTCCCTGAATCTTTTCGAATCAGGAGTTCTTGGAGATTTCTTGTCCTTTTCGAACACCCGCCTGAAAAGCCTTCAGGTTAATGTCCACGAGTTTGGCTGGAACCAGCTTGGATATGCATGATTCCACTGTTTCAACGCTCAGGGGCACCTTTCCGGTGCCCATTAGTATTCCGAGCAGCAAAACGTTCGCCACTCTCGGGTTACCCAGCTCTCTAGCCATATCCGTTGCTGAAACTATGAACACATTGTTTGTAACCCCTTCCAACGCGCTTATAATCTGGCTCATTTCTGGGTACGACACTTCCTCCAACAGTCCAATTGCAGACCTTGGGCAGGCGGAAAGGCACTGACCGCAGCCGGTGCAAGAATCCAGAATAACGCACTTTCCACTAATCACCCTGGAGGCCAGTCCGCTGAAAACGAGCGGATTGTTACCCAGTGTGAAGTAGTAGTTTATGTGGCAGGACGAGACGCAGTTTCCGCAGCCGTAGCACTGGGTCGGGTCCACGTTCACTCTTCGCCCCCTGAAAGCAACAGGTGGAATGTTAATCTCATTGTTTATGATCACCAGAGAATCCTCATTCAAGTAATCCAGGTAGCGTAGTCCCTCTGATAGTTCGAGTGAGAGCAACGCATCCACCGAGCCCCTGGCAACCAGGGGGCTGTCCACGGTTGGACCGAACCTGAGGTGAACAATCACGGAGGCGGAGCGCTGGCTCATACCCTTAAGCTGCGAGGTTCTCACCCTGTTTTCCGGGTTTTCCTCGAGGGCAGCCATGGCTAAAATGTCCGAGGCCAGTACGATGCCCTGCCCTCCGACTCCAATCAACACCATGTTGTAGTTTCTTTCCAATTGTATCTCCGCGTCGAGTTGGTTCACACCCTGATGAATAATGAGAGCTAAGTATCAATGATATTTAATTTTATTCTTAAAAGTGCTACCAGCCAAAAAGAGTACGAAATGTGTATTGTCCTGCGTATTTCTTTATTGGAGTGGGGGGATTGTGGGTTCGTGTTGCTTTTTTCTTTTAGATGAGGGGCTCGACGTACATGTGGGGGAACTTTTCAAGGTCTATTAGGTAGAACTGCATGGTTATGCTCTCCCAGGACTGGCTCTGCACCTCTTCAAGAAGGTCCAAGGGAACCTCTTTTGTGAATCCGAAGATCACTCTGAACGGTGTGCCCTCCCTCTCCTGAACTTTGAGTTTGTACATGATTGGGTCTGATTTCCTGGTGTTCTTCAGTGCTTCGAGAAATTCGCGAAGGCTTTTTGTTATGCTGAGGCACTCTTCAGGTTCATTAACCACCCAGAGGAAACCCCAGGCGTTTCCTTCTCTGATTAGCAGGTCAACCCTAAAATCTCCGAAGCTGAAGTCACGTATGAACTCCTCTGGTTCAAGATACTTTACAAAAAGGTTTAGGACGAATATGTAGTCCGGGTTGTCTCTGCATTTTGGGAGTATCTCAAAGTCCTCGTTAGCGTATATGAGTGCCCTAACCAACTGTCCTCGAGCCTTTTCCAGGCGCACAAGCATAGAGCTGAGATTCTCATCATGCCCCTCTCTCAGTTCCCGCCTAACGTCTGAAATGAGACGGTTGATTAGCGTAAGTTCGTCCTCCAATCTAACCCTGACGGATTCAACAATCAAACCAGACCACCCTACCAGCATCCGAGAGTCAAAAAAGACGGGTTTGGCTCCTCTCCTAACAATAGTATCTTCCCGGATCTTACTAGAATTTGAGTAAAACCCACTATAAAATCTTTCTACAGACACGCTTCGGAATTCAAAATTTCTGGGAGAGGGTGCGTTAGCTAACATTTCACATCTTTATGGGTTTCCTATAGTGTTTGGTTATACTTTTTGATGATTGGTGAATAATAATATTTTTCAGTGTCTTTTGCCCGGTTTAAATAATAAACAGGTTTCGAGTGTAGTGAGACCGATGGACTTTGGAGTAAATTACCCCCTGATTATTCTCAGCGTAATCATAGGCGCGGTCGTGGGGGGTGTTATCGCGATAGTACTGGACCTATTTTTGAGGGGGTATGAGAGAGAGGCCAAACTGGCGGTGAAAAACAAGCTCGAAATATACGAGCCTCTCTACGACGAGATTGAAAAAATCAGAGAGAACATAGAAACCTACCAGCTTCCGAGGCGGATTGAAGGAAACCTGGAGAACCCACTGCACTCTTGGGCGGCTCTCCCCCACAGCGTTAAGCGCAGAGCTCCGAAGGACCTAACCGATTTGATCACGGATTTCTCCCAGAAGGTCGGGGAATACTTTCACCTGTACTTGGAGGCTGGAAAAGTTCTCCGCTTCTATATCCGTGACGTTCTGAAAAGGAGGCGGCGGGAACTAGAGATGGACGACCAGGAGCTCAGCATAATCGAGGCAAAGCTCTACGACGCCTATAGTTCAGACTTTTACAGCGGACGGGTACTGGACAAAAAGCACAGCTACGAACTCGAAGACCTAATCCGGGCGAAGAACACCGAAAACATTCACGATATCAGAATCGTTCCGATGAGCATCTTTAACGAGATTTGCTCCCTCATCGAAAAGGACAGGTGGCCTTTCCAGAGCGAGGGCCGCCAACACCACTGGGTAAAGGAATTTAGAGAATCCCAGAGCCACCTGATGGAAACGATTGAAAAAATGAAGAAAAACCTGGAGGAGAAAATGGACTACATAACAGAAAACTACGAGGACCGATACTCACTACTACGAATCCTAAAAAATTCTTTACTAGGCAAACGCATGAAAGTATAATCTATCCGTTTTTTTGAGGAGACTACGCGGTGTCCGCGAGTCTGCCCACCTACTTCTCCCAGCCGGGCTGGAGGCTTAATGTATCTTTATAAAAAGGGAGGATACATATTCCCTTAGGGTGAAGGTATGATAGGCATCCTAACAGAAGGAGGAGAAAGAGGCTTCGCGGTGCCCCAACTGGTTAAGGCTGCTGAGAGAAGAAACATCAAAACCCACCTGATTCCGATGAGGAAACTGCTCCTCGGCGTCTCCGCGACTCCTGCGGTTTTCGAGGGGTTAAACCTGCTGGAACTGGACGCTCTCATCTTCAGAGGCTTCAACCTTGGCTCCCTGGAACAGGTAATACTCCGAATGGACGTTCTCCACAGGTTGCAGCGCCTGGGCATGCGAATATACAATCCCCCCTCAGCCATAGAGCGGGCCAGCGACAAGTTTTACGCCTCAGCCCTCTTGGAGGAAGCCGGGCTGCCCACTCCTCGCTGCTTCGTCACCGAAGACGAGTTCGAAGCCCTAAAAGCCTTCCAAGAAATGGGTGATGCGGTTGTTAAACCCCTTTTCGGCTCTCAGGGGAAGGGAATAACTCGAGTAACAGACCCGGAAACAGCCGCGAGAGTATTCAACAACCTCGCCTTCTCCAACCTCGTGATCTACATGCAGGAGTTCATTCCACACGGAAACCGGGACATACGCGCCTTCACAATCGGAGAACAGGTGGTGGCGGCGATGTACAGGGTCTCCAACTCGTGGAAAACCAACATCTTTCAGGGGGCGAAACCGGTTGCCTGCAAACTGGAACCCGAACTGGAGGAACTGAGCATAAAGGCGGCAAAAGTATTAGGATGCGAATACGCAGGGGTGGACATACTCGAGGGTCCAAACGGGCCAGTAATAATCGAGGTGAACTCCTCCCCAACCTGGAAGGGCCTATACCAAGCAACAGGGGTACCCATAGCCGACCTTCTCATCGAACACATCCTAAAAAACGCGAAGCAGTAGAAACGGAGAAATAAACTCCACAAAAGCCGAAGAGAGGGGTTGAGTGAAACCCCCCGTTTAAACGCTAATTTTTGTTTTCGCCCTTCTCAAAAATCTTTGCAGCTGCTCTCTGTCAGGTAGGGCTGTTATGGCCCCCCTCCTGGTGACAACGAGCGCCCCAATCGCGTTTGCCACAGTGACGCATTTCTCAAGGCTCCATCCCCTCACCAGTCCCACCAGGAGGCCCGCGTTCCAGCCATCACCCGCTCCCGTCGTGTCAATGGGCTTAACCCTGAACGCTGGGCCTTCAATCTTTTTCTCCCCCTCGCCAATTATCAGGGAGCCCTGCTCTCCCATCTTGATTCCCACTATTCTGACCCCGTATCTCCGCGCCCTGTGGGCGGCCTCCTCAGGGTCCTCCGATTGAAGGATAAACTCCGCCTCCTCTGCTGAGAACGTGGCTATGTCCGATGATTTCAGCGCCCTATCGTAGGTCCTCCTCAGCACCTTGAGGGAATCCCACACGTCCAATCTGAGGGTGGGATCAAACGAAACCCACACGCCAGCCTTTCTAGCGTGGCTCATAGCCCTGAAGACCGCTTCTCTAGAGGGGTTCTGTGAGAGTGCGAATCCCGAAACGTGGAGAATGCGGGCACCAGAAACATAACTCTCGTCGATGTCCTTTACCTCCAATAAACTGTCGGCGGTGTCACCGGTCCACGGCTTCCTGTAGAAAAGGAAACTCCTCTCACCAGTCACCGGATCATTCGCAACAAAAGTGATGGTCGTTCTTCTGTTCCTCTTAACAGCCATGTGGGAAACGTCAACACCGTTCCTCACAAGTTCGCTCGTCAAGAATCTGCCGAATGGGTCGTCACCCACGGCGGTTATCACCCCGCCGCTCACGCCGAGGCGCGACACCCCGACTATAGTGTTCATGGGCGCCCCTCCGAAACACCTCTCAAAATGTGTAACCTCCTCATAGGACAACGGCTCTGAAGCAACAAAATCCACGAGTATCTCACCAACAGCAATCACGTCAGGCGACAAGCAGACACCACCAAACACTTATGGCATTAACTCCGCTAAACCCATTTCTGCAACCACGAGTCCTGGGAATTTAAACTCGTCTGGGTGGAAGTGATCCTCAAATCTAAGTCTGTTATCTACTGGTTTACCTTTTAATGGGTCAAGCAATTATATAAACCATCCATGTTCTTAAAACACGACAAGCAATGAACAGCCGAAAGGGTGCTTTGGATTGGAGAAAACGGTAAGCGTTAAAATCACTCGTCTCAAGGATGGGCGGGCCTCGGAGACCGTGGACAGGGTTGTAAGAGAAAACATTCTAATCATCAGGGTAAACGGTAGGCAGGTTGTGGGTGTGGTCTACCTTCCCGGCGAGGAGAAGGAACTCGTCTTCGGACACCTATACACCACAGGCGTGATTGAGAGCGTTGACGAGGTGGAGAACTACACCTTCTCCAACCATACGGCGAACCTCACGCTGAGGGAGGGAATCGACGTTGATGATCGACTCGCAACCTGCATCACTGGTCAAAGACTGGTCACTTCTGCCTGTGGACCACCCGAATTCTTCGTTCAGTTAAAGCAGGGTGTTGGATTACCGCGGGTCGAGTCGGAGCTGAGAGTTGAGAGCGGGGTGATTCTCTCTGCCACGAGAACCATGGGTGAAAAATCCACGGTTTTCCGCGAAACCGGAGGAACCCACGCGGCGGCTCTCTTCTCTGGTGAAGGACGCCTGCTGTACTTCTCAGAGGACGTCGGAAGGCACAACGCGGTGGATAAGGTGATAGGGGCGGCGCTTCTCTCCGGAAACAGTTTCGGGAACTTTTTTCTGGTGAGCACCGGAAGGCAAACCGTGGACATGGTGGTTACGGCCGCGAGGGCGGGGATCCCTCTGGTCGCCTCTCTCAGCGCTGCCACCGAATCGGGAATCTCCGCGGCGGAGTCAACCAACGTCACCCTGATCGGATTCGCCCGCGGGAGACGCATGAACATTTATACCCACCCCCACCGAGTATTATGATGAAACACTAAGTTTGTGAACCGTTTATTCACCGCTGGAGAATAGCAGTATGATTCGTGATTCCGCCGTGGCGATCCTCTGCGGAGGAAAGTCTGTGAGGATGGGAGCCGACAAAGGTCTGATTTCCCTCTGCGGCAAACCTATGATTCTTCACGTCGTTGAGGCGTGTGAGAACGTCTTCCGCGAGATACTCGTCGTTCTGGGCTCAAACGCCAATGAATCCTACAAGGAGTTGCTGAGTGGCAGGGCGAGAATACTAATCGATGAGTCTCGAGGCTTCAACAGCCCCCTGGTCGGAGCCTACACCGCCTTTGAGAACTGTGAACAGAAATACACCTACCTCCTCTCGTGCGACATGCCCTTCGTGAAGACGGACGTGCTCAGACTTCTGAGAGAAGTAATAACCACCGAGGACGCCGTGATCCCGAGGTGGCCCAACGGGTACATTGAACCCCTACACGCAATCTACAGGACGAAACCTTCAAGGGACGCTTCCGAGAAGGCCCTGTCGGAAAATCGAAAGGACATGCGCGCCCTACTGGAAAATCTCAGGAGAATCCTGTACCTTTCCACAATGGTGATTGAGCAACTGGACCCAAGGCTCGACACCTTCTTCAATGTCAACACCATGAACGAACTTAACAAAGCAGAGAGGAGAATCAAAAAACACAAAAAGCGAGAATAGGTGACTCAAACCAATCAATTCAACAATCACCTCCGAAGGGAATAATAGGAGAACTCATATGGATAACGTTATATAACCCTGTTCGGCTGTTCACCATGGCGTGTGCGGGTCGCTCAGCTTTGTTTAACAATCACTCAGCACAGACATCGTATGGTAGTGGTGGAATGGAAGACTTTTTCAAAACCTACAGGGATCCGAAGTTCGCGGGCAGGTTGGCCGAAACCATAAAGAATCTGGCTCCGGAGAGAAGGGTGAAGTTTGTTCACGTGTGCGGGACAGCCTAGAAAACCCTGCTAGACCCCGAGACACGAGCAGACCATAAGCAAACACGGCCTGAGAACCCTTCTCCCCGAAAACGTGGAGGTAATCGCGGGTCCCGGATGTCCGGTCTGCGTAACCCCCTCACTCGTCCTAGACGAGGCCATCGAGCTCGCGAGGAGAGGCGTCATCGTCACAGCCTTCGGCGACCTCATGATGGTTCCCGCCACCAAAACCTCCCTGGCCGGTGTGAAGACCGAGGGGGCGGACGTGAGAATCGTCTACGGGCCACACGACGCCGTTGAAATCGCCGAGAAGAACCCCGACAAAGACGTGGTCTTCTGCGCGGTGGGCTTCGAAACAACGGCGCCGGGAATCGCCTCCGAGCTTTTGAGGGGGGTCCCAGAAAACTTCAGCATAATAAGCGCACACAGACTCATCCCACCATCAATGGAGCTATTGCTCGGCATAGGCGATCTCCAAATCGACGGTTTCATATGCCCGGGTCATGTGGCGACGATAATAGGTGTTCGCCCGTTCAGGTACTTTGCGGAGGCCTACCGCATGCCTACCGTCGTGTCCGGCTTCGAGCCCAACGATGTTCTCCTCTCCCTAGCCATACTCCTCAAACAGTTGAAGGACGGGGAGCCCCGATGCGAGAACGAGTACGTTCGACTCGTTAAGGAGGAGGGCAACCTCAAGGCTCAGAAAATACTCAGTGAAGTGTTCGACGTAGCCACGGCGCACTGGAGGGGAATAGGGCGGGTGCCGAACTCCGGCTATGTTCTCAAAAAAGAGTTTGAAGACTACGACGCAGAGAAGAAGTACGAGCTCTCAATAGAAAACTCCGTGGACATCCATCCAGGGTGCAACTGCCACCTAGTGATAATCGGGAAAATCTACCCCCCGGAGTGCAAACTGTTCGGAAACATGTGCACACCCGAAAAACCCTACGGGCCGTGCATGGTATCCAGCGAGGGAACCTGCAGAATATACTACAAGTACGGAGCCCACTTCAAGTAGAAAATCGCTGCGCCACGAGTCAGCGGGCCAAACTGTGGTCTATCTGCGACTCTTTTTAATCCAGATTTTTTCACATGTGTGTTAGCGTCCCTTTTTTACTTCGCGTTGCTCAGAGTGGTTTTTGCCAGACGGAGGGTGCGTTCTGCCAGGTGTGAGATTCGACTGTTGTTGAAACCCGTGACGAAGCTTTCAACCCTGTCATTTAGGGGTTCCACCCATTTCTTCGGCAGGTTCTCTGCACCCAGGATGACGCCGAGTATCGAGCCCGTTGTTGCGCCGTTGCAGTCGGTGTCGAGTCCCCCCATAACGCTGATTGTCACGCTTTTCTCGTAGTCACCCTCCCCGTAGAAGAGGCCCATGAGAACGAGGGCCGCGTTGTCTATGGTGTGCACAGGGCTGTAGTGACCGTACTTTTCCATGATTCTCTCCCATGTGCTTCTCCAATCGCCGTGCTTTTTGCTCCAGCCAACTGTGTCCCTCACAGCCTCTGCAAGCCTCGACTGTCTAGGAATCTCCGACAGGCCAATTCTGAGTATCTCCTCGATGTCGCCTGTTGCGAAGGCTGCGCTTAGCATGGCGCTCACGAACATCTCGCCGTACGCCCCGTTCTTCGTGTGGGAGAGGCTGGCGTCCCTATACGCGAGTTCGGCTCCGAGTTCGGGTCTTCCGGGCGTCACGTAGCCCCACATGTCCGCCCTGATCTGTGCGCCTATCCACTCCCTATACGGGTTCATAAATATGGCTGTTTCTGGGGGGTTGAGGCCGTTGACAAGGTTTCTGTAGGCTGCGCGTTCTGCCGTGTAGACCATGAGGTAGGGAGCTTGGTCAACCACACTGTGCCAACGTCCGCCATGGTGAAGTCTAGACCCATAGTTTCAAGGACATGGAGATTCAGAATCGTGTAATCAACATCGTCGTCGCGGGGCATTCCGTCTATGTTGCCCAGCAAGACCGTTGGGTTTAGGAGTCGGTGTTTAAGCCAGTCGGGAGCATCACCAGTTTCGGGTAGCGGTGGAAAATAGTTTCTGAGCGGGTAGGCGTCCGCCCTTCTCAACCATTCCTCAATCTGCTCCCCGCTCAGGAATTCAACTGGTTTACCGAGGAGACAGCCCGCACACCTCCCGAGCCAGCCTCCATAAATCTTGTCCAGAAGCTCCCTCTCCGAGAGCTCAAAATCCATACTCCTCGGCCCATCAGGCCGATCAGCCCTTATAGCAGACAGGTCCACGGGTTCCCTGTAGGGAAAGTCGGGTCTTAACCGGCACATCTCTAGGTCTCTCAGAAAACCCTCAAGCTCCGAGCGGTTCACCTCTTCCTTTCTCCCTGTAAACCTCTTCTCGACTTCTGCAACATCATAGCCTTCCTCTCTCCTCTGAGTTATCTCATCGGCCACCAACCGCTCAAGTTCCTCAAGACCCACCATACTCCTTCCATCCTCAAAAAGTAGGGGTGGATAACACTTCACCCTAATGGCTTAAAAATCTAATTTAAGAGTCACAGTGCCCGACGGCAGTCGGAAATTTTGAACCCCCTCACTAGGGGTAATCAGGGTTTGCTGTTGTTTGGCACACAAACGTTTTAAGCAAGCAGTGCTTACTGTTTCGGTTAATCGCGGAAGGTAGCGAGACACGCTAATCCTCTTACTGGTTGGTGAGTTTGTTCCGCGTCTTGAGGCGAAGAGGCGCGTTGCTGCATTCGGAAAGTGTGTGGTGTACGTGTTGTTTGGTGTGCTCGCAGAAACTTGGTTTCTTAGCCTCTCTATGTGGAGAGTTCATGTTGATACGGAGAGTAGCTTAACCAGCTTCGCCGGGAAGTCTGCTCAGCGTTGCTCATCCGAGCATCGTTCCCGTCCAGAGTTGGAGAGTGGTTAAATGGAAGTGTTTGGGTACGCTGGTAGAATCCTGCGTGTTAATCTCACGGATCGAGAGTGGAAGGCGGAGCCATTAGATATGAGCGTCGCAAAGAAATTCATCGGAGGCTTCGGGGTGAACAACTGGCTGGCCTACAATCTAATCGAACCGGATGTGGACCCCTTGTCTCCCGAGAATCCAATAATCGTGGGAGCTGGTCCCCTGGTGGGTACTATGGCCCCCTCAACGAGCAGGGTTATGGTGACCACGAAACTGCCAATCAACGGTGCGGTGGCTTCGGGAAGCGGCAGCATGGGTTTCGCCGCCAACATGAAGTGGGCTGGATACGACCACCTAGTGATAACAGGCAGGGCGGAAAGCCCCGTTTACCTCAAGATTTTTGACGACGATGTGGAGATTTGCGCCGCGTCTGACCTGTGGGGCAGAGACCTCTACGAGACCGACGACATGCTGAAAAAGAAGTACCATGGACGGTGCAGCGTGATAGCCACGGGGCAAGCAGGAGAGAACCTTGTAAGGTACTCCTTCGCCCTCGTCGACAAGACCGCAACCGTTGGTAGGGGCGGCTTGGGAGCCGTAATGGGCTCAAAGAACCTGAAAGCCATCGTGGCTCGAGGCACGAAGGGAGTAGGGGTCAAGGATGGCAAGAGATTCATGAAGAATGTCGACGCGATGCTTGAGCGGATGAAGCGTTATCCTCTCCGAGAATTCTGGCAGCAGTACAGCTTCATGGCCGCGTGGGACGTGATCTGGAATCTCTACGGCTTCCTACACGACAACTGGAGTAAACCCTACCCCCCAGAGGAGGCTAACAAGAGATTCGGAAAGGAGAGATTCCACGAGCTCAAAAAAAGGGTGATTGCGTGTCCCTCCTGTCCAATCGGGGATAAAGAGATACTCGAGGTCAAAAGCGGGGAGTACAAGGGAACAACCACCCCCACATCCTCCTACCTCAACTCCCTGTGGTTCTTCGTGAACTGCGAGGACTGTGACGCCAACCAGGCGGTCAAGGCTCTAGACAAGATATCCAGATACGGCCTCGACATAATAACAGTGAGCCAGGTATTAGACCTGTTTGTCGGACTCTACGAGAAGGGAATAATCACCAAGGAGGACACGGGCGGCTTGGAGCTCAGAAGAGACTTTAAGAGCCTAATGGGCCTGGTGGACAAGATAGCGTATAGGGAGGGCTTCGGCGACATACTGGCGGAGGGAATGGTGCAAGCAGCCAAGCTGGTGGAGAAAGACATCGAAAAACACGTTGTCCACATTAAAAACCTGAGCATAGTGTTCGACCCCAGAAACTTCGGCTTGGGAAGCATGGAGTTCAGCCAGGTCGTCAACCCCATGGGTGCTCACGTAGCATGCGGCGGCTCACCCACCTACATGCCCGGAAGCGACGCTGAAAAATTCAGAAGACACGGCCAGAGAATGGGACAACCCGAGGAAGCCATAAACAGGGTCTTCGGCCACCCCACGGGACTGGACATAGGCAGACTAACCAAGTTCGGCGAGGACTGGTACTCCGTCCTGAGCTCGCTGGGCGTCTGCGCACGAGGACACATAAACCGCTTCTACACAATAAATATATGCGCAGACTTCTACTCCTCAGCAACGGGCGTCGAAACCAACCCCCAGGAACTGGCAAAAGCAGGAGAAAGAATATGGAACCTGCAAAGAGCCATCAACGCTAGAGAAGGATTCACACGAAAAGACGACAGGTTCCCTGAAAAATGGTTCGAACCCGTGGAAAGCGAAGGAAAAACGTACCAGATGATGGACTACTACCGAAAAACAGTCATCACAAAGGAGATTGCGGAAAGCTTCCTCGACAGCTACTACGATGAACGAGGTTGGAACCCCAAAACCGGAATCCCCACGGAGGAAAAACTAGCCGAACTCGGACTCGAACACGTGGCAGAAGACCTCAAGAGAAGAAAACTGCTATAGAGTGAAAAAAGGAGCGTGAATCAAACCAAGCCTCATCCCTGGAACGGGTGCCCTTCCAACCTTTACTTTTCCATGGTCTGTTTCACCGCTATTTTACCGTTATTTTGTCATTATGGCTGAGAGGTAGCCCACTATGGCGTCCTGGCTTCCACGAATGTCGTAGCTGGTCGCGTACTGGAGCTTTATTCCCCTCTTCGCTCCCAGCTCCTTGGCGGCGACAATTGCGCTCGTCACGGGTGCGGCGCCGCACATTGTGAGATCCCTTCCCCGCACGAGTTTCAGCAACCCTTCGGCGTCGAGGCTCTCAATCCTGCTGATTATCTCCCCGTCGGTGTCGTGAACCCACTTTATAACTTTCTCTATTGGACCCGTGCCGGCGGGGGCGTAGCCGTACATCATTCCGTAGTGGGTTAGATCCGTGCTAGCGATTATCACCGCGTCCACGTTTTCCTCTCTGATCGCTGCTGCAACTCCTTCTCCAACCTCTCTGCAGGTCTCCCAGTCAGACATACCCATAGCTATCGGAACTATTTTAAGGTCTTTGTAGAGGTCTTGCAGGAATGGAAGCTGAACCTCCAGGGAATGCTCAGACGTGTGGGCACTGTCGTCCTCGAGAATTATCTCCGCGTTCCTGAGAATAGCCTTTGCTAGCTTGCTGTCCACGGGCACCCTTCCCTCGGGCATCACCCAGTTTCCCTCCGCCATTAGCGCAACACCAGGGTACCCCATGTGGCTCGGGCCAATCAAAACGAAAGACTCCGGCTCACCGTCGCTGGCAATCGCCCTGTAAAGGTGCGCCGCAACAGGCCCAGAATAGTAGTAGCCCGCATGCGGGGCAACACAAGCCACAATCTCCCTAGGACCATCGGGGTTAACCTCAGGAAGACTCCCCGGCCCAAACTCACTCAGATAGCACTCCCTAATCATGTCCTTCAAAGCCTGCTTATTTCCTGGATAGAATCCAACCGCAGCAGGTGACCTATCCCTCAACTCACTCAACTCCTTCAAACACACCCAAACCTTTTTCGGCAGAGTCAACATCTTCTTCTAGGCGCTTCTCACAGATATTTCTTCCTACTCAAATCCGAAGACACACAAGCCAAAAACAACACATCC
>Ga0164310_10001399_pt1 | contig 13556 bp, 13 predicted proteins | sample GuaBasSedimGuay1_FD_121795 | JGI IMG/M metagenome (GOLD analysis project Ga0164310, IMG submission 121795) | Subseafloor sediment microbial communities from Guaymas Basin, Gulf of California, Mexico - Guay1, Core 4569-9, 0-3 cm | ecosystem: Environmental > Aquatic > Marine > Hydrothermal vents... | reverse complement strand
CGAGCGCCTCGTCGGGCAGGAGGCCGTAGCGGCCCATGCCGGTATCTATTTTGACGTGGATGGGCAGCATCTTGCCCGCGGCGACGGCCGCTGCCGAGAGTGCCTCTGCCTGGGGCTGGCTGTTGACCGTGGGAGTCAGGTTCCAGCGCACGACGCGCTCCGATACGGCGGGCAGAGTGTAGCCCATGACGAGAATGGGGGCGGTGATGCCGGCCTGGCGCAGTTGCACGCCCTCCAACGCGCGATGCACCGCCAGGCGGGTCGCGCCGCCTTCCAGTGCCGCTCGCGCTACTTGCACCGCCCCGTGGCCGTACCCGTTCGCCTTGACGGTGACCATCAGTTCGGCTTTTCCTCCGGCGCGGGCTTTTAGGCCGGCGGCGTTAAAGGCGATGGCGTCCAGGTCAATCTCGGCCCAGGTTAAAACGTTGTTCAGTTTCACGTTTGCGCTCCTTCGAACGATTGGCAGGATTTTGCTACTGGACACTCCAGTGAAGCGAGCGTCGGTTGAGTAGCCGCCACGCTTTTTGTGGCGGCGTATCGAAACCACGCGATCCCATTTGCATCACCTGCCTCACTTCGACAGGCTCAGTACAAGGGTTTCGATACGCGGCTTCGCCGCTACTCAACCAGCGCAGGTATCATCTCAATAATCCGGGCGCGAATCTGTAGGGCGGGTTTCTTACCCGCCAATCGGTAGCAGCAGGTCGAGAATCTGCTCTCTGAACCAGCAATTCCCGTTTTGTAGCCGCGATTTCCCAATCGCGTACATTATGCTGCGTAAAACGGGCTGCGCGATTGGGAAATCGCGGCTACAGCGCGCAAACGCCCCGGAATATTGAAAAGATACCAGCGCAGGCTGAGTAGTAACCAATTTTCAACATCTCAGTGCCTGCCTGTCGGCAGACAGGTATCTCTGTGCCTTCTCTGCGCTCTTTGTGTAACTGATTTTGGCTTCTTGGAAAAAGTGTCCGGTAGTGAAGCAGGATTAACGGATAGACAAAAGCCCCCTGCGCCTGAGACGAGGGGGCCATTTCTTACATCTTGCTTCTTGCCTCTTTGCTTCACCCGCCCAGGTAAGCCATCTTCACCTCCGGGTTAGCGGCCAGTTCCGCCGACGTTCCCTCCATGACGACGTTTCCTGTTTCCAGCACGTAGCCGCGTTGGGCCAGTTTGAGCGCCATGTTCGCGTTTTGCTCCACCAGCAGGATGGTCGTACCCTGGGCGTTGATCTCTTTGATGGTGTTGAAAATATCCCGCACCAGGACAGGGGCCAGGCCCATCGAAGGCTCGTCCAAGAGCACCAGTTGTCCCCGGGTCATCAGCGCCCGGCCCACGGCCAGCATTTGCTGCTCGCCGCCGCTCAAGGTCTCGCCGCTCTGGTGCTTGCGCTCATCCAGGCGGGGGAATATCTCGAACACTCGCTTGAGGTCTTTTTCGATTTGGGGTTTGTCCTTGCGGGCATAAGTCGCCAACATCAAGTTCTCCAGCACCGAAAGGTTGCCAAAGATGCGGCGTCCTTCCGGCACTTGAGCGATGCCGAACTTGCTCACCACTTGATGGGGCTGGTACGGGAGGAGGTCTTGGCCCTGATACGTGATACTCCCGCCCACGACTTTACCCCCCAGTTCCGCCACATAGGGGATCTGGCGGGAGATGGTCATCAGCGTGGTAGACTTGCCGGCGCCATTGGCCCCGATCAGGGTCACGATCTCTCCTTCGTCCACGTGGAAGGAGATGCCGTGCAGGGCTTTGATGTTACCATAGTTCACTTGCAGATCTTTTACCTCAAGCAGCATCAGAACGCCTCCTCGCCCAGGTATGCCTCGACAACCCTGGGGTTGTTCTGGATTTCCGTCGGAGTCCCCTCGGCGATGGTCTCGCCAAAGTCAACCACCTTGATTCGCTCGCAGATGTTCATGATGACCCGCATCTGGTGCTCGATGAGCCAGATGGTCAGGTCAAATTCCTCACGAATCTGTCGGATGAGGGCCATCAACTCTCCAATCTCGCCAGGGTTCATCCCAGCCGCCGGTTCGTCGAGCAATAGTATTTGTGGTTCGGTAGCCAGAGCGCGGGCGATCTCTATCCGCCGCTGCGCGCCATACGGCAGATTCTTGGCCAGTTCTCGAGCATTCCCTTCCAGGCCGAATACTGCCAGCAGTTTCAGCGCCTGTTCTTTGATATCCTTTTCTTCTTTCTGATATCGCTGGCCGTGCAGGATCGAATCCGGCAAGCTGTACTTGATGCGAGAAGCATGAGCGATGCGGATGTTGTCCAGCACCGTCAACTCGTTCCACAACCGGATGGTCTGGAAAGTGCGCGCGATTCCTTTGGTCGTGATCTGATGGGGTTGCAATCCGACCAGATTGTCGCCGTTGAGCCGTACCTCGCCCTCGCTCGGTTTGTACGCCCCGGTGACCAGGTTAAAGACCGTCGTCTTGCCCGCGCCGTTGGGGCCGATCAGGCCGACGATCTCGCCCTTTTCCAGGTCGAGGTTGTAATCGTAGACGGCCCGCAGTCCACCGAAGAAGTGAGTCAGATGTTTAATTTGAAGCAAGGGCATAGCTCTCCTCCTCAGAACCGAAAATCTTGCGCAACTTGGGGAAGATGTCGCCCAGTTCCTTGCCGCCCATAATGCCGCTGGGGCGGAAGATCATCATCACCACGAGCAGGAGCGGGATGAGCACCCACTTGAACACGCCCAGGGGCCGCAAAACTTCTAGCAAGAGAGTGAAGCCGATGGCGCTGATGATGGAACCGCTGGTGGAGCCCATCCCACCCAGGTAGACCATGACCATGACCTCAGTGGATTTAAGGATGGTGAACGTCCCTGGGTTGATGTACCCGCCAGGCCCGTGGGCGAACAGGCCGCCGGCCAGCCCGGCCAGCCCGCACGACAGCATAAAGGCGATCATTTTAACTCGCTTGGTGTTGACGCTCATCAACTCGGCCGCGATCTCGTCCTCGCGAATGGCCTCCACACCCTTGCCCAAAGTGGAGGACACAAAGTTGCGGATGATAAAGATCGTGACGAGCATCCCGATGAACGTCCAGATCAGCAGCCAGGGCGCGTTGAAGACTCCGGCCATGCCGTTCATCACCCGTTTCATACCGACAAATCCGCGTGGCCCGCCGATGACCTCCATATTTTCGATGGCGCTCTTGACGATGTAGTTGACGGCCAGGGTGATGATAGCCAGATAGTCACCCCGCGTTTTGAATGAGGGAACGGCGATCAGCAGCCCCACCAGAGAGGCAGCGATGGCGCCGATGATCAGGATCACGGGGAACAACAGGATAGACCAGGAGGCGGGGAGGACGGCGGGGCCGAATATCTTGTCGTCGGCGAACAGCCAGACGGTCAGGACGCTGCTCACGTAGGCCCCCACGGCCATAAAGCCAGCGTGTCCACAGGAGAACTCGCCCATGTAGCCGTTGATCAGATTCAGGCTGACAGTTAGGATGATGTTGATGCCCATAAACAACAGGACGAGTTGCCAGTAGTCGTTAAAGATATGTAGCCATGAACCTCCCACGAACACCACAAAGAGCAACGCGAGGATCAGGGGTTGGAATAGTTTTTTCATCGTTTTCATCTCATTCTATGCTCCTGAAGGGGCTCTAGACCTTTTGCCTCCGGGCCACGCCAAAGAGGCCAGTTGGCTTGATGGTCAGGATCACCAGCAGAATGGTAAAGCTCACCAGGTCACGATAGGTTGATGACAGCCACTCAAAGCCGGGGATGCTGCCCAGGGCGACGACGAAAATCTCAATGAACCCCAGGAGAAAGCCGCCCACCATAGCGCCCCTGACTTCCCCGATTCCGCCCACCACGGCAGCGATGAAGGCTTTCCAACCGATGATAATGCCCATGTCGAAACTGATGACGTGATAGGCCGAGCCGTACATGATGCCGGCCAACGCCGCCAATGAGGAACCGATGATGAAGGTGACTGTGATGATACCGTTTACCGGCACGCCCATCAGAGGCACAGCGGTCCTATCGTAGGAGATGGCCCGCATCGCCATACCCCATTTGGTGCGGCGCAGGAACAATTCCAGGCCGACCATCACCACGACGGACAGCCCAATGACGATGAGCTTGATGTTGGTAAAACTCACGCCTCCCACCGAGTATATTTTGGTCGGGATGAGTTCGGGGAATCCCCGGTCGGCAGCTCCCAACGTGGACAGGTTGAGGTACTCTAAAAAGAGGCCGATCATCAGGGCAGTGATGACGACGTACAAGCGGTTAGCTCCGCGCTCTCTCATAGGCCGGTAAGCTATCCGTTCGATTGTCACGCCTACTCCTGCTGTCAGCGCCATCGAGCCTAGAATGGTCACTGCCAGGATAATCCACACCGGTATGCCAGTTCCCAGACCCAGCAGGAAGGCAGCGATGAAGAACCCGATGTAAGCGCCGACCATAAAAATGTCGCCGTGGGCAAAGTTGATCAGCAGCAACACGCCGTAGACCATCGTATAGCCCAGGGCAATTAGAGCATAAAAACTACCCCACTGCAGAGCGTTGAGAAAGTGCTGAAGGAAAGTGGCTAGCGCCATGTGTATCTCCTTAAGTGGTCAACCACCATTTCTGGTACTCTACTGGAGTCTGGCAAATTTTCCTGGTTCTTTTTCAGGACGCAGATTAACGCAGAATTTTGCAGACAGGAACATAAAAATCAGCGTTTTTCGGCGTTAGTCTGCGTCCTGGTTCCGAGAACCGTAATTTGCCAGTGTCCAGTACTCTAGAAGGAGAGGGGCCTGAACTAGATGGCCCCTCTCCTTACTCCAGACGGTACCCTCTCTAATCCATGTTGGGAGAAATGAAGGGCTGTTGTCGAGGGGAAGTTTTCGTTCTTACGGACAGACTTGCTTATAGAAGGTGAAGGCTCCATCCTTGATCTGGACGAGGACCGCACACTTGATGGGGTCGCCCTCCGGGGTGAAGGTCATATTGCCTGTGATGCCGGCATAGTCCTTGATCTGACCCAGTGCATCCTTCACAGCCGCGCGATCTTGAGCCAAATCGCCGCTCAAGCCACCGGTGTTCTGAATGGCCTGTATCACGAGGCCCATGGCATCCCATGTCAGAGCAGCCACGTCACCGGGGACTTCGCCATAGTCCGCTGTGTACCGGTCAATGAACTCTTTGGTGGCTCCCGTCGCGCCCTCGGCGGCATAGTGGGTGCTAAAGTACAGCCCCTCGCAGGCGTCGCCGCACAGCTCCAGCGTCTTGGGGTCGCCCCAGGAATCGGAGCCGAGGATGGGGAAATCTATTCCCAATTCTCGCGCTTGCTTGACGATCAGGGGCACCTCGTTATAGTACTGAGGCGTAAAGAGGAATTCGGCGCCCGAGTCCTTGATCTTGGTCAACTGGGCGCTAAAGTCCGTGTCACCGGTGGTAAAGCTCTCGTAGGCTACCACTGAGCCGGCGCCGTGGAGATCCTCCCAGGCTGCCGTGAAGAATTCAGCCAACCCCTTGGGATAATCGGAGGCCACGTCGTACAGCACGGCTGCTTTGGTAAAGCCGAGATCATCGGTCGCAAAGTTGGCTGCCACCGGCCCCTGGAAGGGGTCGAGGAAGCAGCCGCGGAAGACCCAGGGCCGGTCCAGTGTGGTATTGGGGTTGGTTGACCAGGGGCTGACCATCGGGGTCTCGTTCTCGTTGCACACCTCGCCGGTGGGCACAGCTTGCTTGCTGGACTGCGGGCCGACGATTGCCAACACCATGTCCTGAGCGATCAGCTTGGTCGCTGCCGCCGTCGCCGATTCAGCCTTGGACTCGTTGTCCTCCACCACCAACTCAATGGTGTATTTTTTGCCGCCGACGTCCAGACCGCCGGCATCATTGATGTCCGCGACCATCATCTCGGCGGCGCGTTGGGACTGCGTGCCCACGTAGGCAATGTCACCCGTCATCGGCACGTCCAGCCCGATCTTGATCGTGCTTGCTCCTCCGCCACCGCAACTGGTGAGCACGGGAACGGTCACAATCAACGTCAAGAGCAAAAGTGTGACTTTCTTGAACATGGTCGTCTCCTCCTTATTTATATAGGAACTTGATTGTACAGAAAATGGGAATTTGGTACATTCTGTCCGTTCGTGTTTTCTCTTCCGCGCAACACCTCCTTTCCCTTGGGGGCAAGAAATCCATAGCCGAACGACCAGTGTAGCACAGTTGGGCGCAAGAGGAATGTCTGTGACAGATGCGCTCAACCATGGTAAATTATATATCTATTTGAAACAGGGTGCAAATGCTTTCTGTTGATTTTGCCGCCTACCCGTGCCTTCTCACGAACCGCTGCAACCGCTCCAGCGCCTCCTCGATTTTCTCGTAGGCGGTGGCGTAGGAGCAGCGCACACAGCCTTGACAAACCTGGCCAAGAGCACCATCAAGCCCCCCCCTCCACTTACGCTCGACTGGACTCAACCCTAGAGCAGCGTGTTGAGCGGCGTGCATTCCAAATCGAACGCTTCGGCGACGCCAGGATAGGTGATTTTGCCTTTGTAGGTATTCACTCCCTTTGCCAGGGCAGGATTGGCCCTGACGGCGGCCTCAGCGCCCATATTGGCCAGTTTGACGGCGTAAGGGAGGGTAGCGTTGCTCAGGGCATAGGTACTCGTGCGCGGCACGGCTCCTGGCATATTGGCTACGCAATAGAGAATAACGCCATCCACCATGATAATCGGGTCGGAATGGGTAGTGGGTCGCGTGGCCTCGACGCAGCCTCCCTGATCAACCGCCACGTCTACGATCACGCTGCCTGGAGTCATAGTGCCGATCATCTCGCGGGTCACCAGTTTGGGCGCTTTGCCCCCCTTGATCAGTACCGCTCCCACCACCAGGTCGGCCCGCCGCACGGCCTCGGCGATGGTGAGGGGGTTAGAACTCAGGGTGGTCAGTCGCCCACCCATCACTTCGTCGAGGTAGCGCAACCGGTCGAGATTGATGTCAACTATAAAGACGTGCGCGCCCATTCCCAACGCCATCTGGGCCGCGTTGGTGCCCACCACTCCCGCGCCAACGATGACCACGTCGGCTGGTCGCACGCCCGGGACACCCCCCAGGAGCTTGCCACGCCCACCGTTCATTTTCTCCAGGTAATACGCGCCGACCTGAATAGCCATCCGCCCGGCCACCTCGCTCATAGGGGTCAGCAGAGGTAGGTGTCCGTTGGATAGTTCTACGGTCTCGTAGGCGATGCCGGTCGGTCCACGCGCCATCATCTCGCGGGTCAATCGCTCCTCCGCCGCCAGGTGCAGGTAGGTAAAGAGTATCAAGTCTGGCCGCAGAAAATCATATTCGCTGGGCTGCGGTTCTTTGACCTTGACCACCATCTGCGCGTTCCAGGCGTCGGTGTTGGTGGGCACAATCTTGGCGCCGGCTTCCTGGTATTGCGCGTCGAGGAATCCGCTACCTTCGCCAGCGTTAGTCTCGACCCGCACTTTGTGCCCGGCTTCCACCAACTGGCGGGCTCCCCCTGGTGTCATGGCCACGCGGTATTCGTTATCCTTGATCTCCTTCGGTACTCCAATGATCATTATGAAACCTCCTAAGTGTGTGTTATGTGATGCGTAAGTTTACTCTTCGAATACCAGATCGGGGTGTTCGTTCCAACCCAGTTCTGCGATGCCCCGGAATTGGCTCTCGACCACTAGCGGAATCATAACTATGCCTCTCCAAAGGTTGTCCCCTTCGCCCTCACGGTAGCGGGTGGGGGTCAGATCACCGGCGCGGTAGCGGGCGTACATCTGGCGGAGCATGTCTTGCGACTCGGCGTTATGGCAGTCGAGCAGATCGCTGCCGATCAACGCCTCACCGCCGCCGTAGGCATAGTGCTCGACGGCCAGATCGTTCATAAAGATGATGCGGTATTCCTCGTCGGCGATGGTGACTGTTGCGCGCAGCCCATCGAACAGTGCGCCTAGTTTGCTGGGTTCTATCATTTGTCGTCTCCTCTGTGATTAGGTTTGTGCTCTGATTGTTGGGATGCTGGCAAGCCGTATCACGGTCCGCAAAGCCTCATTTACTGCCTCTTCGTTCGGAAAGGCGCTTGCTACGTCTGGCGCTAACAACACCAGGTTTGTGCTCTCCTCGTACCGCTGCGCGTATTTACCCTGTATTCCTTCTTTGAGTAATTGTGTCAAGTCGTATTCGGGACCAAGCTCATCTTTATTCTCAACTTCTCTCTTCATATTGCTTTTTTGATGCTCACGGTGCGCTACGTTTCCTTTTGGCGACGCTTGAGCCACCACGCGCCCGCGCCTAGAGCCGCGGCCAGAGCGGTCAGGCCGACGGCGGCAGTGGTGACCGCTTTTGGCTCCATTCCCGGCATCACCGCGCCGCGCAGCCCGGCCTCGGCCCCGTATTCGCTGAACATGCGGCCCCACTTGGTTTCTAGCGCGGCCTCTACCCGTTTGCGCCCTATGAATGGATACCAGTAGACGTTGTGGTAAAAGTTACTGGCAAAGTAGGACCAGGGCACCAGGGGGGTGCGCAGCAGCAGCGGCTCGAACGGGTGCAGCCAGCCGTGATAGATCATTTTCTGTCCCCGGCTGGCAAAAGTATCCTCCTGGATAAAGTTCCAGTCCTGGGCCATCACCCAGTCCGGGTCCTCGCCCACGATCTCGATCTGAGCGGGGTCGCCCACGCCCAGCCCCATCTCGTGGGCGGTGCGGATAAAGGGGAGGGAGAGCGGGTCAAAGCCCTGCATCTTGGCCGATATGGCGTCAATCGCCACCTGGTCGGCCGAGGCCAGGATGATGTCCTTCTCGTGCGGACGCATGGCGCGGGGGCCGGGGCCGTCTCCGGCAAAGGTACCATCCATCACGGCGAACAGGCCGGGGTGGATGTCCTGCTGGATCATCAACAAGTCCACCACGGTCTCGTGGATGACGGAATGGGTCCAATGTCGCTTTTGTCCCAGCAGTCCGCCGAAAGCGTTCTTCATCGAGCCGGTGATGGTGGTAAAGACGTGTGTTTTTACTGTCGGCAACTGGATGATATTGCGCCCGATAAAAATCTCTGGAATGTAGACCCCCTCTGGATAGACCTTGTCCAGCACCAAAAAGGGCTGTTTTGGCTCGTAGCGCACCCAGTTGTACTCTGGCTCGTAGAGGTGGGCGTTGCGCAGGCCGTATTTATCTGTGACGTACTTGTGCTTGTTGTTCTCTTCGCCCACGTAGGCGTTCACGACGACGGTATCGTTGTGACCGGCGATCAGGTTCTCGTAGCCGGCGTTCTGCAATGCCTGGATCACCCCTTCCAGTTGCCAGGGGGCGGTCGAGCAGGCCGGGTACCAAGTCTGCCAGGAGATGTTGATTTTCAGGATGGTCTCTTTATCTTTAGGCAGGGTCTCGCGCACCCCTGCCAGTTCCATCAGCCGGGCATAGTCCTCCAGTACCGTCTCCGGTCTGGTTCTCAGGACGGCCACCTTGCCTTTGCCGGGAAAATCTTTGCTCATAGTGTCTCTCCATATTTATGTTGGTATTCTCAGGCGCGGAACGGTGTGTCGAAGGCCATTTCGTGGTATTGTACCATAAACTAGCCAAAAACTACAACTGCTCCGAATCTGTTATTTTCCATTCCGTTGTTCAATTTGCCAATGATTGGCGATGCTGGTATAATAGCTCGTGTGCCACCCTAGCTCAATCGGCAGAGCAATCGCTTCGTAAGCGATAGGTTTTGGGTTCGATTCCCAAGGGTGGCTTTACATCCAAGCCCCGCAGAAGGGGCTTTCTTTCTAATGCAGACTCAGTAGATCCAAATTTCAGACCTCGGAGGTCTCGGAAGGTGACAGTGGCAGCAAAATTGCTTAGATTGCGCCCGTTTTTACCGGCAAAGGCGCTCTCGAGAGACCTCCGAGGTCTTGTTGTCGTAACATTTTGGATCTACTGAGACTAATGCAGAGAAGCGATGATCTCTCAAGCTCCACGTGACCCCTGGCGGATTATTTGGCGTGTTGTGACCGGCGACGGGTTGCCGGTCATCTTGCTGTTGGGCCTCGCCGCCGGGCTGACCCTCACAGCCTGGCTGCCCCAAATGCCGCCGGGCGACCCGATTGCTTACGCACAATGGCTCTCTGGCGCGCAAGCCCGTTTTGGAGAAGCGGCCGCGACGATGCGGGCGTTGGGGTTGTTCACTATTACTCGCTCTCTTGCCTTTCGCGCGCTGCTGGCGCTGCTCTCTGGATGCCTGCTGCTTCGGCTGATAGAAAGCGGCGAGCGGTTGCGACAGGGGAGGAAGATGTTCAAGCCGGCGGGAGATTGGCGGGCGCTTGCGGACGCGAGCCTGGCCGATGTGCTGGACGACCTGCAAAGCCGACGCTATCGAGTGTTGAGTGCCCCACCGCTCTTCCAGGTCGATCGCTGGCCGTGGGCCGAACTGTTTCCCCTGCTGGCTCACAGTGGCGCATTGCTGCTTTTGCTAGGGTTGCTCATCACCCACCTGTGGGGCTGGCGAGTCGAGGGATTGATCGTCCAAAGCGGCGAGCGGGTCACACTGCCCGATGCCGCAGGATGGGTCGCACTGAGCAAGGACGCCAGCAGAGTTACACATAGCCCCGGCATCGTGACGTATGTCGAACAGCGCGGGCCGGGCGCGCAAGTCAGCGCTGCCGATGCTGACGGGCATCCCCTATCACTCCAACAAGCCTTTGAGGCTGACCCTGTCACTCAACTGAAACTGGCGCTCACTGAGGATCAGTACCTTGCTATCCCAGAGGTCCAACTGATCGTCCGATTGGCTCCACAGTCCGATAGTTCCGTACTTGTCCAGGTCTACCGCAGCCCGCCCGGACGGTTGGCGGTCGAGACGGTGATGGAGGGAGATACAGAACTGATCGTGGATGACGTGACGCTAGAATCTATCGCCGCGCCCTACGCGCAGTTGACAGCCACCTTCAATCCTGGCTTGTGGCCCACCGCTACTGGCCTCGTGTTTCTGATGGTGGGGTTATTGGGAAGCGTGGTCTGGCCCGCGCGTCGCTTCTGGTTGCGGGAGGAAGCGGGAGGAGCCAGGGGCGCCGGTAATCTCCCGTCAGCTCTGGTGAGGGAGGAGGCCTGAGATGCCTGCCGTTGGCGTCTTTGCCGGATTGGCCTGCGGCGTCCTATTGACGGCGATTGGGCTGGCGGTGTGGGAAGGCTTTCGCCAGACGCCCGACCTCGCTCGCGCCGCGCGCGTCGTCAACTGGCTGGCGGGGACGCTGCTATTGGCCGGGGCGCTGCTCGCGTGGTGGGGAGACCCCGCTCTCTCTGCACCTGCCTCGCGCCTGTTGCTGATGGCGACTTGTGCTGCTCCGGTGGGAACCCATCACCATTATTCTAAACCCTGGGGTAACGCGGCGCGCGTTCTCCCGGCGCTGGTGTTGACTGGAGTTGCCCTTTTTGGTTCGCTTGGGCCTGCGAGCGCCGAAAGTGGCGCATTGATGAGCTTGATGCTCGTCGTCTGTGGGGGGCTTGGCGCGCGGATGATGGGCGAGGCTTTGAGCCTGTCCACTGACGCCGAATGGCCTTTCACTGCGACCTACGCGCTGCTCACGTTGTTGGTCGGAGGCGTGGCGCTGGTCAACCTATGGCAGCGGGGGACGGTATGGAGCGGTCGCCCCGGCGAGGGTGGGCTGGTGGGAGCGTGGCTGGCATGGAGTGCAGCTTGGTCAAGCCCACGCCGCTACCCGCGCCTGCGAACTGGATTGATAGTCATCGCTGCCCTGTTCCTCATCGTAACAGTGGCCACTTGACATTTGCAACTTGATGGAGAAGAAAAAATGCGACCAATCTTGGTAGGAGTAGCCGGTGGGACCGGCTCTGGCAAGACGACGGTGGCGAACGAGATTCTTCGGCGCGTGGGAGCCGAGCACATTGCCTACATTCCCCACGATGCCTACTATCGTGATCTCAGTCACCTGTCGCCGGCCCAGCGCGCCCAGGTCAATTTTGATCATCCGAGCTCATTGGAGACGGAGCTACTGATCGAACATCTGAGGGAGTTGCGCGCTGGTCGCGCTGTCGAAATCCCGACCTATGATTTCACCACTCACACGCGTACACAGCAGACGCGCCGCGTGGAGCCAGAGACGGTGGTTTTGATCGAAGGCATCTTGGTCTTTGTCGAGTTGGAATTGCGCGATTTGTTCGACGTCAAACTCTACGTGGATACTGATGCTGACGTGCGCTTTATCCGCCGCTTGCGGCGCGATGTCGAGGAGCGGGGGCGCAGCGTCGAGTCGGTCTGCGAGCAATACCTCTCGACGGTGCGCCCGATGCACCTGGAGTTCGTCGAGCCTAGCAAGCGTTACGCCAACGTTATCATCCCGGAGGGGGGCTTTAACGAGGTCGCCATCGAGATGGTCGCTGCGCGAATCAGAGGAATGTTGGAGGAACATACAGAATGACTTTATACTTGGTCACGGGAGGGGCTGGCTTTATTGGCTCCCATCTGGTCGAAGCATTGGCCAAACGCGGCGCGCGCGTGCGTGTGCTGGATGATTTTTCCACTGGTCGGCGGGAGAACCTGGCCGCTGTGGTCAATCAAATTGAGTTGCTCGAAGGGGACGTGAGCGATCCCGATGTAGCGCGGCGGGCGGTGGCGGGGTGCGACTATGTGCTTCACCTGGCGGCCGTCGCCTCAGTGCAGGCTTCGCTGGAAGATCCCCGGCGCGTCCATCGGGTCAACGTAAATGGGACGCTGAACGTGCTGGATGCCGCGCGCGGGGACGGTGTTCGGTGCGTCGTTTTGGCCTCGACGACGGCGCTCTACGGCGATCATACCGCGCTCCCGCTGCGGGAAGAACTGCCGCCGCGCCCGCTTTCCCCCTACGCTGCCAGCAAGGCGACGGGCGAGGCTTATTGCAGCGCGTTCCACGCCAGCTATGGCCTGCCGACCGTGGCGCTGCGCTTTTTTAACATCTACGGCCCGCGCCAGGACCCCACTAACCCCTACTCCGGCGTCATCAGCATCTTTGCCAACCGGATGAGCCGGGGCGAGCGTCCGACCATCTATGGCGATGGACGGCAGACGCGCGACTTTGTGTACGTGGCGGATGTGGTGCGGGCGTTGTTATTGGCCTGTGAGCGGGAGGAGGCCATCGGCTCCGTCTTTAACGTCGCCAGCGGCCGTCAGACGAGCATACTGCAATTGGCGGAGGAATTGAACCATGTGCTGGGCGTGGACCTCACGCCGACTTTGGGGCCGGCGCGGGCCGGCGAGGTGCGTTTTTCGCAGGGCGACGCCGGCCGGGCGCGGAAGGCGCTGGGGTGGCAACCCCAGGTTTCGCTGCGGGAGGGGCTGGCCTATCTAATAGAGGCCGAGTACCGAGCATAACTCGCTTAACTACATTTCACGTTTGACGTTTTTACTACCGGACATTTTTACAAGTCCAAATTCTCTTATCACGGATGATACGAATTTGCGAATTTCACGAATGTTTCTTAGCCTATATTTCGCATCCTGACGCAGCCTATTTGTGTCTTTTTCAAAAAGCGGGGAAAGAAACCAGGTTTTTCAGAAAAACCTGGTTTCTCACTGACCCAGACGGCGAATCTGCCCAAATTGG
>Ga0164310_10001398_pt1 | contig 13564 bp, 20 predicted proteins | sample GuaBasSedimGuay1_FD_121795 | JGI IMG/M metagenome (GOLD analysis project Ga0164310, IMG submission 121795) | Subseafloor sediment microbial communities from Guaymas Basin, Gulf of California, Mexico - Guay1, Core 4569-9, 0-3 cm | ecosystem: Environmental > Aquatic > Marine > Hydrothermal vents... | reverse complement strand
GCGCTCATCGATAGCTACGATGACGCTACGAAGAGCTACACTGTAGTTACTGAGGGATCAAAAAAAAATCCCGCGAACGGTGGAGGACAGAAGATTACAGGGGTTGCCAGAAAGACATTGTCTCCGGGTGACAACGCCTCCCTCCCACCAAATACAAACGTTATTGTGAACTTTGATTTAGGGATACCTATCATTGACGGGCTTATCCCGGCAAGTGCTCGCAGGGACGTGGTGGAGGGAGCACCCGACATTGCTCCTCGAGTAGCTGGATTGGAGCCGGAAGGCACAGGTGCCAGCTTTGGATCACCCTCTGGGTATTACCGTAACCCTTCGGATCCTATAGGCCTTTTCGCCGGAGACTGGTGTCAAGCGACAGAGGATGGGAACTTCCTTGCAGTTTTACGCGGTAAACTCACCAAGTTATTCGGGGGTGCTCAGGCCCAGATCATGGCCTCAGGCCTGCACAATCTAATACGCACTGTCTGCGAGAATTGTGACCACTTTTCAAGCATTGGGGAGCTGCGGATTGCTAACGTTAATGGGCGCGCCAACCTCTCTTTCAGAGCAGCGGCCGATCAGATGCAGGAGGCCGGTGGTGACCTGGAGAACTGGACTTTCCATTTGGACATAGGGGATGCAGGGAAACTCTTTAATATGAGGGTGACCTCCGCAGATGGACGTGTTGAGCAGGCGCAGTTCAAGATCACACCTGACGGTGAAGTGCGTTTCTTCGGTAAGACCGGGTTTGTGTTTCAAACAGGAGGCCGGTGGAGCGAGACTATCGGAGGGGATCGTGTATCTCGGATAGACGGGGCAAACGTAAAGTATGTAGGCAGGTACGACAGCACATCTATTGACGGGGACAGAGGAGCCAGCATTGCTGGATCTGAGTCCAAAATGGTAGGAGTGGACGAGACTACCACTGTCAATCGAGATAAGATGACCAGCGTTGGTGGCCAGCTCTCCGTGACCGTTTCGGGAGGATCGGTAGCAGACGCTACTCCGGCCAATAGAGCTGTTGAGATGAAAGTTCTAAACGGCAGTTATGTGATTACCATCGGAGACATAGTTGCAGGAGGAAGCCCTACTGCCTTCGCCAGCTACCGTCTGTACGTACATAACGGACACATCATCATAGGGGAAGACCCACTTAACCTTGCATCTTTTTTGGGAGGTGTGTGTTCTGTGAACCTGAACACTATGGGAGAAGGCAGTATTGGACTGGGCTGTATCGTACCTGCTGCTGGAGCCTATGAGGATAAAGACAGCGCTACACAATTCAACACCCCTACAGACAGCGCGATGCTCTACAACAAATGGCTTCTTTTTGCAGAAGCTTTAATTGGAGCACTTGACAGTCACACGCACCAGACTGCATGGGGTCCCTCTCTTCCTGCGGAAGTACCTACTGGAACTGTGAAAGGATTCGACGCTATTTTAAGCGCACTACTCACCCCCGTAAAAAGCCTGCGCGTACGAATGGGCGCATGACCTTGTAGCGCTGAATATCCCGCCCTATACTTCCATTGGCGTTTAACTAAACAACAAAGTGGAGGGTTTAAAGATGCCCAAATTGATTATTACTGCAAAAGACCAAGGCGATGTTATCGTCCAAGATCCGTTTCCAGCTGAAGGGCAACTAAGCTTAAAGATCCCTAAAGGGACCACTAAGGAGCTTCTCGTCACTAAGGCGCAGCATCAACGTATGAAATACCAGCTGGGCGCTTTGGAGCTCAACGGGATGCTCACCTATGAAGTGGAATCTGAAGACTACGATACTCGCGCAGCTGACGCCGACTTGGCGGGTCTGCCTAACATCGACTACATTGACTCCCCTACTATTGCAGTAGCAGGGCAGACGGGTATTGAGATGTTCGGTCCCAACCTTACTGCAGATTGTTTCTTTGGAGAAGCCGTCCTCGGAGACGCGGTAGTTACTCCTAATGCAGCAATAGAGATAACCGCAGTCCTCCCTGGTTATCAGGGAAACGAGATCAGTGTCGCGGTTATCGATAGTGGTGGTGGTGGCCTCAGTGTCGCCGTCGTAGGTAGCGCTATAACTGTAGACCTGGGAGGGGCAACCTCCAATGCTACCACAGTTAAAGCTGCTATTGACGGCTCTGCACCTGCAGCGGCCCTCGTAACCACTTCACTCCCAGGTACAGGCGCAGGCACAGTAGTAGTACAGTCCGAGACCTCCCTGGTTGGCGGTGCGGGAGCGGGCGTCTTTATTACTTGTGGAGGATTCCCGTGTACCATTACCGCCATAGACCTGGCTGTGACACCCCCAAAGATCGTATTTGATGTGCCCGCATTGTCTCCTATTGTAGCGAGTCAGCTTGTGGCCCTTCAACTTCGATCCGGTGCGAAACTGTACACTATCACAGCACCCACCGTATAAGTTACATTGGCTCCTTTCTGCGTTAGCTCGGGCTCCTTTTAGGGGGGAGCCTGAGCGTTTTTTATATTAGCCCCCGTACGTGCGCTACAGCTTCAAACTCTTGCAACTTTTCACTGGCAGCATTCGCCCCTATTTTCAATGTGACTCGAGGGTAGATGTGTCTGGGTCTGGAGGGGTCCAGGTACAGCTTCTTTGTCCATGCTATCTTTTGCGTGACTCCCTTGAAGTTTACATCCCTAAGAATATTTACGGCGTCAACTAGCTCGGAGATACTCAGATGCCTGATATGAACTATGTCCCCTTCTACATTACGCCAGCAGTCTATCTCGTCTGAATACTCCCAGTCATCTGACGCAAAATAATTGAGTACTGTGATTTCCTCTACCTCTTCTTCCTCTTCCGGAACAGGCTCCCCTTTCTCTAGTTCCCACACGGGGAACTTTACTTTGTAGTCTTCACCACGGGGACATATAAATACGTACTCCATACTCAGAAGCCCCATCAAAGCGTGCGGGTCTGCAGCTGCTCCTATCCTCTCCTTAACTTGAATACATCCTTCTTCTCCGCAGAACGGAAGATAGTAGGTGTCTCCTGTAGGAGTAGGTACCAGCAGCTCATCTATTATGTCTCCTTCGCAAACGGTAGTTCCTTCTACTACACAACACTGTTGAAACTTTCGGACATCCAAATTCAAATGGGTTCCATTGTCTTTCATGTGTTTCCTTCTAATCAAAAAAAGAGACCAAGCGTTAGCTTGGCCTCTCCCAGGTACTAAGCCGATACTGCAACCACTTCGGGTCCTTTTAGTTTCGCGGGCGCCTTCACTACTGGGGGCACGAGGATCGCCCAGGGGACTTCTTTGTCCACTGAAGAGATCTTCTTCAGTCCCTGACCCAATGCCTCAATCTGCACTTTGGCTCTTGGGACGTACTGTCCCTCACCAATTCGGATCAAGTCGTCGTCAGACATCTGCGCTGACATCTGTACTGTTGCGACTGCGCTACCAATGAGCGAACCTACAAGAACTCCACCTGTTGCTGCGAGAATAGGAATCAACATAATACACCTCCTAGGTGTTGGTACGAGAACTACTCGAATGTGAGCAGTACTCTGGCCGTATAAACTTGTACCAAAAACGGAGGCTAATTTTGAATGAATATCCCTTCTTTTTCAGCTAGTTTCACGATCTCTTCTACTGGTGCTTTGACATCTAATACTTTGTTATTTTTTGCTTTATCCACTAAGACTTTCGCTGTCGCTGTTGCTGCCGCACTGATCGCTGCTTTTACGGTCACGATCAAAACCTCTTTTACTAACGGCTGCCAACTCATTGTGCCACACTCCTTTCTTTGTTATGGTTACGTATGTGGACTAAAGACTTAGGGCCCGGAAGGGGCCTGGAAAAGCTTGGAATGATAACAGCGCGATTAGCTAGAATCGCTCTGTATCAGAAACTGGAACGGGGCGAAGCGCAACTTAAGGCTGCGGGTATTGACGCTGAGATATTAAAAGCGTTCAAGGCGCAGGCACCCAGGGACGCCGTACAATTTACCCAGGAGACTAAAGAGGCTCCCGAAGTAAAATTTACAAACAAAGGACGTACGGACTTCTAATGCCTATGACACGTGACCAAGGTCTGACTACTGCCAAGGCACTAGCGCAGGTTGGCCGAAATCAATACAGCGAGGTTTCTCGCATCTATGGTCCGGCACTAGATTCCTATCTAGGTCAGGTACCGCGAGGAATAGCGGTGTCTCATGTCCTGCGTATCAACCCTAGATTACGCGCACTGCCAAATTTTACAGAGGGACAGTACCGCGGGTTTATGCGGGTGTCTGTTGAGGCTGCCTCTCTGGCGGGCATTGTGTGGGACCGATTAAAGGATCCCAATCTATGTGCGTATGTCTGGCTGCGCTATCTAAATTACGGTTCGTACGACTTATACCAGAAAAGCCCGTATATATTCACTACCCCCGATGAGACGTTCTGGCGCTGCGCTTATCTGCAGGACGCAGTGGGTAAGGTCGTCTTTGACTACCTCTGGGCAGAGGCCGCTCCCAGCTCAGATTCGAATGCGTACGAGGACATCCTTTACGTCGTAATGAACAACACCAAAACTATCGGAAACCTTTCTCCGCACAGGCTGGCCACCCTCGTCTTTCGGGACTGTGAATTTGTCTTCCAGCTAACTAAACTTATCTGTGGGACAATACAGTCCAGCGGTCCAGGTGAAGAGCCTATTCCTCCAACTAGAGAAGTAGCTGCATTCTTCACAAAAGGTAAGGTGACACGTGGTTGAAAAAACTGCTGATATCCAACAGACCACCGAGGGGGCGGTAGGCAGGTGGGGGAAGCTGGAGCTGTTAGCTCCGGACTTCAGCCCCCTCGACCCCCTTCTGGAGTTTATAGACCAACTTAAAGAAGTACTTACTATTCTGTCTAATCTTATGGATACGCTCCTGACGTTCCTGACAGGCCTAACCGATCCTCTTACGATAATTCTCCAGAAATTAATTGAGAAGCTCAAAGAGATGGTCGAAGCGCTCATTGTAGATTTGGGAGTCTACGCCATTATGATTCCTAATGGGAAACGCTTCCAAACTACGTTTATGGGTCTGGGAGACATTACGCCCCCTAACAGTACGCACATGTTCCCTGAGCAACCAGACCTCAACGATCCTGACATCCCCGCGGATGAACATGAGTTCCTCACTCGAATGAACAGGTATAATGGGGGGAACGCAGCATTCTATCGAATGGTACTGGATTCTCTCCACGACAAGGGTGATGCAAACCGCCCACAGTTTACGGGTCAGGATGTATGGGTTACAGGTATTGTCTTAGTTATGGGTACTGACAATGACCCCTTTGGTTTTTTAGATGGCCTCTGGTCTCTCAAAGGCCTCTTTGGGAGCCTGTTCGAATCTACGTATGTCACTACCATCCCTACAGCAAAAGGACTGACTGCAGAGGCCCTCACACGTCCTGGGGATAGCGGGAAGTTCTCTGTCCTGCTTAAGTGGGATACAATGGATACTCCCTTCTCTCGGATAGCTGACCTGGGAAATACTGTATTGGTCCCTGAGCGCCAAGCTATCATAATGATCAAGAACAGAATATCTGCAGTATCCGCTACGAACGTAGTGCAGCTATTGGCTACGCGTGACATCACAGGAGAGACTGTTTCTCCGGACGGTACAGCTACAGTTATCTATGAGAATGTGTTTGATTTCAGTAAAGTCTCCCACGTACACGAAGTAACTGACGCCCACCCTGACGACGTGTACTGTTTTGCTGTTGCATACAAAAACAGGATATGGCGTACAGACGAGAATTGGACAGTGGACAAAGGTCACGCCTTAGGTTACTGGGACACATCTAATATTGCTCGAGTGGTGCCTTTCCCTGTTCTCCCGGGGAGCACGCCTCCTGACTGGTACCGCACTCCTTCTGTAGGGGATCTCTTTCCCGACCTCGCATATTTCTTACGGCAGCTCATGGTGTACATCGACAACTTCGCTTCGCGACTACTTTCTGTACAGGACCTCTGGAAAAAATACGTAGCATTCCTGCGAGAAGAGATCGACAGGTACGAACGCCTGATAAACAATATTCTTGATAAGATAAAAAAACTTACAGCTATGTTGAAACTACCGGATATTGGGGTGTACGGCAGGATTTTCAAGGGTCAGGGAGGCAATCAATTCTTCCTTTCAGATCTGGCCAAATCACTTACACATTCGTTCCCCGACGCTCCACCCTTCCACAGAGGGGATGAGTTTGTCTCCGGTGTAGTGCTGATGGCAGGGGGAGACCTAGATTCCGTAAATAAGTTTGAAGACATAATTAAGCTGATATTCAACTTGGAACCACCTCAGTTTGATGATCTCATAGATTCAATTGGAGACGCAGTGTCTGAACTGGAAGCTACATGTTTCGGGGACAGCTTAAGCCCCCAGACGTGCACTACTGCAGAAGAGCAGTTGGATGAGAATCTAGAAGAGAAGCTGGTAGTGTGTCAGCCGGTGGAGTCTCCTACTACTTTGTTTGGTCCGGACCTTGAACCTCTTCCCTAGGAGTGACTATGGGTGTTTTAAAAGATTTTGAATGTCCTTCCTGCGGCGACATAACTGAGCTTATTGTGTCCCCGGATGAGAAGGTTAATTGCATCGAATGCGGTACTGAGCTAGTCCGAAGCTGGAGAACACCGCTCAACCATTTGACCACAATAGTCCCCTCCCGTCCTGGAAGCAAAAAGCATGCAGCAGGATACGTACACAGTCACGCAGATCGACCGGCAGAAAAAGTACAGGGAGTTGGTTGGTCACCAGACAAATAGTAGGCTATAATTTTTTTCGATATGACTAAACGACGAAAAGGAATGCTCAAGGAAGGTGTTGCGGTCTGGACTCGAGTTCCAGGTACGCCGTTTACTCTTCCTGGAAGCCCTACAATAAAAGAGCGCCTCCCCGGCATGTCCGACTGGGCGTCTAGAGATACGATTACTCGCATGGCTAAAGGACTCCAGGAGGGCGATCAAAGCCCTGAGGAGCTCGCGCAGGCTGAAGGCCAAAAAGGCCTGGCGGGTAATATGGCTTTAGGTGCCGTAGGTGGATTGACTGGAGGCTCTCTCCTGGGGAGACTCTTCTCAGGGGGTAAAGGGGTAGAACCTTTTCTGAACATATACGAGAAGGGGCTTAACAAGGGGACGATGCGCGGTCTCAAGCACCTTCCAGGAGCAATGAAGGCCCTCCCATTGCTGGGCATGCTAGGTGGTGCAGCTATCGGAGCAGGTCACTGGAACCAGGGACGTGAGGGGCGTAAGAGACAGGCTCTGGATGTATCCAAAGGTCTTCTGACAGAACGTCTCCTCCAGTCCAACGCGGTACAACATGCCGTAAAGAGCAGTAACCCATACAGTACACCACTTCTCAAAGGTGTACCTTTAACTTCCGCTCAAACTTCAATGCCGTACGTATTGAGGGCGGGGCAAGTAGGTGTGTAACTATGTCAGGTACCGTATCCATTGAAGGAAAAATTTCATTTCAAATAGGTGACTCTCAGGCTGATCGTAATCCTGAGATTAACTTTGAACTCGCAGACCTGGTTTACGGCCCTATGTCCACATACCACCTGGAGTATGGTACGGCGGTTACAGATCAGGATGTGCTTTTGGGGACAATTACGAACGCCAAAGTAGTTTTCATCCGCTCTACACATCACGGTGGAACTATAAAAATTAACGGAGGAACGGGCCTCACGATTGACCCTCAACCTACAGGTGGATGGTTGATCTTTGCCAATCCCTCTGGTGGCATCACGACGCTTACGTTGACTACTACGGATGCCGCCAAATTTGAACTGATGCTTTTCCAGTAAAGGATTTGATATGCTGCGCGTACTTACTAAATTAGCATTAGAGGGTGGTTTGCCGGACATGACTACCACGGCCCCCACTACACCTCAGGTACCTAAAATCCCTTCCCCTTCTATTCCTAAGGTAAAGGGCACTCCTGCTACAATGAGTATGGGGTTCCTGGCTCCTCCCGGAGGACCTACAGGTGGCATGAACGTCAATGCGCCCACTCAGATGGGCGGAAATACTGATGCAGGCAAGACTACTACTGCAGCATTCATGGACGACGGAGCACTTCCTATAGCCGGAGGGGCTGCAGGAGGCGTCGGAGGATACGCTCTCGGATCAAAAGTACTTAACCCTCTGATTAAAATGCGAGAAGCTACTATCCGTACGCAGATGGCTAAAGGCGAAAAGGTACTGGAGGGTATGGCTAGAACACGCAAGATGGCTCCTCTGGTAGCCGGCGCGATAAGTGCGCTGCTGTTAGCTACGCTAGTTGCAAGTAAGGCCAAGAAAAATGAGCGAGAAAAAATTGAACGCGAGCAGCTCTGGGGATCAAGAGCGCCTACTCCTACTCCTGTGGCTGGCTTCAACCCGTCCGATGAAGTTCCGTTCGGACAGACAGCGTTCTACTAGCCATGGGAATGCCTTCCGTTTACAGGGTTCCACGGAAGAACCTGCCTCCCAAAAAAGCTAACGATAAGGATCTGCGTCGTTGGAAGAAGTACCGCGACCTACGGGGAAGGCCCGCAATTCGACCTCCCCAAAAAGCCATTTAAATTAAATGCACTTCTGTGGTAAAAGTAACCACATCGAAGAAGACGGCGCTAGTAGTAGACGGACGCGTTTACACGAGGCGTAACGCCTCATTTGATATTAAAGGGCCTAAGTACGTCCAAGTAATCTTGATGTTTCCTTACGCAGCGAAATCTTTTTGATGCAAAAAGGTTTCCCATGCTCAGGAATCACAACATTTCTTGACACCTTAGTAGTGCCGTCTTCTTTCTTTTTACGTGACGCAAAGGAGTAATACATGGATGTCCACCTTAGAATAAAAGCCCTCGAGGACCGCATGGGAGATCTGGAGAATCCCAAAGCGATTAATTTCGCGGTAGACAACAAAACGGTACTGACAATTACTCCGGACAAGCACTTTGTTGTAAACGGGAAAAAGTGTACAGACCTCCGTACCATTGTTACGTTCTTTGGGAATTTCGCTAAAGCCATCCTGGACGAAGAGGCTGGCGAAAAGAAGAAGAAGAAGAAAATCCCCCTCTGCGCGGTACCGTCAAACAATGATCCCGGACAGTCAAATTAGAAATGTTGCCCTTTACGGGGTAAAAGGAGATATTGTGCTGTCGAAATGTTGGTTCCCCGCATAGTGTGGGACCGCGATGTAACATCGCAATTAGGATACTGTCTTCAAAAATTGCCACGAATGGCGTGCGAGACTTCCCCTCGCCTCGTACCTCGTCAGAGGAAGCACCGCCCCCAGTCCGCGATATGAGCAACGCGCAGCACAGAATGTTATAGGCCGATTCAGGTTGTACTGAACAATGTTGGACCCCTGCAAGTAATTCAGTGGATTCTCCCATCTATTGGAAGTGACTCTTTTTTCATTTTCCCAAATGGGAACTGGACCACATGGGACTTGTCATGGGAACCGCGTAGATAACTACGCACTAAGGTTACTAGCCTTTCGAAGAGCTCCCAGAGAGATCCTGGATCCGCGAGGCCCTCCTCGGCCATAAGTATCGAAGTAAATTTATCGTCGAATTAGTAGTTCCCTTCGTTGCGAAGTCGGTGCTAAAGGGCCGCGCGCTCGCTGAAGATGGAAACCCGGTTACGGGCGTACAGACGAAGCGCTGAGCGCCGCGGCGCTTTAGAAACGATCCGTCCCTCAGAGAACTAAATTCGAGATAAATCTACTCCGATCTTACAGTCCTCGAATGCTCGCGGATCCAGGATCCAACGGGACGTTGAGCAACAAACAGTACAGCTTGAATCGGCCGCCTTTTATTTCCCCAGTTTACCTAAAATTAATGTACGGAAGGAGATATGCTATGGAACAAGTCGAGATACCCGGCACTGAGCCGTTACCTGAAAAGACGTACACCGTCGTCTGTCAGGAAGTATGGCACAGGGAAACAAAGGTGGTTGCTCGGACCAAACAGGAAGCACTGCTTCAGGTTGTGGCGCTACACGCTACCACACGTACAGGCGCTATGCGTTTCGAACGGGACCTGCGTCCCGACAACTGGAAGGTAGAGGTAAAAGAATGAGGTCTAGAATATGGAATTGGTACCAGGGATTGCCTTGGTACTGGAAGGTGTTAGGAGCAGTGGTTCTTATTTTTTTGGTCCTACTCACAATACTGTCGGCCTTCAAACGGGCCACACCGGACCACAGACGGACAGATGATGCACACAATGCGACGGTAGATACCGCCCTAGATGGCTTGAAGAGTCAGGACGCAGCGGTAGCAAAAGCTATTCGTACAAAAAAGAAGGACATTGCCGTAAAACTAAATCAGGCAGGGAAAATAGACAACACCACTCTGCTAGGCCGCAAGCGTATAGAGGAAGCGTCAACTATGGACGAGCTGGATGCCCTGCAGAAGGAGTTAGGCCTATGAGACTACTTTTAGCTGCACTGATTTTATGCGTCTCCGCCACAGTACACGCGGAAGAAGAGGATCCTGTCACCTCTATGCGCCGGCTCCCCGTGGTGGAGTCTACGGACATCGAAGGTCTTCCGCACAAGTGTCTAGGTCACGCAGAGTGGAAGACAGTTCTTCTAATTGCTCAGGACTACCAGGGTCTTTATATGTGGCGACTAAAGATCGAAGGGGTCTTGGCTGCCCACGAAGACATCATCGCGAGCTACGAACTCAGACTCACCGGATACGAATCTATGCTCGATTTGAAAGATGCTGACATTGAGTACTACAAGGTGAGGCTCACCGAGACTGAAAGTCTGGTTAAGTCAAACCGCTTCGCAGACCGCGTGGAGAAGTATCTGCTCTGGGGTGTAATTCTCGTTGAGACTATTGTTATTGGTGTGATGGGAGTTCGTCTGGTAGTTAGCGCGGACTAGGAATAGTATTGCTGCGGAACTTGCGGAGCCTTCGGCTGACTTCCCTGATACATGTTGTACCCTAGCACCCCTGCTCCACCTGCACCAACAGCGCCCAATCCTGCCTGAGTCCTGGTAAGTCCAAATGGGAGACCTGAAGCGGCCTCGGGTGTAGCTTTGGAGAGTATTCCATCCGGATCCATGGGCGTAGACGTTCCTGTTCCTGCGCGCGCACGCTGTTGCCGGCCAAGGCGTGAACGACGTGCAGCTCCAAGTAATCCTCCTGGAGGCTTTTTGGCAACCTGGGTAGTCGCTTTGGCGGCGGCAGGCAACGTTACTTTGCGTCCCACGCCTATAGCTGAACGCAGTAAATTCATCGGGCTCGCTTCTTTGGTGAGCCCAAGAGATTCCATCGCATGAAAGTAGCCCACATAATAGTAATTTGTCATGTTCTTCCTCCGCCACAATTATACGCTAAAATTTGGTAAAAGATCAAAACCAAAAGGAGGCCCCCAACATGCGACTATTCAAAATTAACGACGAGAGTGAAATTCCAAATTATCCTGTGACCGTACAGGAGAAGGCTGATTCTCGGCGCAGAGCCGACGTAGACAACCCAGAGCGAGATACGTACTATGATACGTACTATGATACGTACTATGATACGTACACAGAGGAACTGAACTTTGATTAGTACGAAGAGAAAGGGGAGGTTAACTCCTTCCCTTTTTTTGGAGAGAAAGCAAAAATGAACCACATAGAAGAAGAATTAAAAGAAGCACAGGCGGATCTTAACTCTCGCATACTGTGGGGAGCTATCATCGGAGGAGGGGTGTGTCTGATCGTAGGCATAGATATCGTCCTTGGGATTGTCGGAGCACTGGTAGGCGGTGCATTGATGTTTTGGCTCACCTCAGGTAAGGTGAACGCTCTACGTAAGATACAACAAAAGGAGTAAAGAGATGCCCTTCACCCTAGCAACCCAAGCTGTCGTCACGAAACACATCGAAGATAAGAAGAATATGTTGGAGGCTTTTCGCGCGAAGCTCGACGAGACTGTCCCTCCAGATGTAGCCCAGCGCCTGTTTATGGCGGAGCAGTCCCTGTCTGCAGCAGAGGGTAAAGTAGCGCAACAGCGCGATCTCGGAGACATCCTTTATTACCTGGGCAGAGCAGACAATACCCTTGGATATATCCAGTGTTGGTTTGCACTTTCTCCGGAAATGAAACGCCCTATAGTAGTTCCAATTCCTAAGCCGGAGCCTACCCCTGACCCTAAGCCGGAGCCTACCCCTGACCCTAAGCCGGAACCAGAACCCAAATCCACGGCCAAGTCTAAGTCCAAAGCCGCCAAAGAAGAAGAGAGCGCGGATTAAAAACTTTACCCCGTAATGGGTATAAGTAATTGAGCGAACAAAGCTCCCCCTTTACACTAATGTAGAGGGTAAGTTTAAAGTCTTCCTTTTGCATTCCTGCATAGGGGCGGCAGCAAGTTTGTTCGCATCAGGCCTCCTGGTGAACCCCTCTACTTGGCCGGTAGGGGGGTTCTTTTTTTTAGCCGGAATAACAACCATGAAAGGACAACACGATGACCGAAGATTTAATGTCAGCATTGACAACGTTTGATGGCGAGACTCTTAAGAAGATCCACAAGATCTCACTGGACCTGCTCACTAAGCGTGCGCCTCGCGCATACCTCCTCGCGTTATCTGAGATCATGCTGACGTACCCCAAAGCAACGGTGCTCCACGTCAAGAACAGTAATGCGCTCCCCGACGATACAGGGGTAGAGATCATAGGGGCGGGGTGGAAAGGGCTGGGGGGACTTATAGCGAAGGCGTTCCCTCCTCTCCAAAGCGCTGCAGGGATCCCCATTGAAATAAGCGCCGAGGAGGACGGTGCTGAAGGGCTCTCTGTTATTATTATGATCAAAGGGTACTTCCCGCACAAAGAGCTGGATTTCATGTCTAAGCTGGAGTCCAGGGAGGTTGCAATTTCTACTGTGGTGGAGAAGCTCAAGGAGTCCTGGGTTCCAGACGATGCCTGACCCTCACTACACAACAACAGGCAACGTACTCAGATATAAGGGCAGGTTTCTGTACCGGATACGTGCAACCAGGGACATCCCCCACCATGGGATACGCAAGGGTACCGTAGGAGGCTTCGTGGAGAGTATGCGGAACCTGACTGAGAATGCCTGGATTTCAGGAGACGCAAAGGTGTATGGAAACGCGTGTGTACGCGGAACAGCATGTATCTGCCACAAGTCTGAGGTAGGTGGAAGCGCGATAGTGGACGGTCAGGCTGAGGTATCCAACAATGCACAGGCATATGACCGCGCGCAGATATCTGGAAATGCTCACGTATTCGGTAGAGCACATATATTAGGCGACGCCAAAATACGAGATAATGCCCAGGTGTTTGGGGACGCTACGGTGTACGGAGCAGCGCGAGTGTCTGATAGCGCGAAGGTACAGCAGAGCGCACGTGTAGCGGGCCTCGCACGCATACAGGGAAACTCACGCATACAGGGAAAGGCTCAAGTACACGGTAGCGCGTACGTATCTGGAGGTGTTACCGGAGAGTATCAGACCTATGTACAGATAGGCGGAACAGCCGACGTACACACTACTGCAGGTATACGCGAATACACAACTACTGTTGCCCCCGAGACTTTCCGAAACTTTCTGTTGTATCTGTACGAAAAAACATTCGGGAACATGGCTGTG
>Ga0164310_10001397_pt1 | contig 13568 bp, 22 predicted proteins | sample GuaBasSedimGuay1_FD_121795 | JGI IMG/M metagenome (GOLD analysis project Ga0164310, IMG submission 121795) | Subseafloor sediment microbial communities from Guaymas Basin, Gulf of California, Mexico - Guay1, Core 4569-9, 0-3 cm | ecosystem: Environmental > Aquatic > Marine > Hydrothermal vents... | reverse complement strand
TCTGGGAAATCCAATTTATCAGCATCAAGCATTACGCCGCAATTATCACAGCTTATTATGTTCATAGTTCAGACTCCTTTTCTATTATGCAGTTGTTGGGCGGATATGCTTGTTTATACCCGCCCATTAAAGATTATCGCTTAATTAGACGACGACCGTTGTTTTCGTCATCAGCAATTGCAACGCCTGGCACGTAAGTTAAAGCCTCTGCAACGACATAACTACCGTCTGGGTTACGCTGTTGTGTTGTAACTTGAACAATACATCCGTGCCCGACATCCATAGCCTTGGTTGATTTCATCCATCCTTCTTCTTGGCTCGATGCCTTAAAGAGTAATTTGAATGAATCTCCATCTCCAACAACGTTTAAATCACTGACATTTTTGTGTGCGCCAAACACATCTGAATTGTGCAACGTTTTTTCTTTCATTGCATCCTCCTATGAATTATTTTACCGTCCAACAACTCATTTAACCTGACCGAAAACGCCGGACGGTTTTTGCGTTCACGGTCAAGTATTTATTGCGTTTTCGGCAGGTTAATTCTGCCGTTATACGCCTTCCGCTTTTATTTCTTCTAATTGGTCAATCCAGTCTTCTACCATCTTAATTACTTTTTCAATCCTGGTAACATCAGGTTTGAGGCAAACGCTTTGCAATTCCTCATAGATTTCCTGTAAAAAATCTAAATCCTCCTGCAAATTTGGCGCATAACAAGCGTATCAAACAGGCCTCGAGCAGTACTTTTCTTCGGGCTATCCTCTTTCATGGTTTGCTCCTTAGCTTAATTGATCGGAGAGGCCTATACAAAACATTATACCTCCACCCCATCCTTTTTAAGCAAGCCCTTAGCGATAGCCTGCATGTCTTTTAGGTGTTTTTCTGTTGCGAGCAGGCTGCCAGCGCTTCCGCTTCCTTCTGATGGTCTAAGGCCGCAGTCCCACAGCTCGTCCATTAGCAGTTGTGCCTCATTCATTCGCAATGTCATCGTTGGTTCTGGCATTACGAATTCAGGGTCAATGGTTTCGAGTACGAGTGGTTTAGCAACAGCTATTTTTCCATCAGGCATTCTCTGTATTACAGTCAAATCAATAGCGTTTTTTACAAAAATCTTCTGTGCTCTTATCTCTGTTCTCATTTTATTCCCCAATATTATTAATTGGTTTGTGATACCCCTTCATCAGAGACAGGGTTTTCATTGTTCGGAACATCTTTAAGCCAAACATCAGGGGCTTCTAAGTATTCTGGCCTCCCGCCTTCAAAAAGTGACAAGGCAAAAATCATTCCGTTAGCCATGCCATGCATATATGGATCGTAGTTCCAGTTCCCATCGCTACATTGTACTGCAAGCATTTCTTTCAATGTTTTTACCCTTTTGGCATAATGGAGCGTTTCAGCAGGTCCACAGCACGCCTGATCTTCGGTTATTGTTTCTTGCTTTTTCATGTTTATTTCTCCCGTTATTAGTGCATGGTCTGACATTCATCTCTCGGCTATATCGGGTTGCATGGGGGGATATGTAGGTTGTTATAATGCTTCTATGTCTATTCCACACTCTATTAGCTTGCGCTCTAAATTAGCAATATATAGCAGCATTTCAAGTGATGTTGACGCCGCAACCATTCCGTTGAGTTTTACCTGCAAAGTCGTTTGTCGCTTAAATTCTTCAAGTCGCTCTGATGCAATATAGCAAGGTGCTGCACTTGACCTTTCGGGCCTACGTGCTTTTCCTGTTTCCGGGTCTAAGTGCGCTGGAATATAAACCATGACATTGTCCTCCTTTATGGGCAAGTGGGCTTATCGTTGATAAATGCTTCGTATATCTCATTTACCTCCTTATTGTGCTCATCGGCCCCGCAATTACATTCATCCTCCAATTCATCATTACAGCATCCTTCCTCAGACTTAGGGCATGAATAAAAACAATCGTCGCAAGAATAATGTTCTCTCAGGGCAAGTTTTCGTATTTTTTCAACCACCCGACAAGCATCTTTAAATCGAACATATACACCTGAGTTGTCGCCCGGCTTATTGCAAGAATAGGCCGGTCTATTACGTCCGTTGCAATCAAATTCAAAGATATCCATCATTTATTTCTCCGCTTCATCTTTCACATGCGTTTCGATAAATTTTACAAACTTATCGATATGGCTGAGAAAATCCTTTGTTTTTTCGCATTCTTTTTTCATTTTATTATTTTTTCCAATGATCGTATAGTAAATATAACGCTCAGTCTACTAATCTTGATGAGATCAACAGCGATCATCAAAGCTTCTTCTATGTCAAATTCTTTATGTTGTTTTGCGTTCATCTTTGCTCCTTTTTAGATGCCTTCGGGCTTACTCTATGTCAGCAAGATCCCTTTATCGTTATATCTATCTAATCATCCCTATAATATCTTTCACCGCTGCATATTCCGGGTTAAATATCGTTTGTCTAAATAGTCAAGCGCCACCTGCATTTCTTTTTCAACCATCTTTTACCTCCTTTTTTTGCACAACAATAGATCCGAGCCAACCCCACAAACTGCGGCCAGACAGGCAAATCTTGCCAGTTGTCTCAATCATTCTGTTTAATAATGACATCCAACAGATACGGGTTTTGGTTTTTTAACCTTAACAATTTTCACCTTCTTCTTTCCCATGCCCTCCCTTGCTATCTTCACCGCAGCTTCAGCGGGTGGAATTTTTCCTTTTGCAACGTCATCCATAAGTTTTAACAGTTCAGCATCGTTCACAGTTATTTCCTCCTTGTTAGTTTGCCATCCATCATAAATTTTACCGTCGTAATACAAGACATGCTTTTGCACTTGTACTGAATTGATTGGCTTAACCCGTGTGTCTGTTTGTAGTCCACACATGGTTCTAAAGTTGATATCCACCCCATCAATAACAGTATTTTTTGAACAGCCGTCAGTGAAGGGGGCATTTGTTAGCCCATACTTAAAACCCATCACTTCTGGTATATTCACAAAAGACTCATCGGCATGTTTCAGTTCCGCAAAGCGCACACTATTCACGCCCAGCAATCTGGCAAACTTAATATATCTCTCAATCTCTTTTTCCGTGTCTATCATCCCTGAAATACAATTACAATTAAGCCGGACCTTAACGCCGTTGTCAATTAAATAATCTATTGCAGGGGCCAACTCGCTTACTTTTATGTCCAGCCCTGTAATAACCCTGTTCTTCTGCATACAGTAATGATGTACCGAGATATTCACTCCATACACCCCATGTAGCTTACTCTCAGCAAAACATTTTGTAAGTTTGCTGCCGTTTGTCGTTAGCCACACTTTTCTTCCTGCTTCATTTAGCCTCGCAATAATATCTGGCAGTTTAATGTAAAGCGTAGGCTCGCCTCCGAGTAAAATTACATTTTCTGCGCCGAATGAGATCGCCTTGTCTGCTATGACATGCCAGGGGGCATTAAACTCAGGGTGGAAGCCATTTTTTTCTATACACCACTCACACTTTGCATTACAATGTTTCAGAAGATTAACTTCCAGCCAATCCGGAAAAGCACCGGCACAAAAATTAGCAGAACAAGGGAATGAAATTGGCTCTGTGCAGCGTCGTTCTTCGTTTTTACTTTTGTGGTTATTCATATTACTTTCTCCACTCACAATTTAGCGCTTAAATTGCACGGGTCAACTGATACAAATCGCTACACCTTTTTCAGTTTTTAATACATTCCACCCTTACTCTCAACTGTCATTATATACTCGCCAGATTTTTCATCCCTGTTAAACTCAATCCAGCATTTACATTGATCACAAATAGCGTAAAACTGCTCAACATCTTCGGGTTCAACGCGTCTCAGAACGCGATCACCGTCCTTGGTTTGAAAATTATCTACTTTTGCATGACAGGTTGGACATTCACATTCGTAGTTGACATAATCATACATTCCCATAATACCTCCTTTAAATAACAGCCGCTAACTGTACCCCTTAAATAACCATTTTAACCTCTGCATAAAATTTGCTTTTTTAGATTCTTCTACCTTTTTACGATACCGCCGCATCTCCTTGCTGATATTATCGTAAGATTTTTGCAGATTGTCCCACGATTCGTACATGATCCCAATTATACGCTCGGCTTGTTTTGACACTCCTACAATAATATCAGTTCCGTCCGACGGCCTGCGGAACCTGCGTCCTCTTATTATTTCAACGGGTTCCTGATTCCCACAAGGGAAAACAAGCGTATTGGGAGATTCCATAGGGAGTAATGCAACCTGATCTCTATCTGTTTCGATTATTTCAATCTTCTTAATAATTATCATAACATTTGGTTTTTTGGATTATATGTTGATAGTGGCTTTTTATAGCTGTTATTTTGTTCATCACTTAACCTTTAAATCCCACTCCGGCACTGTTACGTCTGGTTCAAGCCCTTCTTTTGTTACTATATCCATTTCGATTATAGTCATCGGCTTGCCATGACATTCAGGCCACGGTTTTCCACGGTAATTTTCTGGGTTGATGTTTTTAGTCTTGCTGCATTTGTGGCATTTGAGCTTGCAAAAAAGACGATGCTTATCATTCACATTGCTCATTCTACCCCTCCTTTATCCATAGATAAATCATGTCCGCCTTGCCTTTGGCTATATAACACGATTCTGTGATTTTGTGGTGCGGGTCCGTGATTTTCGGCCAAGACTTGATCATTCCTTCTTTCCCAGCCCTTATTGCGCCCGATCTGATCGTTTTGTTCGATCCCCACTCCATAACAATAACTATGTCCCTGATCGTTACAGCGTGTTCGGAATAGAGAGTTTGGCATGGAATATGCCTTAATTCTGCTATATATTTGTGGATCGTGAACGGGATTGGGTATGGATAGGTTATTGGTTTCATTTTGATTGTGGGACAACTTTGATCGTCTCTCCTTTTTTTGTCTATTTGGTTTGTTAGCCGTACCAATCAATTGCTCAAATCAATATCCGGCAAAATGGCTTTCGGTTTGAAAATTACCTTGTAATGGAAAACGCTTGCCTGCGCTGTCTCAAGCTGTTCAACAAAATATGACACATTGTCAGATAATCCAAGGTAGTGCTTCTTGAACTCTGTGGGACTTATTTTGCAGGTAACTTCAAGTTGGTTGTCTGTATTGTCGGCTTTTATTGAACAAAGCCCCTCAATCGAAAGTAGGTATGAATCAGTAATTCCGTTGAAAAAGACAACCCGCCTGTTGACTTGGAACATATCAGCGGCTTTTGACAGGTTGTGTGATGCAATATCTGCATCAGTGGAACAGCCAGAAAGAAATCCAGCAGCTAACAAGGCAGTCAAGCCGACCGCCAGCACAGCGGCCTTTTTCAAGTTCAATCGTTTAATCATGGTTCAGTCTCCTTTCTTTGTTTTTTGCTGCCATTGGCGGCAGCTTACGCCAACCCCTTATGCCGGACTGTTATGTTTCACACAATATTCAGCCTTCACATTACATTCTTTGGGCTTGCCCGGCTTCGCGTCAAAATAAGCGTAAGCGTAGCACATTACCATGTCGGCTTTGTGCTCGTAATTTGCCGCCGGACATGACGGATCACTGTGTTTTTGATTCTTCATTGTATTCCTCATAGAGCGATATGATTAAATCGACTTCGTGTTTGATCTTTTCAAGGTCTTTGATGCCCTTCCCGCCAGGCTTGTCGAACCTGTATGCTCGCTTGACAATGCAGCCCGGCAGGAATTGCATCTTGTTTGCCGTGATAAACTCGATGGGCTGAATTTTTGCGTTCTTGTAATGATCCCCGCCAACCTGTCTTGATAGTGGGTTTTGTCTTTCACGGACTATCATCCTCCTGTGATAAAATTAGACATGATTGCTGGTGTTTATTAGCCATTTACCACGCTAAATATGTTAAAGTCAAGCAATTTTTTCCCATAAAATCAATTTTTTTTTTCATAAAATGTTACAATTTTGTAACATTTGCACGTAAATATAACAAAATTGTAACATTTTGCTTGACAAATAGTTATAAATATGCTTGGCTGTATAACAAAAAGTTATAATAGTGGAGGATAGAATGAAAAGGCGTATCGTTGTTCCGAGAAAAGAAAGCAAGTTTGAGGCTCTGGGATATAAAAATGTGAAAGAGATCGAGGGTCGGGGCGGATCGGTTCTGTTATTGATGGAAAAGCCCGAACCCAAGGTTATTAAAAAGGTAAAGCGCAAGGTTGTATCTAAAAAGCCGAAGGTAAAGGTTGACTTGCCCGAACCCAAGACAAACGCGAGAGGAGTTTTCAAGCGTGCTGGACACAACCCAACTGCCAAATAGATTTCCACGCAGCCTGTTCAACTATAAACTTGCCAATAAGATTTTGAGAAGGGTTATGCAGGGCGAGCCATTGCGTAAGGTTTGCGAAGGGAAAAGATTCCCTCAGTATAAAACCGTTATGATATGGTTGGCAAAGGGCCGCATCGACCCCAAGGATGTAAACGATTCCAATAAGCATTTTTATCAATTCCGACAAGCCTACCTGCAAGCCAAAGAAGCACAAGCAGAAGATATTTACGAAGAAATCAGAGAAGTCGAAGAAAGAATCGCGTCTGGCGAATTAACCCCACAACAGGGAAATGTCCTTCTGAGCTCCTTGCGCTGGAGGATCCAACACATGGACTTTCCGAGATACGGCGACAAGAAACGGGTTGAGGGGACAACCAGGGTAACGCATAACGTTGTAATTGAAAGAGAAGTAATTGAGGAAGTAAAAACAGTATCACCTTTAATGCTTGAAGATTCTTCGGATAATGAGCAAGAAACTTAGATATACAAGGCAACAGCTTAATATCTTTGAAGATTCGCATCGCTTCAAAACCGTTGCGAAGGGTCGGAGATTTGGGTTTACGCACGGTGTCAGCAATTACTGCATTGAAGCAATGAACGCTGACGATATCAAGGTTTTGTGGGGTGATACGGTTGCGGGCAATATTAAAAGATACATCACAAGATACTGGATGCCCGCATTAAAGTCGCTGTTTCCAAAAGATCACTATTATTGGGACAAGACGAACAACATCCTGCATATCGGTAAATCATTCTGCGATTTCAGGTCTGCTGACCGACCTGAAAACTGGGAGGGGTACGGATACGATCTGATCGTGCTGAATGAGGCCGGAATTATCCTTAAAAATCCGTATCTTTGGGGCAACGCTGTCCGGCCGATGCTCATGGACAATCCGAAATCACAGGCGATTATCGGTGGCGTGCCGAAAGGAAAGAACCTGTTTTGGGATCTATGCTCTCAAAACAGAGATAACTGGAAGCACTGGACATTCACGTCGTATGATAACCCCTTGATCAAGCGCAGTGAAGTGGACGAGCTTGTTTCGGAGTTGCGTAAAATCGGCGGGGAAGCGTTTGTCGAACAGGAAATCTTTGCGAAATTTCTTGAATCGAGCGAATTTCAATACATTGAAAACGAGATCATTGAGCAGGCTTTTCAAAGGGTTTACCCAAGAGGCGTTGAGTCCGGGGCCGCAAAAGTGTGTGGAATTGACTTTGCCCGCAAGCGGGATAGGGCGGTTATCGCAATGCGGCAGGGAGTGACGCTAAAAGGGTTTCACGTGGATCATCCCGGCGGAAGCCAGTGGTCTGTCCGGTTTGCCCGTAAAATAGTCAATGTTGCCATAAACGAGTTCGGGGCCGACCATATCTTTATGGATGAGGGCGAATCCGGCGGCGGGGTGATAGATATTCTTGATTCGTGGGGATACTCTCACCTTATCACGCCGATCATGTTCGGGTCTGAGCCGGACAACAAGGCCCTTTACCTTAATAAAAGAGTTGAAATGTACGCTGAGTTAAGGGCATGGCTCACTGAAAGAGGTTCGCTGCCAAGAGATTCGCTCTACGCCCAAGAGTTAAGGAAAGACCTTGAATCGCTCAGTTACGGGCATTCACCACGAACCGGCAAATTGAAACTCATGCCCAAATCAGAGCTTGCGCGGTCGCCCGACCTTGGAGACGCGCTCGCGCTTACATTTGCGGCTCCGGTTGCGTCAGCTAATGACATGGCGTTTTCTCAAGACCCGTATGAAAACACAAACACATCCTATGTGAGATAAGTATGGAAAATCCGCTATCGGAATATTTTAAGTCAATCAACATTGCGCCGAACCTTGATAAGACAAAGCTGACAAGAATCGGTTCAGACGTGATCGAGCGCTACGAACAGGATGAATCTGATCGTGAAGATTGGCTGAAAAGCAACGAAAAAGCGATCAAGCTGGCATCGCAGCACAGTAAGGGTGCAAAATGGGCTGGCGAGGACGCTTTTGACGTGATGTACCCGTTAATATCGACCGCATCCATCCAGTTTGCGGCACGAGCCTATCCCAATATCATAAAAAGCGCCGATGTTGTCAAGGCCAGCAGCCCAGCCACAAAAACGGATGAAATCATAGAGCGTGGAGAACGGGTTTCACGATTTATGAATTTCCAACTCCTCAATAAAATTCCTTCCTGGCCGGATGAAATGGATCAACTGTTGCACATTCTTCCGGTTATCGGATGCCATTTCAAAAAGACATATTATGGAACAAATGGAGCGATAAGCGAAAATGTCCCCGCATCCGATCTCGTTATTCCATATTTCGCCAAATCTCTAAGGGATGCCCCGCAAATAACTCAAATCATTACGCTTACCCAAAATGATGTTATTGAAAGGCAGCGGACCGGGGTTTATGTCGATACGGTTGCGGTTGAGGATCTTGGGTTCGCCCAGGATGAAAAAGACGAGCAGGTCTTTCTGGAACAGCATACCTGGATTGACCTTGACGAGGACGGATACAAAGAGCCTTACATTGTCGTTGTCCACAGGGAAACGCAAGATGTAATGCGAATTACAGCGCGGTTCAACCCTGATTCGGTTAAATATAATGAAAAAGGAGAGGTCTATCATATTGAACCGGTCAATCATTATACCCGCTACCTGTTTATGCCCGCATTTGATGGTTGCGTGTATGGCATGGGCTTCGGGCGATTGCTGGGGCCGATTAACACAACCATAAACAGTACGATCAACCAGTTACTTGATTCAGGGGCGCTGTATTCCCGGCAGGGCGGGTTTATTGGCAAGGATGTCAGGCTTGGTAAAAACCAGTCCATGTATTTCAAGGTGGGCGAATGGAAACACACTAGTTACCGTGGGGACGATTTGCGTAAAAATATCGTTCCTTTACCAACCCACGAACCATCCGGTGTTCTTTTCAGCCTTCTTAACCTGATGATTGATGCCGGTAAGGAAATGGCGTCTGTATCGGAATTGTTAAGCGGCGAACAGCGGCAAAGTAACGTCCCTGCGGCCACAACTCTTGCCTTGATTGAACAGGGTTTAAAGGTCTTTTCGGGAATATACAAGCGCATATACAGGTCATTAAAGTCTGAGATCGACAAAATCAGAGCGATCAACAAGATTTATCTTGATCCCGCAGAATATGCTGCTGTTATTAATATTGAAGCCGATCCGAGGATTGACTTTTCTGCTGAGGACTTTGACGTAATTCCGGTTGTCGATGACACCGAGATAACCGAGATCCAGCGGTTGCAGAAAGCCAAGGCGTTGATGGAACTGAGAGGACAGGGGCTGAATGACACTGAAATTTTAAGACGCTACATGCAGGCTTTGGATATAAACAATATCGACGAGATTATTCCGCAAGAGCAGGAGCCAAGCCCGCAGGAGCAGGCCGAACTTGACCTTACCATCGCAAAGGCTGAAAATGAAAGATCGCAAGCCAAGCTGTATATCGAGAAGATCAATACCGAAATTGTCGAGCAGAATGTGAGCCAGGCCGGGGTTGCTCTTGATCGACGCAAGCTCAAAATGGAAGAAGCGAGAACCGCAAAAGAGCTTGTGCATGGGCCAGATGACAAGGGGCCGAGGCAGGAAAAACGGATTGAGGAAATGACCCCGGCCTCAAATCGAAGGGATCAGAAACAGGCATATCGTGAGGTCGGGATGAAGTCGGATAACGTGCGAAGGAGGGAGAATGCCTGAATTTACGAGGGACGAGATCATCGAGTTTATGGGTTCTCCCGTGTGGCTCAAGATAACATCGGCCTTAAATGAACAAAAAAAAGCGCTGATGGAAAGACTTTGCCTTGGGGGAATCACCGACTTCGCCTCATCCGATAAAACCGCTATGGCTTATATCGAAGCCTCAACCGAAATAAGGATGTATGATGAATTTATAAAACTGGACGAACTTTTGTTCGGACCGAGAAAGGAAGGAGGGTTTGAAGATTGAAAATTGAACCGAGGACAACGACCGTATTGATACGGCCGAAGAAGCTGGATGAAAAGCATGGGCACATTCTTATTCCAAAAAGCGCATTAGAACGGCAACAGGCTGCTGTAACCGAAGGAGAAGTTATCGCTATCGGCCCGGACGCATGGGACGGATACAGGGATAAGGGTGCAAAGGCAGGGGATTATGTCGCCTATGCTCAGTATTCTGGATTCAAGGTGGTAGATGCGGAAACCAGAGAGGAATATGTTCTTATGAACGATATAGACATCAAAGCAACGCTCAAAAGGAGTGAATGATCATGGCAGAAGAAGAAATTGTTTTAGACGGCGACGAGATTGCTGACACCGATGAAGCGAAAGATACGGAAGAAGAAAAAGATTCCGGCGGTAAAGATTTAACCGAAATCGAGGAAGCGGCCATCGAAATCGGATGGGACCCTGAATATGACGGCGAAGATGCGGTTGATGCAAGAACATTTATTATCAACAGCCGTGAGATTCAGGACTCTATGCGAAAGAAGAACAAGAACAGCGAGCGTGAAATCAAGCGACTGACAAAAGCGGTGGAGGATATTAAAAACTATTACCGCAAGCTGGATGAAGTCAGGGCGGAAAAACTGGCCGCAGAGATTGAGCGATTGAAAGAAGAACGCTATGAGGCCATAGAAGAAGGCGATATTGAGAAGGTTCGGAAGCTCGACAACAAGATCGACAAAACCGAACAGCAGGTGGAGCCTCTTATCGAAGATGATTATGACAACCCCGAATTTGACGAGTGGGTTGAAGATAATCCTTGGTATGGGGTTGACCCTGAACTTACCGAATACGCCGACGCGCAGGCGACCCTTGATAAATACAAGGGCGTCCCCTACAAGCGGGTTTTGAAGCTGGTTGAAAAAACAACCAGAGAAATGTTTCCCGAGAAATTCAATTCCGGGAGGCAGGCTCAATCCCAACGTAATATGCCGCCGAAAGTCGAAGGAAGAACGACCGGACGGAGAAAGCGCAAGCCGACGAAGGCTGATCTGACCCCAGAGCAAAGGGAGGTTATGAAAAGCATTATGTCGGTTAGCGATGACATGACAGAGGAAGAATATATCAAAGGACTCCAAGAAGCAGGAGAATTGTAAAATGGAAGATACGAATGTGAGTGTGGAAGAAAAACAGGAAGAAAAGCCGCGAAGAAAACGCATGGCGATCAAGAAAACCGATCCTGTTAAGACAAGAGTAGAGGAAATCCGTAAGCTCAGAGAGAAAAAGCGGATTTCATTAAAGCGCAGAGATGTTTTGGCTTATCCTAAAAGACCTGGGTTTGTCAGGAGAGTGGTTAATAATGTCCCCGGACGTATTCAGCAATTCGAGGATAGAGGCTGGTCTGTCGTAACCGGAGACGAGACCGGCGGGCCTTTGAGTGCCGCAGACCCCACAAAGCCGGGAAGCGCCGTAACCAGAGTGGTCGGAACCGGCAAGGACGGCCCTATAACCGGCGTACTGATGGAAATCCCGGAAGAAATCTATGCCGAAGATCAATGGGCGAAGCAAGAGGGGATAGACGCAACAGAGGACGCGCTGGAACAGGATCTGAAACGAAAAGGCGTTAGGTGGAAGAATACGAAGGTTGAAACCAAATTTGGAAAATAAGGAGTAAATAAAATGGCAAATCAGGATAAACCCTTCGGGTTGAAACCGGTTAGCTTTATCAGCGGGGTGCCGTGGAACGGTGAGTGCAATGTCTATTATTGCCCTTCATCCGATAGCGCGGCCATCTTTAAGCGTGCCCTTGTGACGCTTACTGGCTCGGCTGATGATACTGGCAAATACCCGACTGTAAAACAATATGAACCCGGTGATCCTCAATGTGTGGGTATCGCCATCGGATTTTCGACGGTTGCGCCTCAAATCGCAGCCGACCCATCCAACCTTAACCTTAAATACCGGATTGCAAGTACAAGCACATATATCTATGTTGTTGATGCTCCCGACATCGTTTGTGAAGTTCAGGAAGATAGCGACGGTGGCGCAATCGCAGCCGCAAGCGTTGGTCTGAACTGCGAACTTGTTGTTGGCAGCGGAAACACAACGACCGGGTTGTCGGCAATGGAGCTTGATTCAAGCTCGGTTGCAACCACGGCAACTTTGCCCGTGCAACTTTTGCGCCTTGCGGACAGGGAAGATAATGAAATCGGCAACCAGGCTAAATGGCTGGTGCGCCTGAATACTCACTCTTACCATCACAGCACCGGACTATAAGGAGGGATGAAAAATGACTATTACGACTGCCAGTTTTTCAAAAGCCCTCCAACAGGGCGTAGAGAAATGGTTTAACGCCGCTTATAAAGAGAAAAAGCCTCAGTATCCTGAGATTTTTCAGATTGACAAAACCGACAAGGCTTTTGTTGAGGAAGTCGGCGTTATCGGCATGGGGCTTGCCCCTTTTAAGCCAGAGGGGCAGAAAATTACGTTCGAGGACATGGAGCAGGGGTATATCGCAAGGTATGTTCCGACCACCGTGGGCTTGGGCTTTATTGTAACCCGTGAAATGCGGGAAGATAATCAGTACGCCGAGATTGCTTTCCGCCGATCTAAGGCTTTGGCGTTTTCCATGCGTCAGACCAAAGAGGTTCGTGGAGCAAACGTGCTGAACCGTGCGTTCAACTCATCCTATACGATGGGGGCGAACCATGACGGTAAAGAGCTTTGTGCCACCGACCATCCCAATTTTTCGGGCGGTACGTGGTCAAATGAGCTTGCTACCGCAGCCGACCTGTCCAGCACGGCACTTGAACAGGCGATTATCGAGATGTCCGAATGGACGACCGACAAGGGGTTGAAGTTCGCTTGTAAATCCGTCAAGCTGATTATTCCTCCGGCGCTTGAATTTGATGCGGCCACTATTCTGGAAAGCATTTTGCTTCCTGGATCGCCCAACAACGACATCAATGCCATTCGCATCACCAACAAAATCCCCGAAGGATATTCGGTTAATGATTATCTAACGGATGATAATGCGTGGTTTATTCTGACCGATCACCCGGACGGCCTCAAGATGAAGGTTCGCCGGAAGATGGAAATCGTAAGCGATTCTGACAGCGTGACTCAGAACGTGATGTTCATGGCAACGGAACGATACGACTTCGGTTGGTCGGATGGACATGGTATCTTTGGCACGCCAGGAGAGTAACCTTTATTATTGGTAGCAGGGATGGTTTTTTAATAATCGTTCCTGTTACCTTCCAGCATATCGGTTAAAATGAAAATACGTGAAATCAAGCCAAAGTATATCCCCGGAGACCCGTGGTGCTATTGTGATA
>Ga0164310_10001396_pt1 | contig 13570 bp, 14 predicted proteins | sample GuaBasSedimGuay1_FD_121795 | JGI IMG/M metagenome (GOLD analysis project Ga0164310, IMG submission 121795) | Subseafloor sediment microbial communities from Guaymas Basin, Gulf of California, Mexico - Guay1, Core 4569-9, 0-3 cm | ecosystem: Environmental > Aquatic > Marine > Hydrothermal vents... | reverse complement strand
TTTCTAACGTCGTCGCCGCCGGGTAGACCAGCTGCCTGTCTACGAACTTCTTTTAAATTACCTGATTTAAAAGATGACTCTAACATATTAGCAGCATTGTCGCCACGTTTCTTTTTGACATCGATTACTAAACTACTGTACGCTTTATACAAATCATTGGCAGCCTTACTAATATCTTCAGGACTAAAAGATTTCTTTGGTGTAACGGCAACTCGTGTAGAAGCGTCTGTCCTTACAATAGACTTAGCCTGTGGTTTTTCTTGAGCTTGAGCTTTCTCTTTGATCTTTACAACTTCAGTTGCTTTCTTGGTGCCCTTTTCAACACCAGTAGCAACTGCATCCTCAATTCTTTTTATACTCTTACTATCTATTGGAACAGCACCTTTTACCTGAACTTGTGTACTTACAGACTTATCCGTAATCTTAAATATTTTATCAGCAACAGTATCAAGACGTGATATAGTTTTTATTAGATCCTTGCCACCATCAACTGTACCTTTTCCCTGACCAGAGGCCGACTTTTTAAGACTATCAGCAACTTGTTTAAGCTCACCAAAAAGTTGTAATAGTTCTTTTGCACCTTCTGGAGTAACCTTTTTAGTCTCAACACTCTTCTGTACTATTGAAACTGCTTTATCTAATTTTTCTCCAACATCGCCAACTGTTTTTAAATTACTTGAAAGAGCATCCAGTTTTCTAGCTAAATTAGCATTTTCTTTAACACCAGGAAGTTTAGAAAAACGATCTGTTATAGCTTTAGCAATGTCTGTAGATGCTGCAACTGGGTTCTCTTGAATCGCTTTTTTAGCAGTGACAACTCTACTGGATACAGTACTTCTTAAGCTTTTAGTGGCCTGCTCTAATTCTCCAGATATAGACTTAAATTGTGATGAAAGATCTTGTCCTAGTCGTTTAAGCTCCTTAAATTCAGCTCGTACTTCTTTAGCTTGGGCAAGAGCATCTACGCCCTTTTTAGCTGCCGATATACCACCTACAACGTTCTTACTCTCATAAGCTTTAGCGGCCTCTTTACTAGCATCTACTGTTTTCTCTGTTAGAGTTTTAATAGCATTTACTGTAATATTTAATTGTGTAACAATCCTACCTAAATCAGAGGAAAACTTTTTAGAAACTATCTCTGATATACCTTCAGAGGCACGTTGTCTATATCTTGGATCTATATTTACATTATATTTCTTGGCTTGTTCAGAAAACACCTTTAATGTTTTATCCGTTTGTTCTTTAACAGCAGATTTAACTGCTCTCTGAAAATCATCTGGGGACATATTCTTGTCCATCTGCTTCATCAAACGATCAATCAAAGTAGAGGTGTTCTTATCCATTTTGGCAAGAAGGTCCTGAAGAAGTTTTTCGAACCCCTTATTACTACTAGCAGAAGCAGGCCCACCACTAGCTCTAGCGGAATCTCTTATCCCTTTTTCCAAAGCATTACGGACAGACTTCTCCATACCCTTTATAAGGGGTCTAAGTGCCTTTTCTGTTACTGTAGCTAATTGTTTATTACCCGATAAGGTAGGAGATGTGGTATTACCATCTGTTCGGGGTATAATATTGATGTCGATGTTATCAGCCAAGATAAGCTCCTCCTATAAGATTGTTAAAACCCTTTTACCTACTACTATCTTCGCCTAGCCTTCTTCCTAATGTCCGTCTTATCCTTTATTCTTTGTGCTTCTCTTGGTTTATCGTATTTGATGTCTTCGTATAATTCGTTAGATTTGGTTACAATAACCTCTTCTTGATCAAATGCGGATAGGCGCCCACTGTTCTTCCGTTTTGCTTTCCTCGCCATCGATTCCTTTTGTCTCTCATCATAGAAAGAATCCATATATGCATCCAAGGATTCATCATCATCTATAATGGTATCTGGGGGCCTGTCTTCAGGTAGCAATTCATATACCTGTTGGTAATAGTTGGACCAAAAAGTTAAGTTTAGCATATCTGTTGTATAATCTGTAGTAGGTCTTCCGAATAATGGATCTGCTACCTTACTACTGGTTATATAACGAATTCGCCAGAGATTGCTACGAGCAATATATCTTATAACACTCGTATTAATCCCATTATAAAATGCCATAAATTTTGTCAATAACTCGTTTTTTAATTCTAAATCTGTTCCCTTTAAATATTCTTTATAAGAACCCCAAAGCAAATTTCCGTTCTTATAAACACAGGCAGAACATAAAAAATTATATCGATCCTCTTCTGCTTTTGTTTCAGCAGACATTAAAAGTTTAGATAACTCTTTTTCTTTTATGGAAAAAATCTCATCTTCAATTTCTGATATAATTTTTTTTATTCTATCCTGATTAGCTTTGACTCTCGTGGTCTTACCCAATAAGATCTTTTGTGCTTCTAACTTGCCCTCTAATCTCGTTAAAACTATTTGCTCTTCGTCAGATATTATATTACGTTCTTTAATGAGTTCTTCTAGTTTTTCACGCGGAAGGAGGCCTTCATCAACAGCCTCCTTATATGCGTTTTGGTATACTATGTCCCCGCGCATTTTTATCAAATTTGTGGGTTGTTCAAATATAAATGCAACACCATCTACAAATGTAATCATCTTGCCTAACATGATTATATTTAGATATTTATCAAATTCTTCTTGAGATAAATCCATGTCTATTTCTTAACGGAACTCTTTTTCTTAGTAGCTGTTTTCTTTTTAGTAGCCGGTCTCTTTTTAGGTTTGGCTTTCTTCTCTTCTTCTTTTTGAAGTGCCTCTGCTAATTTAATAGCTTTGTCGGCTTCAGCGAGTGCTTCTTTCTGCACCTCCTGCATAGCAACTGCTTCCGGTGTCTTTTCCAAGAAGTCTGAATCAAGGCCTTGTAGATACAACATTACCTCAAACCTTGCTCTAGTAGCTAATCCTTGTGTTTTTTCTGTTAAATAATTATCATAGGAATCCCAAATCTTAATACCCTCTTTATCTTGAACCATACATGATGTTAAATACTCCAACCGTGCATCATCAGCAAGATTTTCACATGTATTTGACATTGGGCCATTCAAGCGTTGATTCCATTGGAATAATTCTTCTCTTGCATTGGCTACTACTACAGAAAGTTCTCTCTTTTCTTCGCTACTACTAGCATCTTCGAGTTCCAAAATAGCATTATTTAAATTCTCTGCTAACTCTTGTGCCCTTTGTTCAAATTCAGGACCAATGATGCCCCTTCGCATCAAAATATCCATCATTTCAGCACTAGTAGTAATACCTTCAACTAGACTATTAGTATATACTTTACTATACTGCCAGTCAGCACCTCTAATAGCTTCCGCATCAGGTGGTGCAATATAATAATTTGTCTCTTCATCGGGTCCTATAAAAACACGTCTATCATCCTTTTTTTCATCTACCATGACAATACCCTCCTATACCATTTCCTATTCTATTTTTTTCCAACTTCTATAATATCTTCAGAAGTTGCCTTGAATTCAACATCATAATGTTTCAACTCTGTTTTTAGATTTCTGATACAGTTGTTCCCAACACGTAGAATCTTAGATCTAAGTGCCTTATAAACATCTGCTGTTGGAACTGCAATCTGTGCATAATCTAAAATCTGTTCAAACATAGATGTGACTTCTGATTCTATTGATTTATTGAACTTTTCCACACTCTTGTCGTTTCCAGCCATGACCTATAAACCTCCTAATTATTAGTGAACAGGTGGAATAAACCACCTGTTCACTCCTTTTTAACTTAATTAGCCATTACGTCTAACTTTGTTTCCACTAGTGATATTACCAATAGAGACACCACCCTTAACCATATACAAGTCATTAGTTGACCTGAAACCAAATGTCTGGGTCATATTAGCACCCATATCAAGAGTATTTCCTTCATCAGTAATTTTCAAATGCTCTACAATAACAGTCTTTAGTGGTCGTTCTACTTCACCAGCAGCGGCATATGTTCCCATAGTGCCATCTGCCCAGTAATTCTGACCAATAAGATCACTACCAGACGCAATACGTCTATTACCACCAGTTCCACCTGCTTCTTCATCAGTTTGTGCGAACACCTTAACTACTAGTTTCAAATCATCAGCAGCCATAAGGTCAGTCAAACCAATGTCATCAAGTGAACCTGCACCAAATTCAGCAAGTTTATCAGCAAACATTGACCAGTTCTCAAGATCACCCATGGTAGAATCTACCGTAACCGTAATAGGAATAGGCAGAGTCAGTGGACGATCGTAAGGACCTAGATGGCCAAGTTCTGATAGAGGCTCACGAGTTAGATCGGATGTAATTGTACATCCAGTCAATCTCCAAGCATTTTGATAATCAGTATCTGCATCAGATACGATGTAAACTTCTACCTGACCCTGTCTAATAGCACCAATCATATCTGGTCTATCGGCAGCATCCAGGATTTCAAAATACTTACCAGTAGCAGATGTACCATACTCATCAGCGGCGTAGAGAATTTCTACTCTATCACCAGCAGCCGGAGCATTTGCACCAGTAGGCAAGAACACCCTGTGTCCAGTAGAATTGTATACATAAGTATCAACAGCTGCAGCACTTCCTGCTACGATTTCAATATTAGTAACTTCGGTAGCACTAACATCGTACCACGTAACAGCAGGGGCACCATCATCTGATTTTCTCAAAAAGGCGAGTGTGCTGTCAGACAGTGTAGGAATAGTAGCACTGCCGCCAAGACTCAAGTCAATATAACCATTAGAAATATCTGTACCAGATAGGGTAACAGCATCCATGGTTACAAAACGACCTGCATTCAAAAGCCATTTCTTCATATCAGTTTCTGCGCCGTAATTCTCAGTTGCGTTAGCACCTGTCGTATATCCAAGTTCCAAACTATTAACATAGACTTCGTCTAGGAAAAGTGTTTGGTCGATATTAGGATCTAGTGTTCCAAGAGAACATTCATCCTGAACTGGTGCCCACAATGTAACACCCGGTAGGTTACCACATACAACGGCGAAGTCGGCAAGACTTACACCATGTAGATAAGTACCGGTGCCAGCATTAGCATTGTCTACTACTTCCAAGTTTGCATTGGAATCATTAGCAGTAGCATCCATTGCCAGCTTGACTGCTGGTAGCTGAGCCAGCGTACCCACAGTCTTGACATCTCCAAATTCATTGGTATTCAGTGTTACTGCAACAGCAGGAACATCATCTACCACATCTACAATATCTAGATGGCCGAGTTCGAAGATATCTTCTGACGTAAAGGTAGTAGTGGATCCAAGAGATTGAACTCTATAAAGGATCTCACCATTACACCACACGCTCTGAGATGCGTAAATTATTCTATTTCTAGCCATATTACTCAATCCTCCTATTTTATCCTTATCAGAAAAAATAATCAGGTTGGTCTTGATACCTATACTAATACATTATCACATTTTTAACAGCTGAGGCGAGCCAAAAAATATGTGATTCCTTGTCCCTATGAATAAGTATAAGATATCAAATCAAAGCTTACTTTAGCTCTGTAAGCATTGAGATCGCTCATAACTTCTTCTCTGTTTCTTGATAATATTGGCGGTTGTCCAATATTACGAGCACTAACCTTATCAAACTCTAAATTACCTATAACATTTTTATTACTTGTTCTATCAAATAGAGAGGTTAGTTTATTATTATTATTTTTTCTTCCATAAAATGTCCCATCGTATTCTAATACGTCTCCCAGTGGGAAATCATACAAAGGACAGCTCTTTAAATACAGTCCGTCAAATAATGCTTCTACTACATCTTTTCTTTCGGCAGAACTTGATCCAAACACATGCAAATCTACCCTTCTAAATACTTTTTTACCAGCTCCTAACTGGTATCCGGTTTTATCAGTACCAAATATGTCTATTACAACTATTGGTGGATTAGCAGATTGAACCGTCTCCCACTCATCTACAGTACTAACATAAAACCAGTGATATGATACATATGCTGGCTTTAGAGTGGCATCATCTGTTACTATTCTACCATCTATATAGTCTATCATATATGAAGTACCACTTATAACATTGAAATCGGAGTCGTATACTATAACCATTTCAGATTGTTCTGGTGTTCCTGAAACGGGCAAACCATCAGCACGTGTACCAGATACTATTGTATATGGTTGACAGGGTGTTGTTGAAGTGCCTGATACTGTATCAAAATATACCCATCCTCTACCTCTTTCTATTGGGTTGGGAAAAGCATTTGTTTCAGCAGCATATACTAAAACATTAGTTAAAGGATCAGCATCATTATCTACACTGGATAATTTGGGAATATAAGTAAGGGGAATCATCTCATCAAACTCTATAAAATTGAGTAATACTACCTCTTTAATATAGTGGTATAAACTTAAATCCTCTTTTCTCATACTGCTCATTTCATAACTCATTACCTAACTCCCTTGTTATAGTAAGATTCGAATTTACTCTTTGCTTGTTTTATTGCTTTCATAGACCAAGCTTTTATATTATTTTTTGCGTAATTTTCAACTCCATCAAACAAATCTATTGGGGCCGAATTGGAAAAAGCATATGGTTCTAAATAATCAGCGCCAAAAGTGTTTAATATGTCATCCATAAGTGGGTCATCTTCGCGCACAAGGTAAAAATTATCTCTAAAATTAGGAGGCGTGTATCCCAAAGCCTCATAGTCTTCCCTACTTATAATAAAATAGTAACCTACCATACCCTCTATAATATGTTTCAAAAACTTTAGATCACCACTAAAATCAAATTTTTCAATGTCTGGTATAATAAATTTTACTCTAGCAACAGCGTCTTTAGTGAACTCAAAGTTATTTAATCTTTCCTCAAACTCTTCAAAATAATCTTCAGGACGAGCCATTTGACCTTTTGGTACTAAACCTATTAGTCTATTACTATAGTTGTCTAATATAATCGCCTTCACCCCTGGAACAGCATCTTCTTTAAACACACTATCCAATTCATTCTTTATTAGATCCACCAACGATTTTATGTCTTTTATCTTCAATTAGTAATCCTTTACAACATCTCCATCAGTTTTATCAAATTTATGAGAAGTGTATGCTGTGATTATAAGAACTGCTTCATTGCCAAGTCCTCTTAACAAAGGTGGTCTGGATAGTCTACAATCTATTCCATCTACAACAATACTTACACAGTCTTTCATGAGATCATAGTTTCTGGGATGAATCTTTAGTTCTACTGTGGTTGTTCCATCACCGCCAGCAGGCACATACACACCATCATTTCCGGCGATCCTAGAACCTGGATTCCATATAATCAACGCATTGACCCAACGTCTACGTTTGGTCTCTAAATATCCTCTACCATTACAAACAGGACATCTGCCTTTCAGAAAATACTTGTATCTGACTGTTGCATTACCAGCAGCCTCCCACTCGTTTTGTTTGTCCCTAGCCTCCACTGGAGTCCATTTACATTTTCCGGTAGAAGAACTAGTGAGTTTATCATAAAAACAATTAGGGCATTCACTGATAGCAGGTTTCATATAAACTAATACTTCTCTGCTGAGATCACCAATTACATTCCTAATAGTTTTCTTAAACTTTTCCCTAGTCTTTTTACTAATGCGTTTTCTTCTCATTTTAGCTCCCAGAAGTATTAGTCAATAAGAACACCAGTTATTCCACCTAGAATAAGAGACTTAACTAGATCATCAAGTTTCTTCTTAAGCCCATCTAATAATTTACGACGCACATCCAATCCTGGTGTGGGATTATACTTACTCCCCTCGTCCGCCACCAGAGCCCCGTCCTCATTTGCGTCTAACAACAATTCTGATCTTACTATATCTACAGCAGCTGCTAGTATATATGCTTCTATAGTAGCAGTTGTGGTAGTAAGACCTGCTGGTGGTGGAGTGCTTTCATACACTGCCATAATCTGTCTATCACTATTTCTAAAGGTGTAATACCACACATCTACCGCATAAGTTACACCACTAATAGTAACTGGTTGTGTAATATCCTCTTGAAATGCCAAATATCTATAACCATTAATTGTAGGATTACCAATATCTGTAAACTGTTTACCATTCATAGTAATAGATACAGGCCATCCTTTCTCTTCTATCAAATAAGTAGTTCCATTCGCCATTATAGAAGCGCTGGCGGATTCTCCTACCTCTCTATTTAGTCCTTTAGGATCACCTATAAGAACTCTAATACGATCTATTATCATTTGGTCTGAACTACCATAATCTATTTCCGGCGGAAAAAGAGGATTATAATAAAGATCTCCAGGCTCACCCAATATAGGATCAGTCCAACCACTGTAGACACTGCTATCTGTAGATGACATATATCTTGAAGAATACCAATTTGTAGCCATACCATTTGCATCATATGCATAATATTTAGATTGTCCTGATGCTAACTGAATAGGAACATTAGATCCAGTTCCACTTACAGCAGTCCAGTCAGTAAGGGCAACCATATCACCTACTGGTGTATCCGGTTGTGCTTCAGTACCAGTATATCTTATTACTTCTACCTGGTCGTAAATCCTTAATACAGTATCTACATTATCTACAGTAAAATTTAAGGAAATCATTTATTTACCTCCATTATATATTCCTTGGTCCTGGAAATGTGTTTATGGTGCTCACACATGGTTTTATATCATAACTACCCCTCATATGAGGTTTAAGTACTTCATTAACTGTAATACTCATCTTGCCTATTTCATGTCCAACTATATCCGGCTCACACACTGCCACTTCAATACCAGAAGCAGTGGGACAAACTTCAGTAATATAGATTATTTCATCATCTGTAGTAGTAGCACCAGTACCATAGATATAACCATCTATTTTATACCAGCCTTCAGAAGTAAAACACAGCTTCTTATGGTTTTGATCTATATTTACAGGGCTATTCCATATATCAACCCACGGTCCTACCTCGGTAGTACCTGAAGCAATAGTCCAACTATAATCACTTATGGAACCATCATCTGATGTTCCTATCAGATCTAAAATATAATAACAATCTTCTGTCGAAATAGAAACCGTGGTTTCAAATACAACTGCCTTTTCATAACAACTATATCGTGTTTCCCAGCCGTCACTCCAAGAAGCACACAGTTTAACTAAACAAGCTACTGTTGTAGGTATGCGCTCTAATTCGTAACTATGTGGTTTATCTGTCTCGCTATTAGTTATAGTATCATCAGTCCAGGTCCAATCATACTCTGTACAATCTGGCAGACCCAAACCTACTCTACTTGTACTTGTAGAAGTGTTTACAAACTTTACACCGGAAGCCATTATGGCCTGCGCGGGAACCTGATTAAAAGAGACACTTGGGCCAGTAAATCTTCTTTGATTATAAGCCTCACTATAATTCATAGTTTGTGTATCGAATCCATCCCACCAACTTATAAGAATGGATACATTGTGACTACCTGGGTTTGTAAATGCCCCGGATGTCGCACTCTGTCCACACCAATCTGTCCCAATACCACTGGTATGTGGCACAGTATCATCTCTTCCTACATCTGCTAAAGTATTTGTATTACCATATGAGCCACTATCTCCTACAACCCATGCTATACTACTGATGGTATTATCAACGTCCGTTCCAGTGTATCTGAAGGACACTGGTTCGTTAGGATCGGGATCAGCTGGAATCATTATTATATTGGGTACTGGTGGATTATTATAAATTCTTATTGAATCCGTTCCGGTGACCGTACAACCACACTCATCCTCTATCACCAACTCGACATCATAATCACCACTGGCAGACCAGCTGTGTGTTCCATTGGTTGTACCTGGTTGATTATTGTCCTGATGACTGTCGCCCCAATCGTAATCCGAGTTATTCACGGAGTTGGCTGTCATTAGAGTAGTATACCATGTGTTTCTTTGGTACATATTAGTGCCCATAAAATCCCACTGATGTTGATCACTACTATTATTAGCAGCGGTTATATTATGATCTACTAAACCAGTACCTTGTAGCGCCCAATTTAAATTTGGACAATAATTAGATTTCACTTGCACTTGTGTAGTGTATGTGCTGGATCCATCTAATACTATTCTAAAACAAGACCATTCCACTAAAGAAGAACAAGCATCCATTCTATCAGACGAAGCGGGGGACCAAAATACTATTATTATCACATCGCCGTTAGATGCAGAACCATCCTGTGTCAACCAATCACCATCGCCTAAATTAACAGAATAGTACCCAGTGGCTTCAACTACTCTTGTATTATTCCATTTAGAATTGGAAGAACCAGAGTTGGCTTTATAGAAATATGCTTGGTATGATACGTCAGAAGCACTCAAAGAGTTATCTTCCTTATACACAAAACCATCTATAGTGACATTCAATGCCATTTATTGTTCTCCCCATGTAATTAAATACGGTGGACTTGCACCAATTATTTTTATCCAGAAACCTGAAATTTCTTTATTCGGGCCATCATCATACACCAACTGAAAATTATGAGGACTTGATTCAGGAGTACTACCCACAACATAAGACCAGAAAAACTGGTTATCTCCTAAATATGTATTGGCTACCTCCACCACATCAGCTCCATAAATATCAGTTATTTGATCTAAAACATAGTTCTTAAATTTAGCTCTTGTGGTATCATGCACATGCTCATGTGTGGTAGAATCCCAATAACCGTACTGAATAGGAACGGCTATAAGCTGCCACCCCTCTTCCAGTTCAATAGATCCATACCCGCCAATACCGCTTGAAGTGGTATCACAAGGCCATAGCTGGTAACCTGCAGATGCTATGTAACGAATATCGACCACTATTTAGCCTCCAACATCCTAGCTTTACGTTCAGCCCAAATTTTTCTCATTCGGGCTTTAGTCTCTTCAGAATGTTTTTTACCATAGAATGGATTATTACTACCCGTAAATGCTTTCGATAATTTTTCTTTATGTCCATCAGATAAATGTTTCCCATAAAAAGGATTATTCTTGCCAATTTTGGCTAAAGAACATTTTAATCTAGTAGCTTCTGTATGTCGTTTACCACTATGAGCTTCAGACATCTTCATTCTAGTTTCTTCTGAAACAGGTTTTCTATATGTCCAAGATTTTTTCATTTTTTCCTTAAAAGACTCCTTATGGTGCCGTCCATACCACGGATGATTCTTTTTATCTTTATATCTATTTTTATTAAACTGCGATATACGGTTCTTTGAATCATCCGACATAGTGTTACCATAATTAGGATTCAACTTCCCGGCTTGGCAACTTACGTTATAACACATATTATAACCCTCTCTCAAAGAATTATATTGTATTATATAGTGAAGTTCCATTTCAGAAAGTTCTTCAAGTGTATCACAAACCTCTAAAACTTCCCAAATAAAATTATCGATACCGTATTTTCTAATAGCACGATGAAAAACGGAATTATACCTATCTGTACTTGCATCACTAATATGACATCTCTTTCTATTATCTAACCCACAGGTAGTTTGACCAATATATGATTTCCCATTAACTTTATTTGTAACCTTATATATTATCCCAAAACTTTCCATTAAAACGGGCCTCCCATCTTGTATGGAACTTCATTATCCATGGTCTTATACCAGGCGTAAGTTGTGCCTGACACTGTACTCGTAGTCCAATCTAACATAGTATCTGATTTTATCTTCGTAATAATATAGTCAGTCTTGTTCATAGGAACCTTTCTAACTGTCTGTGATACTGTAGGAATAGCATTTGATCTTGGAACATCTTCTACTGAAATGTTGTAGTGTCTATTCTGTTTCACCAACTGGTAAATATTCTCATCATTTATCCTAACCTCTTCTGTACCAGGCAGAAAACCAGAAGATGTTGTGTAAATTACATATTCACCAGCATTAGGAATGGCTAAATCAGTTGTATAAATACCAGGCTCTACCAATGACTCACTTAATGTACCAGACATAGGAGGAGATAGTACATTATCATCGATATCACGTACATCATAATATACTATTTTATTAGGGGCTACAGCTTCAGCCGCCTCATCTACTAATGCTACTGATATTGGAAATCGTTCGTTAATGTCTGCACGAATCACGGTTCTTCTCCTCTATACGCCTAGTTTCCAACCATAAGTACTATTATAATATACTAACATAAAGTTTGCATCATCCGAATCAATAAATAATGGATCAATGGATCCTAATATTTTCTCTCCAGCACCAGAAACAGTAACATGGTGTGTGGCACAATTTCCAGCGCCATCAATAAACTTTACTTTATTCCCTAATGATGGTGATGAAGGTAGTGTAACAGAAAGCCCGGAGACAGTGGAATCCAGTATCAAGTTATCACCGGCAGAAGCAGTATAATCAGAAGATACCTCCATCCAAGTTTCAGCATCAGAGTTTACCGAAGAAAATTCTAAACCATCTACAGAAGAGGTAACTCTAACATATCTACCAGCATGTCCACTATAGGTGGTTGGAACATCTTCATTATTTATAAAATAATGTGATGTCTCATTATCATGCTCGTAGGGAGATAAAAATTCAGAGTCTTTAACTTGGTCTTCTCTTATCTCACTTCTGGCCATAACAGTCTCCTATTTCTTTTTCGTCCAGATCATGTCGAACAAAGTGTCACATTGTTTAAAATGATCTGGTATAATAAACTTTTCATAAAAATATACTTCTTTTACTTTATATCCTATACAATTGTCTACAAATTCTGTACAATAAAACCGTTTTGGTGATGTGTAGTCGAAATTATAATCATACTCAATACCATTGATTTGGAATTGATATGCCTTATCAATAGCTTCTGGTATAACGTCTTTTAAATGCTCTTTCAAACGAAGTATCATTATATTATCACATCGCATAAATGTCAGTATATCTTCATTCGTTATACCGTCACCTAACATATGAATGACCCTATCTTCTCCAACATAAAGTGCTGAATGTGACCAGTAACCTTTTATGGTTACACTTCCTAAATAATGATCGTACCTTCTTAAAAGTATGTCACCTGGTTCTAATCGTTCTAAAATCTTTCGTTGATCGTACCCTTTTATCTGATAATGAGATTCACCGGCGAAAATAAAAAACATTGGCCAGCCATAGATTCTTATATCAGCAACCCATGCCACAACTCTTGCCTTAATTTTGTACAGTATATTCATCATAGTTAACACCCTTTATACGTTTAGTCACAAAAGAATCATTAACAAACTCGGTGTATACTGGCCAATGTACAAACGATCCAGTATTAACATAGTATTTAGTGGGTGAGAGCTTGACTAATTTTTCTTTATGTGTGTGTCCCATAATTATAACGTCATATTCAGAATATCTCTCTGCTGCCTTTTTTTCAATACCAAATACAAGTTCATTGTACTTTTTATGTTGCATTTTAGATGCTACTGAATGGTATAGATCTCTAAGTTTACCATTAAGATTAAAACCAAGACGTTCGGATGCCCATTGGAAGGGAAACAACAACTTTGTCAAAGATAATGTTTTTGTAATCATAAAGTTGAACTCGTGTCCGTGTGTTAGAATAGCTGTTTTATTTCCAAAATCTATGCTATAGTTTAGATATATTG
>Ga0164310_10001395_pt1 | contig 13571 bp, 9 predicted proteins | sample GuaBasSedimGuay1_FD_121795 | JGI IMG/M metagenome (GOLD analysis project Ga0164310, IMG submission 121795) | Subseafloor sediment microbial communities from Guaymas Basin, Gulf of California, Mexico - Guay1, Core 4569-9, 0-3 cm | ecosystem: Environmental > Aquatic > Marine > Hydrothermal vents >... | reverse complement strand
GCACCTTCGCCCGATGTGCTGTTGTCTTTTTCGGAGATAGTATCCTCGCCAGAAACCACGCCGACAGTCTGATCAGCAAAGCATCGCACGATCTTTCTTACAGCGTCGGATTTTAGGAATGTGGTGGCGTCACTTAGGACAACAATATCATTAGCGGCCTGACGAATTCCTCGGCCTTGGCCAAAATGTTTGCCGTAACGCTCCGTTATGCGAAGTAGCTGCACACCGCGATTGGCGAAAGAGCGAACAATCTTATCTGTATCGTCGTCAGAGGCATCGGAAACAATGATGATCTCAAGTTTATTCGACGGATAATCAACGGCAAGACAGTTCTCGATCTTCTCCTCGATACGGGCTGCCTCGTTGTGAGCGGTCACAACCATAGTAACCGGCGGAGTGATGTCCTCTTTGGCTATCGACTTGGGGCGTATCAGTGAAACCAATTTGAGAAACAGTAGGTATCCAACATAGGTCCACCCGACAAGGGAGAGATTGACCCAGAAAAGGATCGCCGCCCAGCTTATTTCAAAATCTACCAAAGTGAGGCACTCCTGACTGAACAACAAAAAGACATAAGACCAATTGGGCCCCGGTTTGTGTTAGAGCTAAACATTTCTCTCTTTGCCCATAGATTTCCTGAGGTAAGCAATTTCCGTGGGATTATAACGCTTCCTTCTCCGTCGTCGTTTCAGACTATCAAAAAACCAACCTAATTCCAATCTGTACAACTGTGTGGTACTTAGTTCATGGCAACCAAATCGATCAACATAGAAACCCAATAAATCTGAAACTGGGGCAAACCAGCAATCGCGCTTACTAAGCTCTTCCAGTAATTTCATGGTGGTCGCATTTACAATATCATTGTCTACGAATCCCTTGCCGAAATGAGTGCTAATGATACACAGTCCGCCTTGCTCCTCTAATTCGTTCTGGCAAGAGCTATCGATCAGGGCATTGAACTCCTCTACATTCTCTGCATCAGATGTTACAAACCAGTTCTTAACCCAGGGTGTGTCTTTCCGTCGATAAACCACCGGGGTATTCAATTTCAGCAAATTTGCATTCGTAAACGTAAAACTACGAGCATATTCCAGATGTTGCTTGGCCAAGTCCCCCCAAAAGTACTCAGATTCAGGTAAGTGACCTTGGAAATAGCCTTCCCGTTCGCCACCCAGGAGCAAGTACAACCATTTGGATAGGGTCAGGGAAAAGCGATCAATGCCCCAGTAAAGATTGTCCTTGTTGGTGCTGTGAGCAGCGTAGATTGACGGATACTTGTCCAGGAGCTTGTTATAGTTGGTCAGGCTTCTCTCGATGTGAGTTCTGGTCGCGCTTTGCATGGTAGCACAATGATAACCGATTTCGAATCCACGTTCATGGAGTGATTTTACATATTGGGAGTATTGCGCGTCGTCAAGCGTTTCTGATCCCTCGTAATCGCTACGGCCTTCATGATCTATACCCCAGACTGATTTCGTTGTGATGATCCCCAAACGGTCCAAGACGTCATAGAGAGGACGAATTGACTCCAAAGTAGCAACATCAGTGTCATCAAACACTGAGAACGCAAAGCGTTTTCCGCCAGGATATGTAGGGCTCATTGTGGGGCGAGACCTCCAGCGGCGTCTGCATAACCACGAGTAATATACGATTTGGAAAATAGGTCAGTGCAATCTTCTGATCCGTTCTTGTTTAGAAAGGTAACGTAGACTGTAGACGGTATTCGAAAGAACGCGAATGCTCTCAGAGCTTTTCTTAGTCGCGAATTGCTGCCGGAAGCCATTATTATATCGACATCCTCATCGTAACCGCGAAGTAAAGTATGACGAATCAAGTTCCTTACAATATCGGGTTCGGTCGAGCACCAAAAGGCATCAATGATATTCAATGCTTTCAGGCCATCTAACGGACCGCCATCATTGTATGTCACGATTGTGTACAACATCCATGCTTTGATGCCGGTCGAGGTATGGTAGACTATTTTTCGCCAACCTTGTGAAGTAGGGAATTGCCAATTCATGTATTCAGCATTACGTACATGAGTCAGGTTGAACGACTCCTTAGTTTTATCCCAGAGCTCATCCACGTCTGCCCCAAAATCGGTTACGTCAACAAACGGAGAAGATTCCCCGTGTTTGGCCCTTACTGGTACACCCCAGAATCGATTAAAGCACTCCATACTGAGGCCAGCGGGCTTCCGCAACGTACGAAGGATAACATCGGCAGTTGATCTCATGTTCGCTGATAAGAATCGTTCAATACGATCAACGGTCATTAGAGACATGAAGTGTTTGGGGTTGGCAATATGCATGTACTCGACAATTTTACCAGGGGTGACCCAATTGTTGGCTTTGAAAATTCGCAGGGTTGCTTCAATGACGAATACACTTGATGCCAACGTCAATTCATCTGTGATACATGCAACCAGCTGTTTGGCGACGCCCTTACCTCTCGCCTCGGGCAACACATGAAGTCCACTTAACCAATGAGCAAGTCGTTCCTCACCATTGACCCAGAGGGCGTGTGGTGTGGTGGTCTGATGGCCAACAATAGCTCCATTGTGAATGGCTATTGCGGTAGGGGGATCACCCTTGGCATACGGGTTCTTTGCCTTAATCGGCGATTCCTCCTCAATGCTAGAGGGCGTGAACACTTTGCGGCAGAAGTCATCAGTCAGGTCCCGTTCGGTGCCTTCCTTACATAACCTGATCTCCATTACCTAATCCTTATCCCCAAGGCAATAAACTTCAGGTAGCACCCGCTAATTCCCGCATCACAATTGTACATCAACGAACCTCCTCTTGGCGTGCAGTATTTCCAAATACAGGCGACAGTAGTTTTCTGTCATCCTTTCAATACTGAAGTCACGCCTGACTTTGGCCGCGGATCGTTCCGAAAATATTCTGAGAAGATTCTCATCTGACAAGAGCCGTAAGATCGCATCGGCCAAGGCCGCTGGGTCGCTTGGTTCAACAACGAGGCCATCGATTTCATGGGTTACAATCGCAGGATTCCCACCAACTCCTGTCACTACTGCAGGTACTCCGGAAGCCATTGCCTCCAACAGTGACATGGAGGTGCCCTCCGAGAGAGATGAGAGCACGAAAAGATCGAACAGATTCAAGAACTCGGGCACGTCGCTACGCTGACCGGTAATAATCACCTGTCGTTGCAGTCCCCGGGTGCTGATGTATTCCTCCAATTCGTCACGCATCGGTCCATCGCCAACCAAGATCAAGCGACAGTCATTGATTCGACCGGCTACAAGCTCAAAGGCCTTGATCATGCTTAGTTGATCCTTGATGGCATCCAGTCGGGCAACAGTACCAATTACACGACACTTGTCGGATATTGAGAACTCCTCCAACAACGCTCGCGGTTTGGATCTGGGTATGAAAAGGTCGGTAGCTATACCGTTTATAATTGTTGTCAGTTTGTGTGGCGGTGCCCCTATTCGTTCGATCAGCACATCCTTGAGATCGTCAGATACCGGCACCAGGCGATTGACAAGTTTTACAGCAATTCTGTCTTCGACATGACGCACTAAACTATCGACCACAGCACGTCCGTGCTCAGTATAAATGGTGGCGGGAGTGAAAGCGAGAGACCCAGCCAAAGCACCGAAGATAAAAGTTCCGGCGTGCATATGCAGAATATCAGTTTTTCGTTTGCGAAGATAGTGAGCCAGTCTGACGGGATACCAGAGGTCGGCACGCTTCTGATTCTTTTGCAGTAGCTTGACATTGAAGCCATCAGCTTCCAGTTGGTTCCCAAAACATCCTTTGCGATTCATGCAGACTACATTAACATCGAAGACATCGCGAGCCATGACCGGAACCATCTGTGAGATCAGGCGCCGCAATCCGCCCAGATCCATATCTAACACTAGATGAGTCAATTTGATTTTGGTGGGCATCATGACTTTGTCCTTCAATGTCGATTCAATTACCGTTCACGTGGAACAGACATCCATGGCGACACGAGAATGCCACAGAATAACAGGAGTAGGCTCTTCAGTAGTTTTCGCATTCTATTACTCCATGTCTGGCGACGGCTGTCAACCAACACTCTAAGATGGCGCTGTTCCAGTACTTAATCTTATGCTAATCGGGCCCCCAAATCAATTACTTTAGTTAGTAGCACTAAGAGTCGCTTTTGGGGAGTTCTTGGAGTTGTTCGCAGGATTAACCAATTGCCTGATAACTCCAGCGCATTCACGGGCGGTACTATCACATCTGAAGTTGTGAGTGACGTTGTTATCAATCTTTATCAGGTTATCAATCGTCCATCGCTGGCGGGTTTCATTTAGGGTCGAAGTAATACTCGTACTATCATCGGTGACCCAACCGAATGTCCTTCCTGTATCTGCTGAAAGGATTTGGGGGAACTTTCGAGCGAGAGACTTGAATCATGTCTCTTGTTCACCGTCGTAGTTTCTCCTTGAAAGCTTCCAGTCCTGATACAATTTGTTTGAAAACCGGCAGCGAATAGGGGATCGGATACCGTCGCAGCATAAACATATCAATCTCCCCGGTGGAGTCGTCGAAACCAGGCAACCCAGTAACAGCCGCGCGATAACCGCATTCTTTCAGTACCTCGATAGTCTCGGCGTCTACATCGTTTGGACCGCCGTTGGGGTAGCAGAATATGTCCATCGTTCGCTTCAGTTCTTTCTCGAGACACTGTCTTGATTCAGCCAATTCAACCTTCTTCTCTTCACGCGAGATACGGGTGAGGATTGGATGAGTCTTGGTGTGAGGATAGAAATCGATTTTACTGGCATACATCTCGCGAATCTGATCCCAAGTGAGTGGCTGAAATCGCCCCTTGGGTTGCCCAGCGATATCTACCTCCAGTTGCTTGAGAAGATTGGCGATCATTACCAGCTTACTATCATTGGGTAGTAGTTTGAGGGTTTCGGTAACAATGCTGATTACCTCAGTCCGCTCTGCCGGCGTTTCAATATTAGCGATCCCTTCTTCGATAAACGTTAGATCAACGGAAGTCTTTTGTGTGGTTTCGAGTCCGAATTCTATCTGATTCCACCAGAAAAAGAGAGAGCCATTGATGAAATCACTAGTAAGAAAGATTGTCGCTGGATAGTCATACTTCTTAAATACAGGGAAAGCGTTGTGGTAGAAGTCAGCAAAACCATCATCAACGGTAAACACTACTGTCTTTCGAAACCGTTGATTAGCTGAGACCAGATCGACATGCTCTTTCAGGCTGATAACGTTGTAGCTATTCTTCTGAAGGTAGGCCAGGAATGATTCCAGATGATCCGCCGAAAAAAACTGATCGTTACTTTCGCAGGGAGGGAGTATTTCGTGAAGCATAAAGACTGCGGCACGGTTGGCTGTGAACCGGTGGAAAAGGGGAAACAAGTTCAACCGATCAATAATGTTTCTCAGTAGTGATTTCATTGGCAAGTTATGGAACGGTCACGCTCAGAGGCGTCACTGTGTCCGAAAGAGGCTTTCGTTTTCTTCAGTCATGGCGGTATAGCCACCGACCATGTATCCGATTGATTTGTCGAGCCTTTCGAGCATATCATTAAGGCGTTCCGGAGTCAGATAGTTCTCGTCATACTCTTTGAACTCGAACAGCGGTGCCGTTTTCATCTGCTGGCGATGTTTCTCCAGGTACTCATCCATCGTGCATAGCACCTTGGCGGGATTTCCTGCCGCCACAGAGTTCGGAGGTATGTCCTTAATTACTACTGAACCGGAACCGACTATGGATCGAGGGCCTATCTCCACCCCCGGCAGGATTATGGCGTTTGCTCCGAAATGACAGGATTCATGTATCTTCACCTTACCTAACACCGAAGCATCCAGGTATTCGTTCGGCATGGCGTCGTGGGCCAGAATAGTGCAATTCTCTCCGAATCCGCAATTGTCACCGATTGATATAAGAAAGCAATGAGAGAAATCAATGCCAGTCGACCAGGGTAGATTGACACCCTTGCCCAGACGCATCCCTTTGGCTCTATATGCGGCCCATCGTTTGAGAAGGCGACGGTGGTGGTACCAAATGTAGAGCCTTCCGATCAAATTGGAAACAATGGTTCTCATAACAATCACTAACCATATCGTATGGTCCTAGGTATATTCTCCTGTTGGTTTGCCTATTCTTATAACGCCTGGATAGCTTCCAGGTTCTGACGACTATCCCCTGATAGTTCAACCACAATAATGATACCGGCCTCACTAATAATGGGCAAGCGCTTTCTTAACTCCATAGTTCCCAGCTATTTACGCCACCCTATTCGACTAATCGACAATCACTATGTTTTCTTAACCAAAACGGGCCAGATGAAAAGCGAGCATGGCTCGGGAAAACCGACCACCCACGCCGAGTGAAACCCCGTCGTGCATGCCAATCCGCCGAATTGAAAACCGACCCAGTTCACCATCGTCGGAACTGGTTTCACTCCCAGTAGTCAGACCAGAATCATATCCGGCATGCCTGACTGACCTCGCCAATTCAACAGAGTAATTTCCGTTAGGATAAGCAAAATGTCTAATCTCCCGACCGAGAGCGGCGGCTATTTGCGTCCGGGAATCTTCCAATTCGGTCATAGCTATATCCGGTGAAAGTAGCGTCATAATCTGGTGAGATTTTCCATGAGAACCGAACGATATCCCAGCCTTACTCATTTCACGAACCTCATCCCAAGTGAGGGTAGAACGCAGAATCGTATCTTTGGTCGCCTGGTCAGGCTCGGCCAGTCTCTCCAACAGGTTGATTACAGTCTTTTGGGAGTTCAGTTTGAGTTTTTTCAACTTCTCAAAAAGTCTGTTGCGATCAAGCCGTCTGTTGGAGTCATACAGCCCTTCAGTGAATGTCTTTACCTCAAGTCCAGGCAGAGACTCAAGGCCGGCGGCAATATCTTCGTGGGAGAAGTCTATCCGCTCAACCAAGTGGGCAACCTTGAGGAACCAGAATTGCCGGTCGTTGTCGATGTAGTCGGTCGTCAGGAAGACAATCGCCGGGGCTTGGTGTTCTTTCAAAATTGGGAAAGCATGGTCATAGTTATCACGCCAGCCATCGTCGATAGTAATTATCAAACTTCGCTTTGGCAGGACTTTGGCCGCGCTGAGTTTGTCGATGTAATCATCCAGTGAAAGCAGTTGGTATCTCTGTTTGAAAAACGCGAGTTGTTGATCAAAATGGTTGGGGGTTATGCACAGACCGGGCTGCAAGAGCTTTCGCAACGGGTCAGTATTGTACAGGAAACAGTGATAGACGAGAATAGTAGCGGCGCATTTGGACCCTCGCCACAGTCTAAGCAACTCCCACAGTCTAAGTAGTCCAGTGTAATAGAGCAGAATGGCAAGAGTATGTTTCACCAATAAGCGCATCATAATCTATCCATTATGCGAGTTGTCGAGTTCCCTTAACACGTTTATCATGCGACCGACATCTGCATCAGTGACATATCCATGTGTTGGCAAAGTCAACATATTGTCAACAACATGCTGGGCTCCTGGAAAATGCTCCGAACCATTATTGATATATTCCTTGATACCGTCGATCTGACCGATTGTCGAGGGATACATGATAGAGGCCATTATTCCAACTTTTCTCATAGCGACGATGGTTTGATCTCTATGGTCCCGATCTCTGGCCAGCAACGGCAATCGCAGATAACAGGGAGTATCCCGCTCTGGATCAAAGCCGGGCACTTTAAATAGGCCGGTAGCGATTGTCTTACGTGCGATGAGAGCCGCCACCTTTTGTCGACCAGCATTCAGTTCTTCTAATTTATCAATCATGACGGTACCTAGAGAAGCTTGAACTCGACTGAGTTTATTCATGTCAAACGTGGTGTCAAAAACAGTCTGGCCCAACTTCAGAAAGGGCAGATTAGCCGGAAACCAATACAACGCTGGTTTCAAAAGCAGTCCGGTGAGCGCTATTCTCATAGCGGTTGACAATTCGCTAAAACGAGAGACCGGAGGAAATTTGTCGACCAATGCACGGACTCGCTTTGCCAAATGTTCGTCGTCTGTAACCAGCACTCCCCCGGCGTAGGTTGACAGATTCTTACCGCGTCCTAAGCTGTACAGTCCTGCCTGCCCCCGACAACCACTGACCTCCCTATCCGATCTGCAACCCAGCGACTGAGCGGCATCGTCAATAAGTGTCACTGGTTTGTTTCCGATCAATTTCCGAAGGCGCTCCATGTTAGTAAGAATGCCGAATAGATTGCAACCGACTATTGCTAACACACGTTCAAGATTTAGCTGTGACAGTTGGCTGGCATCGTAATCAAGATTCTCGGGGTCAATGTCTACCAGACGGATCTTAAGGCCTGCTCGGATAATTGCAGCTGGCACCGAAAAGCAAGTGTAAGCGGGAATAATGACTTCGTCTTGGATAGGGTCGGAGTCGGCCACCACGCTGGTCAGCAAAGTGGTTAGAGCAGTTCGACCGGAACCAAAAAGGAAACAGTGTTCGGCCCCCGTGACTTGCTTCAGTTTCTGTTCAAATTGAAGAGAACTGTCTCCGGAACCAAGTCGACTTCCGACCATCCTGGTCAGGTCGGTTAACCGGGTCGGCGTGCCAGCCGGTGAAACCAGACGAAACATCAGATCAGTCTCCGATCAATCAAGACGTTGGGTATATGGCTCATCACGGGAAGTTTTTAATTACTTTCGGACCGAGAAAATTAGCCAGCACCAGTGGCAGGTGTTGCCAGGCGCTGATAAACATCCGGTACTTGGGGTTGGTCGGGTTTATAGTCGGTATTGTGTCATCCCTATTCAACAAGTACTGCCAATGGAGTTGGGTCGGCTCAGGCACCCATTGCTTCTTAAACTTAAATGTGTTTGAACCTTTGGCTGATCGCCCGAAATCAAATATATCACACCCCTCACAGCAGCCGTCGGATATAACCCGCCAGTATAGAGCATGGTTGGGACAGAACTTGAGTGACTCTCGATAGGCTGAGGCTGACGGAACGTAGAGTGAATCTTTGTACTTCAAAATCAGACCACCGGCAATAGTGCGAGATTCATGCTTGACCAGGATAATTCGGGTCGCGTCAGGAAACTGTTTCAATACCTGTTCGAAAAGATCGATTCCCCAAACCGGCGTGCCAAGATCTCTCATATTATGGCAGAACACGCGATAGAAATCGTCCAGTTTTTCTCTTCCTCCAATTTCGGTTGTTAATCCGGATTTCTCTGATTTGCGAATCTGATTTCGCAATTTGGCGCCAAAGCTATGCCAGGTTTGGTCCGGGTCAGGAGTCAGTTTGAGATGAAAAGTGACCCTGTGGTCTGTCTGAGGAAGACTATCCGAGACAGCCACGACCGAGCGCATCTCAGTGAAACGAGCCCCAATATCAATAGCCAGTTTGCAAGCCTCCTTTAGCAGGGCGTGGGCAGTTGCCTGGTCCTCTGCACACACGCCGCCGTAGTCGAGCCAGGGAATTGATACCAGATAGCGGGTGCGCCACCAGGTCGTTACCTCAAAGAGTGGCAGAACACCTGTGACCCTGGTGTCGTTGCTTGCGATTAGATATCTGGGAAGATGCCCCAGTGAGTTACGTATTACCTCGCGCCATCCGATTTCATGGCAGACAGTGGCCCCTCGGTCACTGGCTACGAAATCTGTCCACGCTGACCGATCTGTATCGGCATATGGTCTAACGACAATGGTCATGGGTTATGGTTCGTTTTCGGTAATGTCTGTCCGCTATTCGTGGTTTGAGTTTTCCGTGTACCGATCGCATTCTTTGGTGTTGCCTTATAGCAGAACACGAAGGCCCAAACCAAGGTGTAGGTGAGGTAAGCCTGGGGGTAGTATGCTGTGGACAGGAAAGTAGCACAGACCTGATAGGCAATCAAGCTGCCGATCAGACCGTTGGCCAGAAACCGTCCGGTCGGGTCATCATCATCTTTAGATTCCCTGCGAATTAGCCAGAGATGCCGAAAGGACAAAAATAACATCATAAAATACGGTACGGCTCCCATCAGTCCAAGTTCGGCCAATATCTGTGGCCAGCTACCATGAAAAGCACGTCCCCAATGACGGTTCGGATCGCCCGGTCCGTTATAATATCTTGGCAAATGGATCTTGCCGTTTCCAGCACCAACACCGATGATGGGATTGTCGAGAAACATGTTCAGGCCAGCACCCCAGTAGTTCAACCGAGCGTCAGCGGTGGCTTCACCGATATCACTGATAGATTCGGCCTCCTTCCAATATCGATCTGGGGCAAACATGAACATGGTTACCAGTAACAGGAGGACGATGCTACTGGCAATAAGCTTCCTCTGAGATGTGGCGATGCCAAAAACCACGACCGCGGCCAGACCAACCAGGCCACCACGAGAGAAACTGGCGACCACCGCTAAAACGAATAAAACCAGCAACCCTCCGCAAACAAATTTGGCCTTACCCTTGAGATACTGAAAACCAAAAAAAGCGAATGGGACCATCATGTTGATTGTCAGTGCGAAATCATTCTCGTCTGAAATGAAGCCCCCGCCAGTAACCCTCCCGCTGGTATTACCAGTGACATCAGTGTAAGCGCCAGTCGTGAAGGTGTGGATGCCCTTGATCGAAAAATAAGCATACACTAACAGTAGCATCCAAACGACCAGATTCAGGCGTTTCATTGAGTCCATGACATTGGTTGCTATGACGAATATTACGAAATGAACCATAATGGCTTGCATGACTTCATAGGGGTAGAAGTTATTGGCGGCCGTAATGATCCCCAGCCCGATGGGGAAAAGGAAGATAGCAAACCAGGTATGTACCGGACTCCATTTGATTCTGTTTTTGTGGACAGCCAAAGATACTATCCAAGCTACTAGAGTTAACACTTCCATTACCATTGACAGGCGGAGCGGGATAAGAAACGGCATAAAACTGTACGGCCGGAGATTCGAGTAGGTCAGGAAGCCAAAGACACCAATAAACGGATTTTGAATTGTAATTACGCAGACAAAAATAACGATTGGAAGAGCCACCAACGCCCATCCGATCTTTTCGGGTACGAACAGTAGCACAATCGCCGCCAAGACTGAGATTATGATAAGGGCCAGTAGGATCAACCTATCAAACGTTATCCACGCAGATCGAGTTGTCTCTTGGGCCGCGATGTTCTCAATCTCCATTTGGTCTTCGTCAACGTTCATTACAAATCCAGATCGCCGATTTCTGGTCCAATCAGGTTGGGATAGTGTTGGTCTGCCCCGGGATTGAGATCATACCATCGATATCCGTGTTATAGTCATTTTGCTCATACCCGAAACCAGTTTGTCTTGTGTACAAGTAGAACGTTTCTATAGATCAACGCAATTAACATTATTATGTATTTCGTCAAAGGGTCTTTTCAGCTGACCTGCCCCCATCTGTCATTAGAGGAAATATGGCGTTTGTCGAGGGTGCTCTCAACACAAATGTTCGGTAACTGTTTTCTTGAGTCCCCAAGTGTCTAAACCGAATAAGAGAGATCAATTCAGCGCCCGCGTGGACTGGATGTTCACCTTCACAGCGGCCGCCTACAACTTGGTGCGAATGCGCAACCTGCTGTGGGGATCCGTTCCATGATTTCGGGGGAACGAACGTCTTCGGGGGGCAATCGGGGGACGCCGACCCGGCGGGAGGCAGACAAACCCCGTAGCGGGACGTCGATTATAGACCAATCAGGCATAAAATGACAATCACAGACACCCAAAAGTATCCTTTTTCAACAACCTGCTAGCCAGTGGCAGCCGGGGCTTACTCTCTCTATAAGAATGTTCTCCCAGGCTACCATTGCGTATTTCAGCCCGGGGGCAATGATTGGTTGGATTTTGTCGTAGATCTTATAGCTATACTGTTCTAGATCCCTTTGCAACCACAGTTTGAAGAGTTTAACCCCGGCTCATTTAGAAGTCTGACGTATAGGCAAGACTACCGTTCTGGTCTGTTGTCATAAGTCTCCCAATATCTTTTCATAAGGAACTTAGTACAACAAGAATATCTACAAAAGACAGTCCAGTACTTTTGTCGACAGATGTCATCGAACCCTGCTGCCGGTAAGTTAGACGATAACTGAAAGTTACGGGATACTTTCAACCAAGTCGTACCATTAGGACCTGAACCCTGGTTGAGAGCCACCAACTGGGTTTTATCGAGTCGACAAACCGTTCGAACTGGTGCCTATCGAGAGAAACTCCGATCGAATTCAGTTCGTTTTTTAGTCGACTGTGCCGGTCGGCCGTATTATGAATTGTCAGCCCGGTGAAAGCTCGGCAGAAACAATATTACTAGATTTAGGTTTGTGTTCGTGTCATTGTATTCCGAGTTAAAAAACCTACTCAAGCACGGCTCCATTTATACTGTCGGCATTGTTCTCAGCAGGATTGTTTCGTTCTTGATGCTGCCGATTTATACTACCTATCTTGAACCCGCGGAATACGGTATTATGGAACTGGTGGGGCTAACCATCGACGTCATTTCGACCGCTCTTGGTATCGGTATGACCGCGGCCGTGATGCGTTTCTATTCTAAGTACGAGGATGAGGAAAGCAGGAAACGGGTCGTTAGTTCTGCTCTGATCGGCGTAATGACAATCATGGGGTTTACATCATTAATCTGTCTGTTACTGTCCGAGCAGATATCGTCGCTCATTTTTTCGTCCACCGAGCAGACCGTTTATTTCCAGATCATGTTCTTAACCATGTTCCTCACGGCCGGTATCCAAATACCGATGCTCTTTTTGCGTGCCAAATTAAAGAGCGTAACGTTTGTAGTCGTCTGCCTGGTCAAACTGGTGATCCAGCTCAGTTTGAATATCTATTTCCTGGTGTACCTCGACATGGGGCCGATGGGAGTTTTTTACAGCAGTTTGATTTCAGCCGCAGTGATAGCGATATACCTCTTGCCCATTACTTTCCGGGAAGTTGGCTTCAAGTTTAGCTGGCCAATCTACAAGGAACTGTTGAGGTTTGGCTCCCCGCTGATAATTGCCGATTTGTCTGTTTTTATGTTAACCTATGCCGATCACTACATGCTCAATTACCTGAGTGATCTGACCGTAGTAGGAATATATTCGCTCGCCTACAAATTTGGGATGCTGGTATCGGCCCTGTTTGTGATGCCCTTCGTTTCGATCTGGCACACTCGGATGTTTGAGATCGCCAAGGAGGATTACGCCAAGGAGATGTACGCCAAGGTACTCATTTATTTTTGCATGGGGGCGATGACGACAAGTTTGGGATTATCACTCTTTACCCGAGACGTCTTGAAGGTAATGGCTGATCAGGCTTATTGGTCGGCCTGGGAGATCGTACCGATCCTTGCTATTTCCAACGTTGTAATAGGGATGCTTTTGGTGACTGGTGCCGGTATAATGATTATGGACAGGACAAAGTATTTTGCCATCTCGACCAGCACGGCTATGGTAATAAATCTAATCCTCAATTATTTTATGATCCCCCTCTGGGGAGCGATGGGCGCTGCGATAGCAACGTTATTGTCCGGCATGGTGCGGTTAGGGATTGACACCTACAACTCTCAGAAATTGTTTCATGTGGACCATGACTGGGGACGCCTGATTCGGATGT
>Ga0164310_10001394_pt1 | contig 13580 bp, 11 predicted proteins | sample GuaBasSedimGuay1_FD_121795 | JGI IMG/M metagenome (GOLD analysis project Ga0164310, IMG submission 121795) | Subseafloor sediment microbial communities from Guaymas Basin, Gulf of California, Mexico - Guay1, Core 4569-9, 0-3 cm | ecosystem: Environmental > Aquatic > Marine > Hydrothermal vents... | reverse complement strand
GACCAGCAACCCGCGCTGCTGCTGTGTAACTCTGACCAGACGCGACAGCCAACAACGCTTTGGCACGAGCTACGTGGCTGGCAGGTTCGCTTTGGGCACGGCTAATCCGGGTCAACACTGTTTTCTCTTCGTCCGTGAGAGGACGCAATGGGTCTTTTTGTCTCCGGGTCATTGCAAAACTCGTTCATAACAAGATACCTGCCATTATACACCATTCGCTCAAAATGGCTATGCTCGTGACAAGTGACCCACTAGGCGTCTAGCTTCCGCGCCAGGCAACAAAGGTATGCTCCAAACTTCCTGGATGGTAGAGGGATTACATTCACTAGCCGCTGCAACAATGGATTCGCTGCCGGTATGATTGGCCCTGACGCACTCAACTGGATGATCTCTAGACCTGCCTCTTTACAATATTGTCTCATCTGTCTGAGGCTGATATTTCTTCCCAGCAAGACCTCGAAACTAGCGTGATGCTTTCCCTTCAATTTGAGATGGAATATCAATAGCCTGACAAAGGTGGCAAGACTGCGGTGAGGGGTACTGATGAACACATAACCGCCCCACTTAGTTACCCTGGCATGTTCTTTTATTGCCTTCAACGTCTCGGGGAAATGTTCAACCACCCCCAGAGAATACGTTAGATCAAAAGAGCGATCACGGAAGCCAAGTTCCCGAGAATCTCCGAGCACTCCATTCTCAGGAGCATCTCTTGCATGCTCCGCAACCAGGTCCAAACAGAAGAAATCTGCAGCAACGCCATTCGCCTTCAATATCTTTACCATTCTACCACGCCCAACGCCAATTTCCAGTATCTTTTCCGATCTGTTTGCAATCTGGCAGAAAGTAGGAAATATCCTCTCCTCGTATGGATGAATCCCTTCTCCAAGATCAATCTCGCCCCATATACGACGAATATCACCTACACTCACAATCAACTCCTATCCACATAAAGGAGCCAGACGTGATAGCTCAGGCTTGCTCGACAGATCGAGTCAAGTGCACCACGGCCAGTTATCGCAGACCCGAATGGCAATCGCATTATCTCGGGGTTCCCTTTGTCGGTACCAGTATCCAGATGGCTCCGTTATCATATACAGAGTCGAGATTGATATTACGATCTATCTGGTCAAGATAATTGGACAAGGGATCAAAATAGCGGAAACCAGGACAAACCTCGGAACTAGTAATTTGTTTATCTATCACGACATAGCCGCGTATCTCCTGCAATTCGCCAGACTCGTCATCTGCACCAATTACACTCGCGTATTCAGCGGGCAAATAACAAACATACGTTGGGGGAACAGCTTGAGACACACTCTCCATCGCGAACATCCCAAAAGTCCCTACATTAGATACTAGTGTCTCCTGCTCCGCATTTTCCAAGAACCAGACAGTGGCTGGTTTGATCTCGGCCCAACTGGCACGATCGGGTGCTTGAGGAGAAGCGATGGCAAAACTGACACAAGCCAATAATCCCAACATTGCTGCGAAAGCCAATTCCATTCTATCGGTAACCCTACACTTGTCCAGCGCTATGGCGGCAACCAAAGGGCCAAGAAGAGCAATATACCTCGTGCTCGCGTGACCGTAGCTGGAATAAAGGAAAGTATGAGTCAACAGTACTCCCACGAGGGACCACAGAACCAGAGAGGCGACATCGTAACTCAACCTCATCTTGCGTGTCACGATGACGTTTCTTACTTCTCTGGCTACAAACCAGATAACAGGAAGGATTATCAACAAGTAGCGGAATATTTGTATGGTCTGGTTAAACGAAGCGCCGCTGTAAGTGGTGTCGACCACTTGCTCTGGGGGGGCCAAGCCTATCAACTGTAGTACACGCTGAGTGAGAGAAAAAAATGCCGAGCCAAACTTGCCGCCAGCCTCCTGCCCCAAAACACTAGGGAGCAGGTGATAAGCAAATTCTCCAAACCCGAGATAGATCACCAGGAAAGCCACGGTATTGCTCAGTGTGAGCACTCTCCATGCTGATGTGTTGCGCTGCTCAGATGCACGCCAGGATATCATCACCAGGATGTTCACCAGAAATGAGAACGAAATCATCAAGGCAGAACCAGTCCAGTACACAGTGAAGAGACCAATGAACACCAGGATGGAGAGCAAGATCAGCGGAGGAGTCTTTCTTTTTAGAATCCTGGCGTACAAGAACACGAATGCTATCAACAGCGGACGAGACCAGGCATAAATCGCAGTGTGATAACTAGTAAACACGACCGTGGGATCAAATGCGACAGACACGGAAAGCAAGGCGGCTACTTTTGATCCAAGGAACTCTCTACAGAGCACGTAAAATGTCAAAGGGAGCAGAATCGCGCCCAGAGGTAGAAACTGCAGTTCCTGAATGGATAAACCGGACACTTTGCACAGTATGAGGCGCAACAACTCGCTGCCCTGATGTTCAGGTATAAAATTAAAGCCACTAAAATCAAGAGGAAGCAAATAATCCCCGCTTAACGAGGCTGCCACACGCACATTTTGGATATAATCGTACTCGAGCGAATAACTATTAACAGATAACAACAGGCCCGGCAATATCCATACAAATAGCAAAAGCATCGCCCAAACAATACCGGCGATATGATCGCTTCGAAAGGTTGCGGAAATACGTTTCATTTCGATTTCAGTCTCGCGATAAGGTCATAAGCACGCCGGATTAGTCTAAACTCGATATTTTCTCTTCGAGCAAAGAACGACATAGCCTAGCGTGAAATGCTTTTTCACATCAAGACGATCCAGGTAAACAAAAACGCGGAGGGATATCTGAAAAGCAAGTGCCAAATACAACCACAGGATGTTGAGCTGCCTGAACGGTCGTTGGCAATCCAGTTGAGCAGAACAATCCACACCACGCTTGCCAATGATTTGACCAGGTAGATGAGTCAATAACAGGCCCAAACAACTAAAGCTCCCCCCGCGTTTGGAAACCTGCACCACCTCGAAACCGTTGGCTTGAACCTGCTGCACCAGGCATGCGGATGTGAACCTATAATAATCATAGGCTTCATGTTCACCCATAATCAGGGGTGTGGACAATACCAGGCGTCCGCCGCCCTTCAATACGCGGTTCAACTCAACGAGGGCCTTGTCGGTATTGAATACGTGCTCCAGAACCTCCGTGCACACCACGAGGTCCACACTATTCGACTTTACCGGCAAGTGGCATATGTCTCCAAGTACATCAGCACCTTGGTTGGTGAGATCAATTGCCAGATAGCGCGCGTGCTTCCATAGATCCTTGTAAGGTGAGTCGCCGCTGCCTACATCTAACACAAATTGATCACGTGTGATCTGCGAGCTGTATGGGGTTAGACATCTCCTGAGCCAGTAGGATGCTAAACTAGCTTGTCTAATTCTTTGGCGAGTCGCTTTGTCAAACAAGGATTACAGTTCCTTTGTCAACTTTTGAATATACTCTTCCCATCAAGTTCACCTGGATGCTCTATGCCAAGAACTCCTAGTATCGTAGGAGCAACGTCCATCAAGTTCATTTCCTGGCGACATGGAGGATACTTGGCATTGAGAAGCAGAAACATAGCAGAATCACCCTTATGACTGCCTGGAACCAGGTGATGCGAGTGACTTTTTCCAAAGAGCGATCCGCTCGAGGTCAAACCTACACCAAATCCACCGCGCAACTCAAAGACAATGTCTGGGTACTTGGAGATATATGGACCTTCATATACATCTTCGCGCCGATAAATCCACTTGACTAGTTTCTCTCCAGACTTTGGATCTATAAATTCTGACAGATCCCGTATCAACGCTTCTCGAACATCTTCGTACTGAGAGACGTCCAGACGATCTCGGCGAAGCACAATGCCACTGTATGCGTACGCTTTTATACCGGAGAGATTGGTGGCAAAAGCAGTGGTCTGTTCCCAATCTATGGACACGGGGCTAGTGTAAAGTTTCCGAAACCACGGCATTAGACGGAGCATCTTTGACGCCAGTGTACCCAAACCATACTTACTCACGATCCCAAGTGCATAATTCTTGATTTGATCAACAAACCTCGATATGTCTTTTTCAACGGAAGCAGTCTTTTGTACCAACAATCCTTTTTGCCTAAGAAATTCATTGACATCGAACACCTGTACTGGGCGCATCCCATGACCATGATCACTGAGAATGATGGTCGTTGTGTCAGAATCAATGGTTGATAACAGCCCTCCGATCATTTGATCGTGGAGTATATAGAACATCTTGATCGTATCCCGAAAAGGGTTGTCTCCAGGATACGATGGGTCCGATTCATCACACAAGTTCCAGAAATAGTGCTGGATCATGTCTAGAACCGATGTGTAGACAAAAAAGATATCCCAGTCTTCCTGCTGCAGCATTTGCAGTGCGAATTCTGATTGCGCAGATAACAGCCGCTCGCTGGCTGTAATATATGCAAGCTTGCGCTGTCCAAGCATCCCTTTCACCACATTCATCTCGGATAGATCATATTGACTGGCAATGGAACGAGGACAGGCGGTAACATCGTCCTTGATAGCAGATCTACCAACCATTATCCCATTGACCGACCAAACGGGATAACCAAGATGAGGAAACAATATACAGACTCGCTTGCCAGAGCGACCTGCAATGTCCCAATAAGTCTGCCCCCGGATTGAACGATTATCAATATCAGACGAGACGTATCGTGTGGATTTTTCCAATGGGTCCACGTATTGTACAATCCCATGCTTGGCAGGGTTCATGCCCGTATGGATAGATGCCCAGGCGGTGTCCGAATCTGGCGGACAAACGGAATGCAGTGTAATATTGGGGCACTCGCGCCTCAACTGACTCAGATTTGGTAGATCACTTTCATATTTGGCGACTTGATCGGAATCAAGTGCATCGATACCCACGACCAGTAACTTTGTCCCCATCCCATTCTCCCTCGAGTGAAATGATATGCTATGATAATCACGTCCTGGCGATATGATACGCCGCTGCAACCACCCATTTCATCGGACTTGCCCAACGATCACTATTGTCGAACCCCATACTTTGGACATACCCTCTTGAAGCAACCCGAAAACTCTTCTCAAGAGACGAACGAGAAACTTGGATTTCACCTTCCTTTCAAATATATCCAATCCCGGCATCAGAAAAAGCACCTGCTGAGGAACAAGCCCATTCTTTTCAAACATATCCACGAGCTGGCGCGCAGAATAGACACGTACAGTAGCAAATGGCTTTCGCAGACTTGCGGGGAGAAACGGAAGTAAGGGAAACCCCAACCCAAAAGGCGAACTGATCATCCGCGACCCTACACGTACACCGTGTGTCTCAAACAAGAACCACTTGTACGGCACAGAGATTACTACACGCCCTCCTGGTTTGAGCAATCGTCTAAATTCTTGGATTGTCAACCTGTCATCTACCACATGTTCTAGGGTTTCAATACATATGATAAAGTCGAATGTGCCATCTGGGAATCCAATATGCTCCAATGCCATGCACGCCAGGTGAGCATTCGCACTGCAAGTACGTTCACTAACCTGACTCAGGTGATCACCAATGATGTCTATACCGACAACCTTGGAACTGTGCGCCGAGAGAAGGTCCAGATACACGCCTAGACCACACCCTGCATCCAAGCTTACGCTAACTGGTCGTCCGCCTAGCACTTCCAGTATCACTTGCGCCCGGTTCTTTACTGTCTGCTCAGTTATTCTAGCAGATGGTGTCCCAGGTAACTCTTGGTATTGGTTGCCCATAAATTCACCCTGATAAACGTCAATTGTCAGTGATTTCGTGCCCATAGAACTTGGGGCTGAATCGTCGTGTGGCTACTGCCACTGCTTGATTCAGGATCTGATCCATAGGCACTGTACCGTCGAGAGTGACCATATGATGACCATCTGCCGCTATGGTTGAGTAAATACGCCGCCGTTCAGATAGGTACTCCCGGGCAGCGACATCTGACTTGCGCTGCAATGTGACAGTCTCTGGAACGTCGAGCAAAAATACTAGATCTGGCCTCGGCATCACCCGAAAACAAAGGTTGATGACCTCTTGAACTCGTTGGGGAGAGTAATCAAGATCCGGTGCCAAATCACTGACTACTGTATCATAGACATAGCGATCACAAATCAAATTGGCTCCTAATAAGACCGGAATTGTCACTTTGAACGTCACCTGGATCAAATAGTCAGTCAGGACTGAGGTTTCGTGAAGCTTGGCCAGTGATCTTTTGTGCAAAAAAGATTTTTTGACCGAGCTATAACCAACATAGTCGCTATTCATATCGTGCCCGCGCAGGAAAAGCTGCCGGGTTAGCATCCACCCTGGCCTGACGAGCATGGGTAGGAATCGAGCGTATACATATCTATACTCCGTGCCCTGCTGACTGAGCGATACCGACAGACGGTGAGCTAGTGTGGTTTTCCCTGATCCGTCAATGCCAGTCAAACATATGAGGCGTCCGCGCATTCTTTTCACCTGACATTCCCCCAATCACATCACAACCCGATATGCATTTTCTAATTGCTCAGCAATACCAGTCCAATCCATAGCCACTACTTTCTGCCTAGTGCGAATGAATATCTTGTTTCTTCTGATACGCTGCACACCCTGTAGTAACTCTTCTGGAGAGTGTGTATAAACCAAACCTTCACCTGCATCGAGTATCTCTGGAAGCCCACCAAAAGCCGACGAAACAACCGGCAGGTTACACGCCATTGCCTCCAATACAGAAAGAGGAATTTCAATAGCATGCAAAGGGTTCTGAGTCGGAAAAACGTAGCAGTCAGCTAGGCCATAAAGCCTCTCAATATCATCAAAGTAGTCTGTCCACACCCAACAACCACATCGTTCCAAAGATTGCAGAGTCGCCAGATCGTGACCAGTCGACGGGCTGCCAGCGATAATGACCTGCTGATCCCCACCCTGCAACTCTGATAATATCCCCACGCCACGTTTCTGTTTGACTGCTCCCACATGTAGGATCACGTACTTACCCATCGGCACACCAAAATGGGATCGGAGCCTCTGTTTGTAGCCCTCAGATACTGGCTTAAACTTCGATACATCCACTCCGTTTGGCACAAAAATTGTACGACACCCATACTGGCGAAACAAAATATCTGTTGTTTGAGATTGGGTTAATACAAGACTGGGACGCACGGTTCTGATCAACAACTCACTATGCCAAGGGAACCAGGGGTGGAGTGCGGACACGACCGTTTGAGAGTCTTGGCATAACAAACCCAAGAGCTTTATCAAAGTCAAGCTGAGGATAGAAGGTCCTGAGGTGTAGTGGATGACATCTGGCTGAAGTGACCTCACCTGTTTCCAAAAACTCAGTGAGCAATAGGCACGTGGATCTAGGCTGGAGACCTGGTGCCTTTTGGACAGTTCACGACGCAGATGATAAGCTACGTTGTTCATTCCTTCATCCAATTGACTGGACGAGCCGCCTAACAAGCATATCTTCATTACATACCTATCCAACTCTTATGTCCGCATCACCAGACTGCACGATTTGCTGATACAAATCCTCAGTCTGCGCGGCTATTGTCTGCCAAGAGAACTGCTGTACACGTTTCCGCGCGTGCTCGGAGAGACGTCTCTGCAAATCCGGGTTCTGTAACACAGACACGATGCCATCCGCCAAGCTTGCTTCGTCACCAGCCCTGGTTACAATCCCATTATACCCATGATCAATGATACACCTAAAGGTCGCAAGATCGCTCACAACCATTGCACAACCCAGAGCAGATGCCTCCAACAACACCAGGGGGAACATCTCCATACTATTTACAGACGGGACTACATACACATCCGCCGCTTTATAGTAGATAGCTTTCAACGCACTATCCCCAATAAAGCCTTCGAACCGCACCCGGTGTGCCAGATCTAACTCGGAGACATGTCTTTTCAACAGATCCATCATTGGGCCACGACCAACGAGGACCAACTCTGCAGTCGGGAATACATCGACGACCCTCCGCATAGCCCTCAACAAGACATCGCCCCCTTTTCGCGGGATCAATGACCCCAGAAATAGAATCACAGGATGATCCAGCAGTAGTCCCAACTGCTTTCTACTAGCGGCCTTCGTCAGGGCTGTTTTATACTCTTCCAGGTTAACGCCGTTGGGAATGTTCACGGTTTTGTGCTGGTACTTGGACAAAAAACGTGATTCGTTGATAAAGTACGGCGAGATGGATATGATAGCTGCTGCCTGAGAGAAGAGACGATCTACAAACAAATTTGCCGTTAAATAGACAACGATCTTCCGCAGAGGACTTCCGTAACTATCAGGTCTTTCAAAACCATGGTGTGTAACGACCAGCGGTTTGCACCGAGTTTTGGCATATAGTAGTCCAGCTGCGCCACCAGGTGGAGTCGTGTGCTGAACGTGCACTACGTCTACATCTCTTGTACCTCGTAAAGGCCCCCAGAGGAGTTCCGGAGAAATTCGTGTATCTCCGATTCGAAACCATGAACCATATCGGTGAATATCGAGCATATCAAAAGTTTCAGTGCTATTCGAGCGATCAACTGAGCTTGTGAAGACTTCCACTTTATGATCGCGTCGCGCCAAGTTCACTGCTACCTCATAGGCAGCAATCTCACCACCACTACACACATAACTGCTGGCATATCGAGAATCAGAGAACTGATCTTGATACGGGAAGTGGCTGATGAACTGGGCAACATACATCGGATATTCCTTTCTGTTATGTTGATGTCTCGCTCTGCTCAGTCAGAATATGCTCATAAACTCGGACAATACAATCAGTAATTCTATCCCAGCGAAATGTCGATTCTACCAACCGCCTTCCTTCTGTACCTAGAGCTTTGGCATAGCTCGGGTCACCCAAAACCCGAACAATCGCTGTGGCCAGATCCTTATGATCGCCTACCTCAACGAGAGAGGCTGCTCTATCATAGTAGTCCACTACACCCTCTATTCGTGTGGCCACCACAGGCTTGGAGAATGCCCAGGCTTCCATGATACACGTTGGCTGCCCCTCACTCAAAGAAGGGAGTACAAAAACATCCGATGACTTGTAAGCCAATGCCAGATCACGGCCTTCGAGAACGCCTAGAAAAAGCACATGATTATGCAGACAAAGCTCATCCACCAGACTGCGCAGCTTACCCTCATAGTCACCAGTGCCTGCTATCGCACAGATCACATCGGGGCATTCAGTAATGATCCCTGGCATCGCTTGGATCAGGTGTTGGATACCCTTTCGCTTAATCAATTGAGTCGCTACCAGTACAATCTTGCGAGTAGATAAATCGTATGCCCGCAAGAACCCTTCCACACTATCGGTTTCATACAAATCCCACATATCCAAATCTACACCTACAGGTACAATATTGATGTTCGCTTCATTGATACCCAAGCTCGAAACCAACCTTTTTTTCTCAGAGGAAGTAGCAACAATGATACCATCTGCTATTCTCAGGACTGCCTTGCCGACAGTATGCCAGTACAATCGCCGTATAGCATCGGCTACGCGCGAGTCAAATACCAATCGACCATGGCATGTGATTATCAGCGGTTTATGCAACGTGTTTTTCAACAATAGAGAGGCATTTGAGGCAAAGCTGTGCTCATTATGAGTATGGATAATGTCGAACTCGCGTAGGTAGCTCCAGGGAATAGCCAATCCTGGTGTGATCGCATTACGCAAGGGTCGTGCTATGCATGTGTGGCGTATAACCTGGATGCCACCAATTTGCTCATATCTGGAAATTCTCGGCACATCTGAGGTGATGACTGTAACTTTGTGCCCTTTGCGAACTAGTTCATGGCTGAGATAATATACGTATCTCTCCTGGCCACCCATATATGGGGGAAAATATGGTGCTACTTGTAAGATGCGCATCACAGGCTCCTGAGGCTACAACAAGTCAAATTCTGTGCGCGAGAGCCATAACACCTCGTCACTTGTGCATAGATTCCGCGGACTAATGATAGTTACATCCGTTGGCTGCATAGCTTGATATAGTCTATGGTGCTCTCGGTTCATTCAGCAGCCTCTAGTCCGAGCAACCTCCTAATCCACAACAAGCGCAGAGCTTCCGGCGGATGAACTGAGCATAGCAATGCCCCTGTGTTTCACCACCATCAGCGCCACACCGACGCCGTGGAGCACGGGGTTCATACTATGACTTTCCTCGTGATACACGCACGAGATCGACGCCTCACGGATGCGTAACCCGGCATTGCGAGCCTGCACCAACGTCTCCACACTGAACCCAAAGCCAGGTTCGGTGATGCGCAGCGTATCCAGCGCGCGCCGATTGTAGGCGCGGAAACAACTTTGCCCATCGGTGATCTTGGCCCGCGCACCAAAGTTGTAGAGGAAGGTGATCACATTGATGCCAAACCGACGGTAGCCAGCCACGTTGTTGTATCGGCCCAGGAATCGAGAGCCAATCACCAGGTCAGCCTCACCGGCCAGGATGGGGGCAATGACTTGGAGGATTTCATCCGGATCGTGCTGCCCATCCCCATCCAGAGTTACCAGTATGTCCGCCTGTCTATCCAGGCCAGCTTGCAGACAGTTGCGTGCTGCCGCGCCCGGCCCCAGGTTCGTGGGGTGCCGGATCACCTGTGCCCCGGCCGCCTGTGCTGCCTCGGCCGTCCCATCGGTAGAACCATCGTCCACCACCACCGTTATGTCCACGTGTTGCTGGGTCTGGCGGACAACATCTGCAATAAAGTGCGCCTCGTTGTAACAAGGGATAGCTGCCACTATTAACGGGTTGTGTTCTTGTGGATCAGGTTCATTTACTACAGACATCTGTTGCTTCTCCTCTCTACCTCTGAACACACCACTCCAAACACTCCCCAGTGCTATCACGGCTACCAGACCATTTCCAACCAGCCAGCCAACCCCGCTGGCAGCGATACCCAAGCGAGGCATCAAAGAAACTGCCACACCAAGGGTAACTACGGCCATAGTGGTACTCAGCACGACTAACCGACCAATCCGCTTTTGCACACGCAGATAGGTAAAATACAACCCAGTCAGGACCACCAGAGGTGCTGCCACTGACAACCACCGGAGTAATCCAGAGGCCTCTTGCGCATAACTGGGGCCAAAGAGCAAGAGAACCCACGGAGCTGCGACGCCCAGAACCACCGCTCCCGGCAACGTCAGCGAAAGAGCCAGAGCAACAGACCGGGTCAGGATACCGGTTAACCTATGGGGCGTATTGGAGCCTTCAGCAAAGGCAGAGCCTGCCAAGGACATACCGGGGCTAGCCAGCAAGCTACCCAGCATCCAGGCGATGTAGGTGTACCCGCTAGATGCCGGTCCCAGTATTTCCAGGACGATGATCGGCACCAGTGTCTGTAAAGTCTGAGTCAGCAAACCCGCGACATAGTTCCCTACAGAATAAGGGATGATGGTAGCCAGGTCAGGCCAACTAAAATCGGGGCGTAGCCGATAGCCCGACTCGACTCTGGAGAGTAACCCAAACAAGCTGAACAGGATAGCCAGCACAGTGGCCACAGCAACCGACCCCACCAGCCCTGCGGCTCCTAACCCTACCAGCACAAGCACTAACAACAAGCGGCCGCCGTTGACAACACAGGTCTGGATGAGCGCGTAGACTGCCTGTCTGCGAGCCACAAATGTCATCTGAACCACCGCACCCAACGTCGTCGCAGCAGTATAGGCCAAGAAGCCTGTGCTGTAGAGCATATTCTGTCGCAGCACCATCAGTGATGGAAACCACAGTGAGAGCCCCGCTAGGAACACTCCACCGACCAGAATAGCCGTCACAACGTTAAACGTAAAGGCAGTATTCAGAAAATGTTTTGGAGACCGGGCTTGAGGCAAAAAGCGCACCACCCCCGTACCCACCCCAAGGCCGGCAATCCCTGAGACGAGTGCAACCGCAGAGATCACGGCCGATGCCATACCGACATCCTCTGGACGATACAGGCGGGCGGCCAGACCCCAGAATACAAAGCCCACCAAAGCACCCACCAGGTTAATGCCTAACAGATACCCGGCGTTGGCAAAGAGTGGCTGCCTTAGTAAGGTCATCCCCTTCGCCAAGAGGCTCTTTCCTCGTATCAATGCCGTCGTCATTCGGTTCCTCTTATGCTCTCAGACCAGCGCGTTGCCTGGCCTCCATCGTTTCTGGCAGCATCACCCGCTTCCTACCAAGCGTCGGCAAAGACCCAAGCAACCGAGACGGATAATCCATATCCCCCAGATGAGAGATCCACTTTTGCGCTCGTGGTTTCCCGAAAAGCTCAACGATCAGATCAAACCCCCTGTCAGAGAGAGCGCAGAACCCTTTGCGCAGCCAATGATTGACCGCCAGTTCCCGCCCCTCAGAGCGATGCCAGGCTCGTTCGTACTCGACCAGCACTTTTTTAGAACAATCACCCTGCTTGATCGCCTCTACCGCGGTTGCGGCCGCCAATTGCGCGGCCCGGATGCCAAAGTAAAGCCCGCCCCCTGTGGTGGGCTTGGTCTGCCGCGCAGCGGCCCCCACGAGCATCACCCGGTCGGCCACAAAGTCCCGCGCAGGCCCCAAGGGAAGGGGCGCTTGCCGGGTCTCGTGCACGACAAAATCGCCGAACCTGGACCGAATCGATTCAAGGAACGCCTCAAAATACCGTCGTGGCGACCTGGTCGCGCCGATACCGATACGAGCCATGCCGTCCGGCATCGGAATGATCCAGCCGAACCAGCCGGGCGCGACATCGTTTCCCACAAAGATCTCGATCGAGTCTGTCCCCGCCCCCCGGAAAGCAATATCCGCTTTTACGGCGGGGATGGTTTCATTTCTACGCCTTCCGTCCATCCAGCGGGCCACTCGAGAATTAGCGCCATCCGCACCGATGAGAAGCGGAGCACAAAGATGGAAAACGTGTGCCCCTGCCCGTACCTCCACCTGTACGCCCCTTGCCGACCGCTCAAAGCAACACGCCTGAGTCTCTAGCATCAAGCAAGCCCCTGCCTCGACGGCGCGCTCGGCGATGAGGCGATCAAAGCGAGGGCGATCGATGGCAACGGCTTGCACAGAGTTCGAGTCCAGCCAGAGAGTCTTGCCACCAGGGCTCCAAACCCGGGCACGGCTGAATCGAAGCAATCCCACTCTCTCCCCGGCAATCCCGGCGAGATCCAGAGTGCGCGGGGAAACGAGCCCCGAGCAATGATCTGGCAACCCAACATTCGGGTGTTCTTCCAACAGAGCCACACGGAGTGAAGCCCGGGCCAGCACCTCGGCAATTGTACTGCCGATCGGTCCCGCTCCAACAATGATGACATCGAATGTTGTGTCGTCGGTTCTCGCACAAATTTCGGTAGTGTTCAAAAACCACCCCCTTTGGACAGTTGGGCTCTCTGGGATTTCGCGGGGAAGGGCCATATATAGGGGTTGTCCTGGCCGAAAAGCACATCCGTTCTACGCCCAAGCACGATTCCCCCACTTTGTGGTATACTGACAACGGACATAAAAGAACATTTTCATTAAAGCCGAGGCTGCATTGAAAAGTGACGTTTTGTGGGTTACCTGCCATTTGACGCCAAAAAACAGGGTGAAAATGGGCACACCGGGCATTTTTCGGGGTATTT
>Ga0164310_10001393_pt1 | contig 13583 bp, 9 predicted proteins | sample GuaBasSedimGuay1_FD_121795 | JGI IMG/M metagenome (GOLD analysis project Ga0164310, IMG submission 121795) | Subseafloor sediment microbial communities from Guaymas Basin, Gulf of California, Mexico - Guay1, Core 4569-9, 0-3 cm | ecosystem: Environmental > Aquatic > Marine > Hydrothermal vents >... | reverse complement strand
TGCGAGCCGGTCGCGATGCACAAGTACTTAACCATAAGGGCAATAATATCACCAGGGCTCCCAAGAGCAAACTACGCAGCCCAGGTGCTTGCTCATGAAATAATTTTTTCAAATGTATTCCTCTTGTATTTATCTGAGTGACTGAGATCCTCAAGGTACCATTCACTCTAACAGAAAGTTTTCCTTCAATGAAGTACATTATGCATCAGAAGCTCACAATAGTGGGAAATTATCTGCCTTAACTTGCCAATAAGGTACAGAAAGGGGTATTGGGCTTTTTGTAAAAGAAAATGTTACAAAGTTAGGATAAGCTTGCTAAAGCGGTTATTAATTTGGTAATTAGACACTTGGGAGGAGCTGGGCTTACTATGCCTTGAACAAGGCATTTGAGATCAAATCTGAGGGGGAAGAGGGTATATCATCGCAGAGATAAAGGGTTCCATAACGCCGCTCACGGCCAAACAAAGGGTACTGGTCCTGGCCAGGGGGGTGATTTTTGTGCTCGGGGCACTATTTATGCTTTTAGATTTGTTCAATTTTGCCAGGGGAGTAAGAAGCATCGAAGGTACCATTGTAGGGGTACAGCGGGAGCTAGGGACCACCAGCCATAGGAGTAACTGGAGGACTGCTAGAGGGCGCAGGCTTTATACTTACAGACCTGTTGTTGAGTACAAGGTGGATGGCAGGACTTACAGGTTTCTAGCAAAGGTGTCTGCGAGCGGTTATAAAGGGAAGGTGGGCAAAAAGGTGAAAGTAAATTACGATCCACGGAATACTTCCAGAGGTAGGCTTGGAGGCGCGAGGGAGTTGGCCTTTCCTGGTATCATAGGAGCGTGTGGACTGATCGCAATAATACTTGGTTTGCTGGCCCCTTCCAAGAATGCAGCCACTGTTGAGCCATCCTAAGCATATGGGCTAGAAAATATCTTTTTTATTTAGGCTAATTCACATTTTGGGCGCGTTAGGAGAGTGAAATGAAAAGGTTTACGCTTGCTTTCTCACTTATCATCTTTCCTATGCTCATCTGGTGCTCTGATCTGCACGCAAAAAGGTTTGACCCAGATAGATTCCTGCCAATAAAAGATCTTTTCTCGGCCGAAGATATTCGGCGGCTTTTCTATAATATACGCTTTAAGCCCTTGGGTAGGGAAGACCTTGCCTTTAACATGCTGGTGCCCAAAAACTGGAAGGATATGCCTGTAAAGGTGACCAAAGAGCAGCTTACTTCCAGTTTGCTGCAAGGGGAAAATGCGAAGGAGGCTTATCAGAAGGCTCTTAAGCAAGGGATTCAGCGTTTGACCGATGTTACTATGGCTCGCATAAGGGCCCCGAAGCATGAAAAGGGGTACGCGACCATAGAGGTGACCTGTTTTAGAACACCCTTTGAGACAAACATTAAAGACTGGGTGGATTTTATCATTCATTTCCAAAAATGGGAAAGGTTATTGGCCAGACAAGGCATGTATAACGGTAGGAAGGTAAAAGATGTACTCTTCCGGGTAAAACAAAAAGGTGAGGCCTTTCTTACACGCCTCACTGCCTCCAAGCACGGAACGCGCATTTTCATCATATATTGCTCGGCACTGGAGTCTTTCTACTGCCGGTATGCCAAGATTTTTGGTGCAGCAGCAGTTTCCTTTACAGTGAAGCAGAAATCCCCTAGCCCATTTGCCGAACCCATGAAAACTTACTCCGGCAAGCGTCGACCTTTACTCAAATTCCGCTATCCCTCTTCGTGGACCATTAAGGAGCCAGAAAAGGTTTCCAGAGGCACATCAGGTGTGGATCTATCCATCCGTTTTAAGGGAGAAAAGGGGCAGAAAAAGATTGGCGCTTTTCTTCATGTAAAGGCAATATCCCACTCCCTCAAGGAATCTACTGACTCTATTTTCCAGAAGTTAAAACGGGACTTTACGGCAGCAGGGATAAAATTGATAGAAGCCGGTGACGCTGCCCGATTGCGCGGAAGATTTATCCGTCCACCGCTCAAGGCAGAGGTATGGGACGTGAGTATCGGTGGTGAGAAGGGCGAGCTGGTGCTGGCCCTGTTTTCACGCCGTGACTGCTATGTGGGCTTGGGCCTTCTGGTCCCAGGGGCCTTTGGATCCGTGGAGAGTTTGGCAGGATACCGTGAAATGGAGATTGTTGCGGCCGATTTGCTGTCGGGCCAGCCGTCCAAAGAGGCCGCCAAGAAGTCCGTATCCCTCGAAAAAGTGGACCCAAAGAAGCTGGTGAACAAGACCATGTATCTCTTTGTTGATGCTGTAAAATCTGGGGATTTTTCTAAACTCTATGGAGTCTGTGCCAGGTCGTGGAAGAAGGAGATTACGGCCCAGAGCCTTGCCGATGCCTTTAGCAGCTTTGTGGAAAACAAAATTGACCTCTCGGTTATCAAAGAGGTGGATCCTGTGCTTGAGGAACGACCACGAATAAGGCTGGATAGGCCTTTGGTACTCAAAGGCAAGTATTATGCCTCTATGATGACCGTGAAGTTCAAGCTCACCTATGGGGTTGAGGATGACCAGTGGAAATTGATGGGAATAAATATCGGGACAGGTGCACCGGAGCCACCCCCTGGAAGGGTCCTGAAGGTTCCGCCTCGAACAAAGCTAGTCAAGCTAGTTAATTCTACGATGATGGATCTGGCAAGCTCGGTGAAAAGGAATGACTTTACAAGGATGTACAATAATATTTCACAGCTGTGGCAAAGGCAGACATCAAAGGAAAAGCTGGCCCACATTTTTTCTTCTTTTGTGGAGAATGATATTGATCTTATGGTGATAAAGGGGAGGGAGCCCGTTTTTGACACCACCCCACGCATAGAGGACGGTGAGCTTCATGTGAAGGGGTACTACGATACATCCAAGATGAAGGTATTGTTCAACTTGAAGTATTGGATGGAAGGGGAAGACTGGAGACTAATGAGCGTCCATGTGAGGACAAAATAGAGGGTAGTGTCAAAAATTTTTTGCACATTTGAGGCAGTAGTCAAGGCGTACCAACGGTTTTTAGCCAAATTAGCCAGGGGCAGATCACTTGCCAACACTGTGAGAACGAAAATGTCCCATTCTACTACCTCACCCTGATCCCTGGGTTATTGAAGGGCGTCCTGTTTGTTCGCGGGAATATTGCCCACAGTCTTTGCCAGCCGTATTCCTGTCTTCACAAACAAGACAACGTCCTGTGGATCCTTGACCAGGCCGGGTCGTCTGAGTTTAAGGGTTCTGTCACGGGTCCATATCTCTATCTTGCCAAGTTGCCCGATCATATCGGCCAACTCTCTGTCCAATGCCACGGGGGAACACACACTTTCAGGACGGCAGACATAATCGCGTCTAAAGGGGTCAGTTTCCCAAAGATGTAAGAGACGGGATAGCCAACTACGTGAGGCTATCCTGAGATTCTGCGTTCCTTGAACTGGGATTTGGAGAAGCGTGCTGGGATAGGGGCGCTCGTGCCTAAATTCAAGCAAGAAAGAAACTCCGTCGTGTTCACCCTTAATGTATGTGTATTCCAGGCCCTGACCCAATTGGAAATAGGCACCCAATTCCTGCGCCGCCTGCTTCCAGGCCTCCTCAAAATCACCATAAGACGACAAGTAGCGATAAAAAATATAGCCAAACACCACAACAGCAACGGCGAACGTGACTCCGACTACCAAAATGGGTATGTATGTAGTGGGCTTCATGCCTCTCCTTAATGTATTGATCTAAGTCCTTCGATTCATAAGCTCTCTCCCGAACACATTCACTCAGGAGCTAGTGCCGAGTGAGCAATAGAAATCAAATTTTATTAAAAGATACGTCACCAGATTTGTGGATCAATGCACTAAGCTTCCCAAAGGACCCCATAATTCACCTTTTCGAGGTGGTCGGGCGTATGAACTAGATTGCATGAGGTGACACCAGACCAAATCAAGGAGACAAGGTTTTTTTCCTTCTCGATGACTACCGTTATGAGACGCGGTTTCAGTGTTTTTTCTTTTTCAGTAAGGGGCCTTACCCACATTTTCGGAAGTTGGCCCGGCAGTTTGAAACGAAAGACAGGATACTCGGGATCCAAATGATAGAGGGCTATTGGTTCATCCCCTTTCAAAGAAGGCAGGATGAGCCAGGGTGAAGCGCCGTTCATAAACCGGTCGTCCACAGCTTGAAGGAGCTGCTTTGGACCAAATCCATCCTCCGGTAGATAACCCAGTTGAATCTCGCGTACAGGTGGCTCATCTGGAGAGGGATAATCGGGGCGTTCCTCAAAACAAAAACCCAAGAAGGCTGAACGGGGAAACCAGGTGTAATGAAACCAATCCATGCCTGCTGGTAGCGGTTGAAATCGCCATTTGTATGGACCATCGCAGATGAGTCGCTCAGGGGTCAGCAGATCATTAGGGTCTTCGATATTGGGTAAGGGCATGCCGTCTATTTCTGGCGTGTAGTTTATGACATATCCTTTGCCCACCTTGTTCCTTGGATAGGCAGCAAAAGTAGTTCCAGAGAGGTCCTGTGCTAGATAAGGAAGTAGTGGATTGATAGTCTGGGCGTCTAGTTCATGCCTAGCCCAACGATCAACACCTCCATAAGCATTCCGGTAAGAGATATCCATGGTTGTGAAGGGTTCAGGGGAAGAAAAACGGATTCGATCGCCATTTAGGATGACATGGCGGTCGCCGTAAACTCGAACTCGGTAAGATCTGGATCCTATGTCAATGCCCGCTTCAAGTGTATTTACGGGGCGATTTCCCGGTCCATAGGCCTTGGCCTTGACCACCACATCTACGCCCGGTTTAAAGGCGATCAGCTCCGAGTCTGCCACCAAGTATTCCTGGCCGTCTACGGTGTCTTCTACAAAGTCGTCATTCAAAGGGGGCTGTTCTGGGATAGGACGACAGACCCCATCGGGAGCAATGGAGTACGTTCTCTTTGCTAGAACGGCCAATTCTCGACCTCTCCCGATCACTGCGTGGGGGACACTAATCGGTAGATCCGCCTGAACCGTTTCCGTCACTGTCCGCTACTCCTGAGCCAGTTTGGGTTGAGGGTGGGCTGGCTGCCGACTGGGGCGAAGGGCTGAAAGGGTGCACAAATTGCGCTCCGTCTTGGACTCCTCCTTCGCCCGTGGTGGCCTCGACGCCAAAACCCAAAACCCGGATGCCCGAGACTGCATCTGAACCTACATTGTCTCTATCAATTAGTTCCTGGATAATGCGACCGGGATTATCAACTCCAGTACCAAAATTGGTACCTGTAACATTGCCGATTCCACCAGCCGCAGTCGTAAAAAGACCGACGATGTTTTTGGCAACCCACCGCATCGCCCGGCTGGCAAATCTTTCTGCAAGCCGGTTACCCACAGTACTCCCAAGCCTGCCCATGCCAAAGGAAACCAAAGCATCTACCGCACCATTGACAAAGCCTGCCACAAAATCACCCAAGGTCATCCCCACCAATACCGTTAACTGAGTGGGCACAAGAGGAATGACTTCTGGTGTATTGCACGGACTCCCGCAGTTCATGTTGGAAAGGAAGCTGACATAGTAAGGAAAGGTCTCGCAAGTAACTGGAAGACTTGAGCCACTGACTCCGATCTGCACGGCGTGGGAGTTGAACATGGGCTTACAACTGCTGGTAAGAGTGGCAGCGAGACATTCCGCAGCACTTATGGCCCCCGTGGGATCTGGAGGACAATACATGGCGTGGGGTCTCCCAAATCCAGTGTCATGGCCCATACCCAGAGGATTAGTTCTTAGAAGCCCCATTTGCACCGTATAGCAGCACTTGGCAGTCAACGGGTTGTGATGGAGTATGGATACCGAACCTCCGATACACGGGGGAGCAGGCCCGTGGAACTCCAAGGCAATATACAAATCCGTGGCAGCTAGTACTCTATGGATCATGAGCTATTTTTATCTCCTTTTTTCCCTGAAAGAATGACCTTGCGTATTTCCCTGGGCCGCATGGAAAAAACCTCGGCTAATCGCCAGCGAAGAACTAGCCGTTTTTCCTCACCCAAAACGATGACGGTGTCCATAGCCGGCGTCAGCTCCCTTTCCTCTTCGCCAAACCGCAAAATGGCCCTAGCAGGAAAGTGAGGAATGACTGCCTCAAGGACTCCGTTTTGGGTGATTCCTTCCACCCGCAGAATTTCTCCTGGAGCCAGGCGGTCCAGCATCAGATCCGGATGGGCCCAGTTCATGATTAGATGTTCGATCTTTTCAAAAGGAGGAGGTTGCTGTTCTTCTTCAGCTAAGATACTGAACCGCAGTCCCCCAGTCAAAGGATAGGGCCCAAGGCCGACAGGTTTGGGCCTGTCCATTGGCTCTTGGATTAAAAAATCAGGATCCTCCAAATTGGGCAAGGGCTGGCCCACGGCGCTTTTCTCGTCTGCATAGAAGCCTCGTCCTTCAGGGTTGTTCAAACAGGCGATTTCGCCATACTCGTTTTCATATTTACCGCCAAAGGCCCTCTCCAGGGTTAGGGGCATCTCCATAAAAGGCTCTGGCTCTGTAGGTATGAGGCGTCCCCCTTGTTCGCTCCACCAACGGTCCCCGAATACGGCTAGAGAATAGGAAAAATCCCCGGCCCTGACGTGCACTTTCATTTGTTGGACCGGCTTATTGCCTGGGGCCTTGGCCTTGCCTAACACAATGAGATCTATCTTGGGTTTCCGCCAGCACTGCTCGGCGGGAAACACGCCATAAGGGGTCTTCAAATCTTCTAGATGGATGGGCCAGGGATCATCGAGAGCCAGCTCAAGGCCCTGCTCCGTAATTTCATAGGTTGCTTTAACCAAGAGGGCCATCCCCAGGTCTGTCGGTCCTAAAGGGCCCCAGAAAAGCACGGAGGCTAAGTCGGAGTTATTCTCCAGTTTCATGGCGGCGTGTACCTAACAAACATTAACAGAGCCACAACGTACCCGAAATGAAGCGTAGTTTCCTAAATATGCATTGCGATCCATTTTCGATGGTTCTTGTGGCGAGACAACCAACATTATCCAGAACTCTGTGAGCCTTTCAAAGCCAATTTTCACGGTACCCATTGCAATCTTTAGAATCTTCCAATCGAGCTGTATCCCGGGAAGGGTGCTTAGACTAATATCTGATAGCTAATGTTCTCCTTAATGTTCGTCGGGGTCAAAAGACTCGGGTACTGGTTTACTCTTGGGCAGACGTCGGGGAGAGTGGTGATGGAAAAAGGGCACGGCCAATAACTCCTCGAGGGAAGACACGGCCTGCAGGCGCCGCTGCGTTTCCTCCTCGGTTGGGCAGTTCAGCAGCACCCGCTCGCCGTTTAGTACCAGATCATCATTGGCCTCAATGGCTACCTCACCTAACCTGCCCTTGACGACCACAGCTTGGGCCGAAATTTCAAGATCCTTTTTGACCCTAAGGGAGGCTTCACCTTCCACCACCTGTCTGAAGTCGCCTTTGCTATGCAATCGAATTTCCTGCTCGGCTTCCAGGGCAAATCGTTTACAGCGCAACCCAAGATCTGCCTTTGTTTCTATAGTGATGGAATCTCCTCCAAAGGACAGTACTGGCCCTTGCGCTGTGATCCGAACCATGAGTTCTATCTCTCCTCCGGGTCCTACAATGGTAACAGTCCCCTCACCTCGGTCCTGGGCAACGCAGACCGTGCGGCCCGAGGAAATGGGTACTTTGGTTTCGTCCTGACGCTTTGTGGATGGGACAGCTTTTTCCATTTGCGCACCTGAGTTGCTAATAGATAAATCTTTCTATGAGAAGGCTAATAGCTAAAGATCAAGAGTTCGTCTTCACAGTGCCCGTCATATTGCTGAACAAAAGCACCATTGATATTCACATCTAATCCTGCTACATTGATTGCTAATGTTTAATGTCCTCTTTTTGCCCGAGGTCCCGATCCCTATGCCTGTTAGGGTTGCAGCGATTGGACTCATTCTAGAGCAGACGTTAACATTTTTCCCTAGCGTCTCTAGGCAGCTATTGGAGCTTGAGTCAAAAGAGCTTACTTACTGACATAAACCTTGGCTTGTGAATCGGCTCCGTTCTGCGGCTCAAAATAATTATACCAGTATTGAACAGGATCAGTTCCTTATGGGTTTGGTTCTAATCTGAATCAGTTTTGCCCAAAAGGTCCAATGTGTCCTTATCCTTAGGCCAAATTGAATACGTTAGCTTGGATCTATGGCTCTTGTAGTACCTCTGTTTGTCCTTTTTAGTATCAGTATTCCGTGTGAGCCGTCAACAAGAGGTATAGTTATCATGCCCGCTTCGCAAAAACAAGTGGTCATTCAATTCATCAGGTGCCAATAAGCAATATGTTAATCACCTGAATGTATCCCATTTCTTGAGAATTTAGAGTTGATACATAGTCGCTTAACAATTTAGCTTTATTAGACTTCCTTTAACCTCTACCGGAGCAGCTCCGGCATCAATATGAATTCCGGTGCTATCAATGGTTATTCTCCCTGACGCACCTTCTAATTTCAGAGTTTGCCCGAGGGCTCTCACAACAAGATCGCCTCCCTTGGTCTGAATAGTCATAGTCCCAGTGTCAGCAAAGATATTTATGCTATCAGGTCCAACCTGTATTTTGTGTGTTAGATTTGAGTCAGATACCAAAATATTAGGATTTCCAGACTGAATTTTCACGCAATGACCATTATTATTCTTCATCTTAAGTACGTTGCCACTATCTTGAAAGATAATCTCTTGACCGCCAGTGGATTTTAGCGTTATTTTGCCGGGTTCCATTAACAAGAAATTACGGTCCTCTGTCTCAAGCTGAATTGTTTTACTGGGATCATGAAGGCTGAGATAACTCCCATGTTCGGTGTTCAACCGAACTTCTTGAGCCGTATCATCTAAACTCAAGAACCGTCCATTGGGAGTCGAGATATGAATCAACTTTTTGGGATCTGACATCCTACAACTATAGTTTGCCCCTGTACTTATCGTTATTTCGCCGCCTTTATCGTCTAAACTTATCTTGTGTTGATAAGGGGTCAAAATTTCATTTTTGGTCATATCCTCGGGTTTAACGACAGCCTTATGTTCCCCTTTGAAGAGGCTCCCTATGATTACTGGACGATCGGGGTTCCCTTCCAGGAAATCAACGAGTACTTCATCGCCAATAAGGGGAGTAAACTGGGTGCAGTGATTTTCACCTGCGTAAGGATACGCAACCCTTATCCAGCATGAACTGTGTTCGTCCCTCCTGCCCTCTCTGTCCCAATGAAACTGCACTTTTACCATCCCATAGTATTCGTCATCCATGTAGCTTTCCTCGCCTTCGGGCCCTACAACAATAGCCGTTTGAGGACCTTTGATGAAAGGTCTGGGAATCTTTTCTTGGGGTCTAAACTGAACAGAAGAAGGTATACAGGCAAAGGAGTTGGAATAGTGAAACTCTCTCTCTGCGTTTGCTCTTTCTTCAAGTTCCTGAGGCTGTTCCCCTTCTTGAGTTACTTCAATTAGAAGGTACTCTTGGTTCAATTCCTCAAAATCGTGATTGACAAGCTGAAATGTCAGACCTGGAACAAATCGGGGACAATAACTTTCACCGAACGCAAGGTCCCTCACTACCAGTGACTCTTCAAGTCGGAGCCTTGCAAGACGCCTTCCGTCGCTTTCGGTGTTGTATAAGCCCGGATAGTTGTAAATTTCAAACCTGTTATCAACGGAACCTTCCTCTTGTGCAGTGAGGTCAAGTGTAGGTCTCTTGAAATTAAAGTCCCGCAATGTGATTTTACCCGATTGAATTTGTCTCTGCAATTGAAAGGCATAAACAAACTCTTCACCAGGAACGCGCGAATCCGAAGGATGAAAAAGTACTTGAGGTTCGCCAGCTATAGGCTGATAATTCACTGTGCTGTCTCCAAAAACAAGGAGGTGCTTGTCTCTCGAATGTTCAAAAAAATAGAATATCCCTTCCCTTTCCAATAAACGTGAAATGAATTGGAGGTCTGTTTCACAGTACTGGACACAATATTCTCTCGGTTCATATCGATTTTGAAGCCTGAAGACGAACCGATCTGATGTTATACCAGCATCTTCTAAAATAGTTGAGACAATTTCTTGAACCGTTTTGTTTTGGAATATGCGGCAGTCCTGCTCTAGTGACAAAAGCCACAAAGAAGGCACCATTTTGGCTTGATACAAGAAAAATCTGCCCTTAGTGCCCACTTGGACGAAGCTGCTGATTATTCCATGGAAATATCTGTCTGCTTCGTCTCCCAAGATGGTTAATAGTCCTTCCCTTCCAATTACCTCATCCATCCTTACCTCATCTTCAGAAGCAAGGCTCAAAGTAACCTCGTATGGAGAGGATAACTTCTCAACGGCAGTGAACTCGATTACTCCAAGGGCTGTGCCCGCAATCTCAAATAAAAATTGGGCCTCGCTCGATTCCCCAAAGACTTTCATCCTAGCCTCCAAACGTAATTTTGAAAGTTCCTGCTTTGTCCACATCAAGCTTCGTCTCGGAAGGCATGGCGCCTTCGCTGAGGCGAGCCAAAATCTCGCGGGACATCTGAGGCAGAATAGTGCCATTCATAATATGATCGATATTACGTGCACCTGTCTCCACCTCTGTGCAGCGCGAGGCAATCTGTTCCACTACCTTAGGCGAATAGGTGAGCTTGATTTTGTGGCTCTCTGCCATTCGTTTAGCCAGCTTGTCCAGCTTTAACACCACTATGTCTTTCAGAATGTCAGGACCAAGGGTATAGAAAGGTACTACGGTCATTCGTGCCAGCAATGCTGGCTTGAAATGGTCGCTCAGGATCGGTCGGATGGCAGCCATCAGGGTTTCAAGGGGCAGGCGCTCCTCACCCGAGCACATCTCGGTAATCACATCAGTGGCAAGATTGCTGGTGAGGAAGACCACTGTATTCTTGAAGTCAATAACCCTGCCTTCACCATCAGAGAGCATCCCCTTATCAAAGACCTGGTAAAAAAGGTTCAACACCTCCAGATGGGCCTTTTCCACCTCATCCAGAAGCACCACAGAATAGGGCCTCTGGCGAACCGCCTCTGTAAGCACTCCACCTTCGCCATAGCCTACATATCCGGGTGGGGAGCCAATCAGGCGGCTTACGGTGTGGCGTTCCTGGAACTCACTCATGTTTATGGTGACCATGTATCTCTCGCCACCAAAAAGCAGATCCGCTACTGCCAATCCGGTCTCGGTCTTGCCAACACCGCTCGGACCTACCAAGAGGAAGACGCCCAAAGGCTGGGCTGGGTCCTTGAGGCCTGACTTACCAGCCCTTATGACCTGTGCTATAGTTTCTATGGCCTCATCTTGGCCCTTTATTCGTTCCTTGAGATTGGCTTCCAGGTTAATGATATTGCTGGCTTCGTCCCTCATCACCTTGCCAAGGGGAATACCTGTCCAGTCAGATACTACCTTGGCAACCACGTCAGGATCCACTTCTATGCGGACAAGAGGGCTGTCTCCTTGGATCGACTCCAATTGCTGTTTGATGCCTTCGATCTGTTTCTTGAGTTCTTCTCTTGAAGAGGCCTCCTCTTCAGAGCCCTTTTCGTAAAGGGATTTTCGAAGCTCAATCAACTGCTGAGCCAGTTCCTTTTCCTTGAGCCAGCGATCCTTGAGCTCTTCCAGTTCTTTATTCAGTTGCTCCAGTTGGGTGTTTATTTCTGTCATCCGTTCCTGATCTATTTCAAGCCCATGGAGCTGGTCCCTTTCCAAGGCCCTTTTTTCCCTTTCAAGGGCCTGTACAGTCCTTTCTTTGTCCTCAATCACATCAGGTTTGGCCGTAAGCAGGATCTTGACGCGCGCGGCGCTGGTATCCAACAAGTCCACTGCCTTGTCAGGGAGTTGTCGACCTGATATGTAGCGACTGGATAGCTCGGCCGCCGCCTCTATTGCATCATCACGCACCACCACGCCATGGGCCTCTTCGTACTTTTCCTTGAGGCCTCGCAGGATAAGGGTGGCGGTCTCCACAGAGGGCTCATCGAGCTTTACAAGCTGAAACCGGCGTGCAAGGGCCGCGTCTTTTTCAAAGTATTTCTTGTATTCGGACCAAGTGGTGGCGGCCACGGTTCGAAGTTCTCCGCGAGCAAGCGCCGGTTTTAAGAGGTTCGCTGCGTCGCTGCCCCCGGCCGATCCTCCTGCCCCAATCAGGGTATGGGCCTCATCAATGAAAAGGATGATTGGTTTGGGTGATGCCTTGATCTCGTTTATAACCGACTTGAGGCGATTTTCGAACTCACCTTTAACACCGGCACCCGCCTGCAAAAGGCCCATATCCAGGCCCAGGATAGACACATCACGAAGCAGCTCTGGTACATCCCCTTCCACTACCCGTAGCGCAAGGCCTTCTACTACTGCTGTCTTGCCCACGCCTGCTTCACCAACCACGATGGGATTGTTCTTCCTGCGGCGGGCAAGGATATCCACCATCTGGCGTATTTCCCGATCCCGGCCGAAAACAGGGTCTATTTCACCAGCCCGGGCCTTTTCAGTAAAATCTACGCAGAACCGCGCCAACGCTGTACCCTCGCCTGCAGGGGCCTCTTCTCTTACAGCAGCACGCTCTTCAGCCGTAGGTTCCTCAATGGAATTTTTGACTATGGCCCCAAACTGGGCAAGCAGGGCCTCACGGCTGATTGATGAAAACAGATCCACATAAGCGCCCATGGCAAACTGAGTGGGTTTGTTTAAGAAGGCTGCAAGCAAGGCACCAGAGCGAATCCTGTTTTCACCCAGATCCACTGAGCTGGTAAGCCATGCCTCCTGGAACAGCTCCATCAACAGAGGCGAGAAAACTGGTTTTGCCGCATTGCCAGTGCGAAATTCCTCAATGGTCTGATCAATGGCCTTTTTCACCCTTCCGGAGTCCAGGTCAAATTGACGAAAAATCAGAGGGAGATCTGACTGCGGCTCTTCTAGAAGCTTGCTTAGCAGATGTTCAATGGTTACTTCATAATGGGTACGGGAAACACACAACCCTGCAGCGCCCTCCAGACATCTCGTACAATAGGTATTTAATCGGTTGAGCAAGGCCTTAATGTCTACACTGACCATTTTTATCTCCTCTCACTATAGGTTCAAAGGTTTTTCGTTCAATGGCCTCCGGTTGGGAGTCCTCATTCTAAGTTTGGTGTTCAAAGATTTTGCGTTTTGTTTATTGCGATATTCACCATCCGAGATCACACAAAATCGTAAGAATCTGGATCTCGAACAATACCTCAATTAGTAGCCCCCTTGGGGGCAAAGACCACTCTTGCCTCCTGCTCAAACTGACCGGTGAATATCCAGCTATTCCATCCGAGTCTGGCGCTTTCTGGGTCTCCTAAGCGAATAGATGTTATTTGGCCTGGGGCTAGGATGAGTTCCATGTCATATTGCAAAGAACCTGACACGTAGAAATCGGTCAAAAATACCAGAAGACCATGTTTTGCTTGGTCTGGCAACAATGCCTGGAACTGGGCTTTGGAGAGGGGCCCGATCTGCAACCGAAATTTTCCTGACCGGTCCAAGATCTCCTTTCCGATAAAGGTATCAATACCCAGGGTACTACCTGAAACGCCGAGACAACATCTTTGATCTTCAGGGATGCTAGCCATTCTGGGGATACAT
>Ga0164310_10001390_pt1 | contig 13601 bp, 9 predicted proteins | sample GuaBasSedimGuay1_FD_121795 | JGI IMG/M metagenome (GOLD analysis project Ga0164310, IMG submission 121795) | Subseafloor sediment microbial communities from Guaymas Basin, Gulf of California, Mexico - Guay1, Core 4569-9, 0-3 cm | ecosystem: Environmental > Aquatic > Marine > Hydrothermal vents >... | reverse complement strand
TTTCTCAGCCTTCTTGTACTCACCCTTCTTGATGTGGATCAGTGCATGTATGAGAGAGAGGTCACTGCACTGGGGAAACTCTTTCGCAAGCCTTGTGACAGCGTTCTCATAGACATCCAGGTCCTTCTCTATCATCTCCTCTGTCGGGAAGATCGTTAGAGTGTTCTGGGAGAGGCTCCCTCGGCAGTTCGGACAGACCTCCCCTGTCGAGCCATCTTTTAATTCCATCCCACACAGCAGGCACTTCAATCTTCAGCCTCCGAACTTTAAGTTTTTAGACCCTTGTCCTATTTATAGATTTTCTGACCACTCCCGGGGGGTAAGAATCATCAATGTCCCCATCAGCGGCGCGAAGGGGCTGTAAAGACCTCCTTCAGCTCGCTCAAAGTGAGGATCTCCTGACTCCTCCCTTTAAGGTCCCTGATTAGAACAACTCTTCTTTCCGCCTCCCGCCTCCCGATCACCACCACCTTCCCGTAACCCCTTTTCAGGGCCGTTGTCAACGCTTTCCTCAGCCCGCCCTTCACCTCCAGGACTTCAACACTCACCTCCGCCTCCCTTATTCTGAGGCTTGCCTCAAGGGCGTAGGCTTCGATGCCCTCGTCAAGTACCGTGAGGAGAACCTTTTCCCTCTCGCTCGTCCCTTCTATCCCCCTCTCCGTGAGGCTAAGAAGAAGGCGATCGAAGCCTATGGCAAAACCTACCCCCTCCAGGGGCTCCTTCCCTAGGAATTTGAAGACATACTCCCCACCTCCGCAGATCTGTTTCTCGGCGCCCAGCCTGGGGTCTTCTATCTCAAACACCACACCGTCGTAGTAATCGAGTCCCCTAACCACCCCCGGGGAGATGCTTGCGGATTGGGCACCTAGGGCGCGCAGGGTTTCTACCATTCTCTGAAGGTTGCCGTACATCCTCAAGAGCTCTTCCCTTATCCCCCCCTCCACCCCCTGTTGCTCCAATATACTGCTTAATGCTTTCTCTGTAGGGGATGTGACAAAATCACGGTATAGAGCGGCTGCCCGGGGGTCTGCAGTGGAGAGGGCATTTTCAAAGGCTTCTGTGTCCCCCCTGTCGAGGGCTCTCAGCATTTCCCCTTCCGTCTCACTGTCAACTTTAAGGAGGCCGAGGAGTCTTCTTATCAGTGTGATGTTGTTCACTTTCAGGGGAAGATTTTCAAGGCCTGTTGCCCTGATAGCGGTATAGGCAGCCATTATGGTGTCCAGGGTTCTTAAAGGTGTCCTTCTGCCTATCGTTTCAGCCCCCATCTGCCAAAACTCTCTGAACCTTCCTTTCTGAGGCCGTTCGTACCTAAAGCAGTTCTCAAAATAGTATATCCTAACAGGCTGCGGTCTCCTGGAGAGGCTCTCCGAGAATAGCCTCATGGTTGGGGCGGTGAGTTCAGGCCTCAAAGCGAGCCTCCTCCCCCCTTTATCCTCAAAGACGTAAAGCTGCTCGACGATGTCCTCACCCGAGCGCTCGGTGAAGAGCTCAGCGTGCTCGAAGGTGGGTGTCATAATCTCCTCAAAACCGAAGCTCTCCAGAGCCTCCCTCATGGCGAGCTCGGCCCACCTTCGCCTTTTCATCTCCTCCGGGAGGAAGTCCCTTGTGCCTCTGGGCCTGGTAAACATCAGAAACACCTTGATTAGACGAAGGGGAGAATCTATTTAATAATTCATATCCCCGGAGCTATGCCTTAACACCCCTTAATAGTCAAGATTTTTATACAACTTTACATTCACTTTATTCTGCCTGGAAAGGCCTCCGCCCCGTCAAAGGGTGTGGAGAAAATTTATTAAGTGGTTGTGTATAACCACGCCTGCTCAAGTGCACTCCGTGAATTGGAGCGTTCACGGAGGAAGGAGCTGAGACCGAGGCAAGAGCCAGTGAGGTCGTTGAATGCTCACATCATACGCATGTTGGACGAGTACTGGACTGGTAGTTCTGCGGCTACTACGCCACATGGGGGATGGCTTGGCTCGGGCGCCGATGAAGGTCGTGCCAAGCTGCGATATGCTCGGGGTAGGCGCATGGAGCCTTTAATCCCGGGATCGCCGAATGGGACCTCCTGACCCTTCGGGGTCAGTCCCTTATGGGACAGGGAACGCCGGGAATTGAAACATCTTAGTACCGGCAGGAAAAGAAATCAATAGAGATTCCGTGAGTAGGGGCGACCGAAAGCGGAAGAGGGCAAACCGAATCCCCCGGGGAAACTCGGGGGAGATGTGGAGTTGCAGGTCCCGTTAACCGCCTCCTCGTCCTACCTGAAGTCGGCTTGGAACGCCGCCCCAGAGAGGGTGAAAGGCCCGTAGGGGAAAGGATGAGAGGCGGATTTCGGGTTAACCTGAGTAGGGTACGTTGGATATCGTACCTGAAGCCGGGTGACATAAACATCCAACCCTAAATACGTCCCGAGACCGATAGCGCACTAGTAGCGTGAGTGAAAGCTGAAAAGTGCCCTTGACGGGAGGTGAAAAGAGCCTGAAACCATGTGGCTACAGACTGATACGGCGTGAAAGGGGAAGCACCCGAGAGGGTGTGGACCAGCGTCGTATCGTGCGTTTCGAATAACGCGCCAGGGAGTTCCGTCCAATGGCGAGGCTAAGGGGGGAAACCCCGGAGCCGAAGGGAAACCGAACGTCCGCAGCCCCGTAAGGGGTCAGGGACGGGGTGCGCTCGCCCTTGAGTCATTGGAGGGAGACCCGAAGCCCGTCGATCTATGCGTGGGTAGGTTGAAGCCTGGCGAAAGCCGGGTGGAGGACCGAACCGGTGCTGACGTGCAAATCGTTCGGATGACCTGCGCATAGGGGTGAAAGGCCAATCTAGGCGGGCAATAGCTGGTTCCCCCCGAGACTACCCGCAGGTAGACCTCAGGGGAGGTAGTCCATGTCGTAGAGCACCGATTGGGTGTTTAGGGGGAGAAATCCCTCGGCATCCTATCGAACTCCGAAGGCATGGACGCCGTAGATCCTGGGAGTTAGGGCGTCGGGATAAGCTTGACGTCCGAAAGGGGAACAACCCAGCCCGGTGTTAAGGTCCCCAAGTGCTGGCTAAGTGTCAAAGAACAAAAGGCGTCCGTGGCCTAAGACAGCTGGGAGGTAGGCTTAGAAGCAGCCATCCTTTAAAGAGTGCGTAACAGCTCACCAGCCGAGGTCATGGGCACTGAAAATGGACGGGGCTCAAGCCGGCCACCGAGACACCGGAGGGCCTACGGGCCGCTGGTAGGGGGGTGTCGGGCGCGGGTCGAAGCAGGGCCGTGAGGTCCTGTGGACCGCGTTCGAATAAGGATCCTGGCGAAAGTAGTAGCAGAGAACGGTGAGAATCCGTTCCGCCGAAGGGGCCAGGGTTCCTCGACAATGATCATCAGTCGAGGGTTAGTCGGTCCTAAGGCAGACCTTAATCGGGTATGCCGAAAGGGAAGCAGGTTAATATTCCTGCACCACAGTCCGTATATGCCCTGTAGGGTTCGCATCGGGGTAGGCCGAGCAGGGGCGCCAACCTGTCCAAGCGTATAAGCCCCCGGAGTGCTGTAATGGCGAGAAGGGGGTGAAAGCGTGATGGGGCTGCCGTAAGGCGGCTTCGGCTGATCCCTGGTGCCCGTGAAAGCCCTTCAGGGTTCTCGGGCTGTGTCCGTACCGAGAACTGACACAGGTGCCCCTAGGTGAGAAGCCTAAGGCGTGCTGGGCATAACCCGGGCGAGGGAACTCGGCAAATTAGCCCCGTACCTTCGGTAGAAGGGGTGCCTGCCCTGCGAGGGGCAGGTCGCAGTGACAAGGGGGCTCCGACTGTTTAATAAAAACATAGGTGGCAGCAAGTCCGAAAGGATGTGTATTGCCGCTGAATCCTGCCCAGTGCCGGTACCTGAAAGCCGGGTTCAACCGGAAGAAGGGCCGGTAAACGGCGGGGGTAACTATGACCCTCTTAAGGTAGCGTAATACCTTGCCGCTTAATTGGCGGCTTGCACGAATGGCCCAACGAGGGCCCCACTGTCCCCGCCCGGGACCCAACGAAATCGACTTACTGGCGCACAGTCCAGTACCCCCCAGAAGGAAGCGAAGACCCCGTGGAGCTTTACTGCAGCCTGTCGCTGTTGTACGGGGCGGGATGTGCAGCGTAGGTGGGAGCCGTCGAAGCCCGGGCGCTAGCTCGGGTGGAGGCGCCAATGAGACACCACCCTTCTCGCTTCGTGCAACTTACCCCGAAAGGGGGACACCGATAGGTGGGCAGTTTGGGTGGGGCGCCACGCCCTCGAAAAGATAACAAGGGCGCCCAAAGGTCGGCTCAGGCAGGTCAGAAATCTGCCGTTGAGTGTAAGGGCAAAAGCCGGCTTGACGTGATTCCGCACAATGAGGAATCACGATGCGAAAGCAGGGCCTAACGAACCAACCAGCCTCATTTATGGGGGCGGTTGATAACAGAAAAGTTACCCCGGGGATAACTGAGTTGTCTCCGGCAAGAGTTCATATCGACCCGGAGGCTTGCTACTTCGATGTCGGCTCTTCCTATCCTGGTGGTGCAGCAGCTGCCAAGGGTGGGGTTGTTCGCCCATTAAAAGGGATCGTGAGCTGGGTTTACACCGTCGCGAGACAGGTGTGTTGCTATCTTCTGGGGGTGCGTTGGCCCCTGAGGGGAAGGGCCCTTTAGTACGAGAGGAACAAGGGCTCGCGGCCTCTAGTCTACCAGTTGTCCGGCAGGGCAACGCTGGGCAGCCACGCCGTAGGGGATAAGAGCTGAAAGCATCTAAGCTCGAAGCCCCCCCCGAAAAGAGGGGCCTTAGGGCTCCCGTAAAAGACGGGTTTGATAGAGCCGGGGTGTAAGCACCAAGGGCAACCGAGGTGTTCAGCCCGCGGCTACTAACCGCCCAGCCGCTTCTAAACTGCCAGTCCAGTCGTCAGACTTCATGCGTGTGATGTGAGCAGAGAATAAAGCTCAAGGTGAATGGTTGGACGGCCATAGCGGTGGGGAACACCCGGTCTCATTCCGAACCCGGAAGTTAAGCCCACCCACGTTCCCGGTTGTACTGCGGTGCGCGAGCCCGCGGGAACCCGGGATCGCTGTCCGCCATTCACCGCCCATGAGGTGAAAATGATGATGAAGACAGCTCTGGGTTTTTGGGGAGGAAAAACACCTTGCTGGGAAATGTTTTGCTGTCCAGAGACAATAAGAGATGAGTGCCCTGCATTTAAGTATCGCAACCTGCCATGCTGGCAGATTGAGGGCACCTACTGCAAACTTCTCGATTATGGGCAAAGAGGCGATAGCACCGACATCTGCTGGGTGTGCCAAGTTTACAAGAGATACGGCAACGGCGAGCCAATAGAAATAAAGCACTTTGGCAAGGGGTTCAACCGCCCGGAGGGAGCAATTAGCTATGCCGGGAGAATCTTCAAGGAAATTCAGGAAGTGATTGACAGGACCCGCGGGCAAGCCGGTGCTATTATTCCGGTGCTACAACATGCACAACGGCTAATTGGCTATCTTCCGGCACCAGTAATAAAGACTATTTCAAGAGATTTGAAGATATCCCTCAGCGAGGTATATGGGATAATCAGTTTTTATCACTTCTTTTCTACAGTGCCTAAGGGCAAGTATGTTATCCAGGTTTGCATGGGCACCAGTTGCTATGTTAAGGGAGGGCAGAGGCTTCTTGATGCCTTTAAGAAGGGGTGGGGCCTTGAACCTGGGATGACCACTGCCGATGGCAAGTTCTCTCTGGAAACCGTTCGTTGTCTGGGCTGCTGTGGGCTTTCCCCCGTAATGGCTATTGGGAGTGATGTTCATAGAAAAGTGAAGGCAAGTGAGCTAAGGGACATCTTAACTTCCTACCCCTAGAGGTGTAACAGAATGAAGCCGCTCAAGTCTGTAGAAGAGCTAGAAAATTTAAGGAGGCGAGCTCAAAGGAGGCTGGCAGAGCAGGAAAAAAAGATCCAAGTCAAGGTACATCTTGGAACATGTGGCATCTCCTCGGGAGCAAATAAGGTTCTGGAGGCTTTCATTCGTGAGGTAGAGGCCCGCAAGCTATTGGACGTGGTTGTATTAAGGGCGGCGTGTATTGGAATATGCGGGCGAGAGCCGGTGGTTACTGTCATCGACCCCAGGAATGGAAAAGTGATTTACTGCGAGCTTGATGAGCATAAAGTCCCCCAAATTGTTGAGGAACACTTAGTGAAGGGAAAACCAGTTAAGGAATGGACCATGGATCTGGATGAACCTTGGTTCAAGCTTCAAGAGATAAGGATAATGCATAATCAGGATCTCGACCCGTTGGACATTGAGCAGTATATTGCTAGAGGTGGTTATCAAGCCTTAGCTAAGGTCTTGACTCAGATGAAGCCTGACGAAGTTATTGATGAGATTAGAAAATCGGGGTTGCGGGGCAGGGGAGGAGCTGGCTTTCCAACAGCGAGAAAGTGGGGCTTTGTCCGCAGTGCACCCGCGGTGGAGAAATATGTAGTTTGCAATGCTGATGAAGGTGACCCCGGTGCTTATATGAACCGGGCGGTTTTGGAAGGAAATCCCCACTCTATAATTGAGGGTATGGCGATCGGTGCGTATGCGATAGGTAATGTGCGCCGTGGCTATGTCTATGTACGCGCTGAATACCCCTTAGCTATTGAAACTCTGAGCCATGCCATTGCTCAAGCGCGAGAATATGGACTTCTGGGCAAAAACATCTTAGGCACCGGTTTTGAGTTTGATATAGACATTTTCCCTGGGGCGGGTGCTTTTGTCTGCGGCGAAGAAACAGCTCTTTTACAGTCCATTGAAGGGAGAAGGGGCAATCCAAGGCAAAGACCTCCCTTCCCAGCGAACATTGGCGGAGGGCTTTTTGGCAAGCCTACTACGATCAATAATGTGGAGACATGGTCAAATATCCCTCAAATTATTTTGAAGGGTGCTGATTGGTTTGCTAGCGTCGGCACCGAGAAAAGCAAGGGGACAAAAACCTTTTGCCTGGTAGGAAAGGTGAAAAACACCGGGTTAGTAGAAGTTCCTCTGGGGACACCACTGGGAAAAATCATATTTGATATTGGTGGAGGGATTCCAGGGGGGAAGAAATTTAAGGCGGTGCAGATAGGCGGACCTTCCGGGGGAGTTATTCCCGCTGAACATCTTAATACCCCTGTGGACTATGAAGCGGTAACCGCGCTGGGGGCAATTATGGGTTCTGGCGGTCTCGTGGTAATGGATGAGGATAGCTGTATGGTGGACGTGGCTAAATACTTCCTCCAGTTCACCAGGGATGAATCCTGTGGTAAATGCACTCCCTGCCGGGCGGGCATCCCCAAAATGATAGAGATTTTGGAAAAGATCAGCCGGGGTGAAGGAACAATTGAGGACCTGGACACCCTGACAGAGTTGGCGGAGATGATCTCCACAGTATCTTTATGCGGTCTAGGACAGACAAGCCCAAACCCTGTCTTAACTACCTTACGATACTTCCGCGAGGAATATGAAGCGCATATCATAGACAAGAAGTGCCCAGCGGCCGTTTGTCGGGCTCTATTTAGAAGCCCTTGTCAACACACTTGTCCCGTGGGGCTAGACATCCCTGGCTATATCAGCTTGATTAAAGAGGGCAGGTTTGCCGAAGCCTACAAGTTGATCAAACGGCGTAATCCTTTTCCCTCCATCTGTGGTCGGGTATGTCATCACCCCTGCGAGTCCAAGTGCAATCGAGCTCAGATTGATGAGCCGCTGGCAATCAATGACCTCAAGCGGTTTGTTGCTGACTACGCCCTTGAGCAAGGGATTGAATATGTTCCCTTGGTGAAGGAAAGGAAAAAGGAAAGGGTGGCAATCATAGGGGCCGGTCCGGCAGGGTTATCGGCCGCCTGGGACCTTGCCGTGGAAGGGTACCAAGTTACCGTGTTTGAAGCTCTCCCTGTGGCTGGTGGGATGCTTGCCGTAGGGATTCCTGAGTATCGTCTCCCCAGGGAAATCCTCAGAAAAGAAGTTCAAGAGGTAGAAAAACTTGGGGTGGATATAAGGCTGAACACACCCATTAATGATATAGACTCATTGTTTAAGGAGGGTTATCAAGCGGTATTCATCGCCGTAGGCGCTCATAGAGGAGTTAAAATGGGGATTCCAGGTGAAGATCTAAGAGGAGTCTATGATGCTATTGAGTTTCTAAAGGAGGTTAATTTAGGGAAAGAGATACAGGTAGGCAAGAAGGTAGCAGTTATCGGCGGTGGCAACTCGGCTATTGACGCAGCTAGGGTTGCTTTAAGGAAGGGGGCTGAAGAAGTACACCTATTTTATAGACGTGAAAGAAAAGACATGCCGGCTATAGCCGAAGAGATAGTAGCTGCTGAGGAAGAGGGAATTCATTTTCACTTTCTGACGATCCCTACCAAGATTTTGGGTAGAGATGGCAAGGTTGTCGGGCTTGAGTGTGTCCGTATGGAACTGAGGGAGTTTGACCGAAGTGGCAGAAAAACCCCCTATCCCATTGAAGGGTCTGAATATAGGGTGGATATCGATACGGTTATTGAAGCCATAGGTCAGAAGCCCGATACCTCTTTCTTGGAGAGGAGCGGGATCAAATTAGGAAGAGGGGGGGTAGTGGCCGTAGACCGCCGAACACTAGCTACCGATAGGGAAGGTGTCTTTGCCGGAGGGGATGCGGTAACTGGCCCCTGTACAGTAATTGAAGCCATTGCTGCCGGGCAGAGGGCTGCATCTTCTATAAAGAGATTCCTCCAAGGGAAGAAGTTATCGCCTTTGGTGGAGCGGGATAGCTATGAACCAATTGACATCCCTTCGCAGCCGCCAAGCGAGGAAGAGATTAAAGAAAAAGCTAGGGTTAAGGCCGGCAAGATTTCCATGAGTGAGAGGCGAACATCCTTCAAGGAAATAGTTTTCTCCTATACTCCGGAGCAAGCAAGAGAAGAGGCATCTAGGTGCTTGAGATGCGATCTTGAAGGGGAGTAAACTATGAGCGAGATAACGTTGATAATAAACGGCAGAAAGGTTAAAGGGAGGGAAGGAGACACTGTTCTTGAAATTTGCAAGGCAAATGGCATTGATGTACCCACCCTCTGTCACCTTGAAGGATTAAGTAATGTCGGTGCCTGCCGAATGTGTGTGGTGGAGATAGAGGGAGAGAGGAGGCCGGTTCCTGCTTGTACCTATCCAGCCAGAGACGGAATAGTGGTGAGAACCCATACCGAGCGGCTGGAAAGATATCGTCGGCAGATACTTGAACTCCTCTTTACCGAACGCAATCATTTTTGTATGTTCTGCGAGCAGAGCGGGGACTGTGAGCTACAGAAACTGGCTTACAGATATCAGATGGACAATGTGCGCTATCCTTATACGTATCCATCTCTACCTGTAGACTCACTAAGCGATTATATAGTTGTAGACCATAATCGTTGTGTTCTCTGTGGTAGGTGCGTTCGAGCCTGTAGCGAAATAGCAGCAAGCTACACTTTAACTTTCACCCGGAGAGGGTGGAAGACAATAATATCTGCTGACTTGGGGCAATCGGTAGGTGAATCGTCCTGTAACAGTTGCGGTGTCTGTGTTCAGGTATGTCCTACTGGTGCTATTTTCAGTAAGCTCAGTCTTTACAAAGGCAAAACAGACGAGTGTGAAAAGATAAAGACCGTATGCCCTGCATGCGGTGTAGGCTGTGAAATAAATGTACTGGTGAAAGATAACAATTTGGTGAGGATTGAGTCACCTAGCTTAACAGAGCCAAGGGGTGCGTTGTGCAGAATGGGGCGTTTTGGTCTGCTTGAGCCAACTCCACCTAGGATTACTTCACCTTTGGTCCGAAACGAGCAAGGGGAGCTACAGGAGTGCAGCCTGGATAAGGCAGTCCGGGTAATTGCTGAGAGGCTTAGGGAGACAGGAGATGACTTTGCCGGCATAATATCTACCCGAGTCCCTAATGAGACGCTTTCGCTATTCCATAAGTTCTTTGGTGAGGTGGTAGGGAGCGAATGGATTGACACCCTAGACGGCGAAAGCTATCGGATAATTATCGAAGGAATCAAGCGCTTTCAAAATAATAAAGGGATGGGTTTGAACATTGAATGTCCTATTGAGGAGATACTGAATGCGGATTGTATTGTTATAGCCGGTGCCGATCCTGAGAGGACCCATCCCATCATCGGCACTCTTGTACGACGAGCGGTAAGCCAAAGGGGAGCGAAGTTGGTAGTGCTACACCCATCAAGGAATGTTTTTCCCCTCTGGACTGATCTCTGGTTAAAACCTAAGGCGGGTAGCGAGGGAGTACTCTTTAACGGACTAGCCAGGATTCTTATTGACAAGGGCTTAGTCGGACAGGAGATACCGGAGGAGCTTGCGCAATCTCTGAGCCAGCATGATGTAGGCGAAGTGAGCAGTGCTACTGGTATAGTGAAGGAGAAGCTGGAGTTGGCAGCAGAGATATATGGCCGAGCTGAGCGAGGGATTATCATCTACGGAGAAGGCTTACTGAAGAGAGACGATCCAAACCTCATTACCTCTGTTCTTTACCTGGCTGATTTGACTGGGAATTGGGTGGGGGATAAGCTAAGGGTCATCTCGCTTAAACCCGGCGCTAATAGTCGTGGTGCCTGGGAGAGGGGGCTAGCAGTCAAAGGTATAAAGCTGGACAAGCCGAAAGGGCTTTATCTCCTTCTCGCCGATGAGCCAGACGATGAAGAGTTATTGAGCTGGCTTAACGGAATAGATTTCCTGGTAGTACAGGCGAGCTATCATTCTCGCACCACATCTATGGCTGATGTGGTTCTACCTTCGCCAGTATGGGCGGAAAGGGAAGGCAAATATACCGCTATGGATGGGCGCATTCTTGAATTAAAAAAGGTGCTTCAACCTAAAGTGCCTCAGGACCGGGAAATACTGATAGAAATTTCCAAAAAACTAGGACGCAGGCTAACTGAAGGAGGGGTTAGTAATGGCAAAGATTAAAGTTGCTACCGCGTGGTTGGACTGTTGCTCCGGGTGCCATATGTCTTTTCTGGATTTAGATGAGGCACTTATTGATCTGGCAAATGTGATAGAAATCACCGCCAGTCCCATAACCGATATCAAGGAATTTTCACCTGTTGATATAGGGATTATTGAGGGGGCTATAAGCACCACTCATGATGAAGAAATAGCAAAGAAACTTCGTGAAAATTGCAAAATACTGATGGTTTGGGGTGACTGCGCTTGCTTTGGGGGGATATGCGCTATGCGCAACCTATTCAGCAAAGAAGATGTTCTTCGCAGGCATTATATTGAGACTGAGAGCACCAAAAACGGTAGGATCCCTTCCTCAGAAGACATCCCGCCGCTTTTAGAGCAGGTTAAGCCGGTAAATCACGTAGTTAAGGTTGATTGCTATGTCCCCGGTTGCCCCCCTCGCGCTAAAGCTATTCATTATGCTCTGACCGAGCTTCTGGAAGGAAGAATTCCAATACTGCCAAGTGAGATGATGAGGTTTGACTAAGGGTTAAAACACAGGAGGCATCATCATGACACGAAAGATTATTATAGACCGGGTTACCCGAGTTGAAGGGCATGGTAAGGTAACCATCCATCTTGACGACGAAGGAAATGTAGCCCAGGCTAGGTTTCATGTTACTCAAGTACGGGGGTTTGAAAAGTTTTGTGAAGGACGGCTTTTCTGGGAGATGCCAGTCATTACCGCTCGAATCTGCGGCATTTGCCCGGTAAGTCACCATCTGGCCTCAGCCAAAGCAGGAGACGCCATTTTGGGGGTAGAGCCCCCACCTACAGCCAAGATGTTGCGCCGGCTGATTCATATGGCACAGATTCTTCAGTCTCATGCACTCCATTTTTTCTACTTGGCCAGTCCAGACCTCCTTTTCGGCATGGATGCTGACCCAGCCAAACGAAATATCATGGGCATTATTGCTGAAATGCCTGAAATTGCCAAAAAGGGGATAAAGATACGTGCTTTCGGTCAGAAAATAATTGAGATGCTTGGGGATAAGAGAGTTCATCCCAATGCTGCTATCCCTGGGGGGATGAATAAAACTTTTAGTCCCAACAAGCGTGACGAAATTTTAAGCCAAGTGGACGATGTTATCGCTGACTGCCGGTTCGCTGTTGACTTAATCAAGGATTATTGTGCTCAACACGGTGAAGAGGTTACCAGCTTTGCTAGTTTCAGCACTAGCTACCTCGGACTTGTAGATAACAATGGTAATGTTGAGTATTATGATGGGAAGCTCAGATTGAAAGACAGCAAAGGTAACGTGCTGGAAAATGATGTAGCTCCCGAGAATTACCTTTCTATAATTGAGGAAAGGGCTGAGGATTGGTCTTACCTTAAGTCCCCTTATTATAAGAAGCTTGGTTATCCCCATGGTATGTACCGCGTAGGGCCTTTGGGGCGATTGAACGTTGCCGATGGGTGCAGTACTCCCCTTGCTAATAAAGAATTCCGAGACTTCAAGAAACTGGGCAGCAATGGCATAGTACAGGGCTCGTTATACTACCATTATGCCCGAATGATCGAAATGCTCAATGCAGCTGAAGAGATAAAGTCGCTCTTACAAGACGAACTTATCTGCTCAAAGGAAATATGGGTCAGTTCTAGTATCATTAACGAGGAGGGCATAGGAGTAATTGAAGCCCCAAGAGGGACACTTTTCCACCATTATTGGGTAGATAAAAGCGGTAAAATTCGCAAGGTCAACCTGATTGTAGCTACAGGTAATAATAATTTAGCCATGAATCGCGCTGTCTACGAAGTGGCCAAAGAGTTTATCAAAAATGGAAAGGTAACGGAGGGGATACTTAATCGGATCGAGGTTGCTATTCGCTGCTACGACCCATGTCTTTCTTGTTCAACGCATGCCTTGGGTCATATGCCTTTAGAGGTCACTATTTATGGGCCGGACGGAAATATTCTCCAAGTGCTGAGGAGATAGCGTGAGAACTCTGGTTTTAGGTATAGGTAATCCCATCATGGGAGATGACGGTGTTGGGTTTCATGTTGTGAAAGAGTTAGCTAAGGAAATCAAAGATGAAAACATTGATGTAAAGGATACCAGCGCAGATGGCTTGAATCTATTAGAGCTCATTATTGGGTACGACAAATTGATTGTAATTGATGCAATTGTAACTGAAGGTGAAAAAGTAGGAAGAATATACAGGCTTAAGCCTGAGGATGTTTGTGAACCGTTGCGTTCAGTTATTTCATCACACCATTTTAATCTCACTACTACGCTTGAAATAGGCAAGAGACTCTTTCCAGAGGATATACCAAAAGAAATTACAGTGTTTGCTGTAGGCATTCAAGAAGTAAGCAAGGTTACCGAGGAGATGACGGTAAAGGTAAAGGAAGCTATACCAAGGGTTATGGATCTTATTTTGGAAGAAATCAGCTCAGGTTAGGAAATCATTCATCCCTGCATTTCATCATCATTTAAAATAGGCAAATTATGAGCGCACCAAAAAGGTTCATCGATCCATGCATCTCCGAAGCTGGATCAATATTAAAAGCGGTCCCCATAGGATTAATATCCAAAGGCATATTCCACCTCATGGACCTCCCCGTGAAAGGATACACTGTCGGAAGACCTGAGCTTCTTGAGGCCCCCATTCGCTGGAAGGGGGAGAGAATCCTGCTT
>Ga0164310_10001389_pt1 | contig 13614 bp, 15 predicted proteins | sample GuaBasSedimGuay1_FD_121795 | JGI IMG/M metagenome (GOLD analysis project Ga0164310, IMG submission 121795) | Subseafloor sediment microbial communities from Guaymas Basin, Gulf of California, Mexico - Guay1, Core 4569-9, 0-3 cm | ecosystem: Environmental > Aquatic > Marine > Hydrothermal vents... | reverse complement strand
TTTTTTGTTATTTCTTCAGGAATAGACCTCCACCACTCATATATCCCAACAAAAACATTTTCGTCTCTCATCTGAAGTGCCACATCACTCAGGCAGGACGTATTTCCACCATGTCCATTGATGAAGAGTATCTTTGTGACACCATGATACTTAAGCGCCATGCATATATCCAGCAAATAATTTTTGAAACTTTCATAAGAAACCCAGAGCGTCCCGGAAAAAAATCTATGATGTTTAGAGATGCCGATTGGTACTGTAGGAAGTACTACTGCATCTAATTTCTGTGCAAATTTTTCCGCTATTAAATGATCTGTTCCAAGCGGATTTTGCGGGCCATGCTGCTCTGTCGATCCTACTGGTACTACAACCACACTATTTTTTAAAACTTTTTCAGCTTCTTCCCATGTAATGTTTTTTAACAACATAGAAAAATTTTAGTTTCTAGATAATATAAATTTTTTCATAACTTTAAAAATATTTTAGAAAATTTTTAAATAAAGTGTCTTTTTTAAGTTCTTCTTCACTCTCTTTCAAACTTCCTGGCAGCTCTTTTATCTTATATTTTCTCAATTTTTCTTGAGAAAAACTATAAATATTCTCTTGTACTGGTGGTATCTCTTCTTTTCCTGAAAACCCAGCTTCCAAAAGGGCGGAAAAGGCTAAATAAGGATTGCATGAAGGATCTGGGGATCTTATCTCTATTTTTCCGGAAGAAGGGACTCTTATCAGGGTAGACCTGTTTGAGTATCCCCAGCAGATATATCTTGGAGCTTCTTTACCTCCCAGGATTCTTTCGTATGAGTTTTCCGTCGGATTTAGAATTCTTGTGAGGGCAGGAGCATGCTTTAACTGTCCTGAAATAAATTTTTTTCCAAATTCAGTCAGACCCTTATCATAAAATACATTCTTTCCATTTTTTACCAGAGCTTGATGAAAGTGCATACCTGTGCCAGGCTCATTTGGGAACGGTTTTGGAAGGAAGCTGATCTGGATATCGTATTTATTTGCAATCCTCTTTGATATCTCTTTGAATAATATTATCGCATCAGCCATCAATATAGCGTTTCCAGGTGAAAATTCTATTTCATACTGTCCCCTCCCATTTTCATGGTGAAATTTCTCTATCTCTATCCCTATGGACTCCATAAATAAAACAATTTCCTCTGTTATTTTGTGCCCTAACTCCTCAAAGGATGTGTCCATGTAGTAATTTTTGTCCAGAGGTTCATCGTCCCTGATGAGAAAGTACTCTAACTCTGGTTTAATAATATAGTTGTACTCGATGGCTTTAATTTTATCTTTCAGTAATGTCCTGGTACATTTCTCATAGGGTTTTTTGTTTGGATACTTTATGTCACATATAAATGAAGCTTCTTTTCTTTCATAAGGTAGAACTCTAAAGGTCTCAAGATCTGGAAATATTCTCATATCACTCTCAAAAATTTGCGAGAAATTAGGAATGGATGAGCTGTCAAAGCTTATTCCGTTCTTTAAAACATTTCTTAAATTTTTTTGAGTGGTTGACATGGCATACATCTTTCCTGAGATATCCACAAATTTAAATCGTATTATTTTCACATTCTCATTTTTAACAGCTTTAATTATATCTTCAATCATATTTTAATAAAATAGGAATAACTTTAAAAATGTTTCTTTTTAAGTAATTCTGAGTCAAAAACTAAAAATATTAAACAGATGTCTTTATAATGTTAAGTAAAACATATAATATTGCTATTATTGCATTTATTTCTCACTGATTGTTTATTTTTTAAATTATTGAATTCAGGGGCGTATTTTCATGCTAACTACATTATAACCATATTTTTCATGTGCCGATTCTATTGTCATGCATAAAACCAAAAGATTTTTAAAGAGGAAAAAGAAAAAAAGGGTGATGGAAATAGATCGGAGTTTGATCTCAATTGATCAGTGAAAAAATTCTACTGGAAATTGTACTGCTGATAGCACTGTTATTTTTGTCAGCTTTATTTTCCAGTGCCGAAACTGCATTTACTCATATAGATTTGTTGAAAATCAAGCATTTAGTTAGTAGTGGAAATAAAAAAGCTAAAACTCTAGAAAAACTTAAAAATAATTCCGAAAAAACTCTGACAACTATTTTGATCGGCAATAATTTGGTTAATATCTCTGCATCTTCGATAGCCACCTCATTGGCAATAGATTTTTTTGGGAACAAGGGAGTTGGGATAGCTGTTGGCGTAATGACATTTTTGATCTTAGTCTTTGGTGAGATAACACCAAAAAGTTACGCTATAAGAAAAGCTGAGTCTTTAGCTCTTTTGGTAGCTCCTCTATTCGATTTTCTATCAAAGATTTTTTATCCGATAAGTTTAGCCTTTACTGGAATTTCCAATCTTTTTTTAGGAAAAAGTGTTAAAAATACCCCCATGTTTACAGAAGATGAGATCAAAACGCTGATAGATGTGAGTGGGGAGGAAGGAACGATTGAAGAAGACGAAAAAGAGATGATAACAAGTATATTTGAATTTGGAGATACGAGAGTTAAAGAGATAATGATTCCACGAGTTGATATGGTTTGTGTAGAAGCTGAAGAAAACATAAAAGAAGTTCTGAACAAAGCAATAAAGGGAGGATATTCCAGGTTTCCTGTATATAAAGATGAAATAGATAATATTGTTGGAATATTGTACATAAAAGACCTTTTGAAATATCTTAAGGATGGGAATTTCAATATTTGTGCTGATAAAATTAAAAGAGAAGCTTATTTTATACCGGAGACTAAAAGAGCAGACGATCTTCTCAGAGAAATGCAGAAAAAAAGGGTGCATATGGCTATTGTGATTGGCGAGTATGGAGCTGTTATAGGGTTGGTGACACTGGAAGATCTCATAGAGGAGATAGTTGGAGAGATATTTGATGAATACGATGTAGCAAAGGACGAGATAACATACCTCGATAAGAATACAGCTATAGTTGATGCAAGGCTTCCCATAGACGAATTTAACGAAAAAATGAGTTTGCAACTTCCAAGTGATCCCTTTGACACATTGGCAGGATTCATGATGGAGTACCTTGACAAAGTGCCTGAGGAGGGAGAGGAAGTAGAATATGAGGGCAATAAATTCATTATAGAAAAGATGGATGAAAAAAAAATCTCAAAGGTCAGAATTATTAAATCCAGTGAGTGAGTTTTTTCTGGGTAAAACTTTCCCTGAGAAGATCCGAGTTTTCTATCCAGAAATTTATAGGTATCTCAAGTCTTTCTGCAACTCTCAAAAGAGCTTCTTCGAGGGTATCGAACTTTAGAGGCTTACTTCTCATAGCATTTCTAACATTCTCTCGAACGTGCCATACACCTACTGGCATAATATACCCTGGATGTGCTTCTCTTAATACTATAACTGTAGCCTGTCTTTTCTCTTTTTCCAGAAGCTCTAAAACAGCTAACCTTGCCGAGTAATAGCATCCCCCTATCTTTGCATATGTAGTTCTCCCTTTATACGTTTCCGAATCAGAATAAAGAACAAAATTCGTGGGGCTCTGATTCCACAATGTTCCAGGGTACCATGTCTCCATTGATTCATAGCTCCATGCCTGCGGGATCATAAGGATCTCAAATCTATTGTCTAGAAATACAGATTCATAGACGCGATACTCGTTAATTACAGGGAATCTCTTTACTTTTTCCATAATTTCCTTACCAAGCATATCATCTACAGCTGTGATGCTCCATCTCGTGGGTACAAGCTTCCTATTTTTTTCGATCCCGAAAGATCCTGTACTGAAAGCTTTCTGGATAGAAGAAACTGGAACATTCTTCTTGTACAAAAAATTTACAGCTTCTTTTGCTTTTAAATCTGTATCATAATAGCATTTCTCCATTTTCCTGTCCCAGTAACTATTGTCTATGGAGAGATCTTTTAAAGGTGCTGAAGCACCAAAAGGCTGTACTTCATCACTCATTATCACAGATCTTTTAGGCTTCTTTGAGAGAGTCATCTCAGAGTCGACAGGTTTTTTTGAGAGAGCTATCTCCCTTGTAAGTTCTATTATCTTGTTCCTGTCTCTTATGTTTGTCTTGTACATTCCTCTTACGAGTTTTATCCTGAAATCTGCAATCTCCTCTATACTCTTCCCAAACCATCTTTCAGGTGTGTCTATTATAGATGTATCTCCTACTTCTGGAGGTATCATTGGTCCTATATAGACATTGGGATACCCAATTCTCCCTATAAAGACACTTGGGGGGGAACTCCCGTCTAATTCTGTTTTATCCAATAGTTTATATTTAGAATGAAAGTTTAAATTGACAAGAATTGGACATTTTGATCTTCCACATAGCATTTTCGATCCTTTACACAGAACGCAGATATTCTTTTCCAGTTTTGCATTTTTTCCGATCAATCCATCCTTTCTTGCTATATCCACTACTTTTTTAGCAAACTTCATCAAAAATAATTCTCTTGAAAGGATAAAAATTTATCCATAGAAACATTTATATTGTATCGTATCGAATACTATTGTAACGGTGATAACATGAAGGTTATAACATCGAGAATCCCAGAAAAATATATTAAAGACCTTGAAAAAATTCAGGAAGAAGAAAAAGTTGACAGGGCTGAGGCTGTGCGCAGACTACTCACCAAGGCCATCTCTGAATGGAAAAAAGAAAGAGCATTGGAGCTTTTGAAGGATCATAAGATCACTATACGTAAGGCTGCTTCTATGGCAGATGTTGCATATGTGGAAATGTTGGAATTGGCAAAAAAGCTTGACATTGGATATGATCTGGAAGAATTAGAGAGAGACCTGGAGAGATTTTGATGCTTGTTATCGATTCCTGTGTACTTATACATCTATCCAGAATAGGAAAGCTTGATCTACTCAGAAAAGCAGATGAATGTTGTACAACTGATAATGTCTATAGAGAAACAGTGATTGAAGGACAAAGAGGAAAAGCTAAGATAGCTGAGGCTTTTGATAGATGGCTTGTCAAGAAAAATGTGGATACAGACACTGCTTCTCAGATAGCAAAAAAAGAAGGAATTGAAGTAGCAGATGCTACACTGATTCTCCTAGCCGAACAGAGTAATGGCATTCTCCTCACAAATGATAAGGCTTTGATAAATCTGGCAAGATCGAGAAATATAGAATATTTATGGTTAACATCTCTTCTGTTTAAACTCTGCAAAGAGAGAAAAATCTCAAAAAAAGAAGCCTTGAAAATTCTTTATGAACTTGTGCAGTCTGGATTGAGTATAGAAGCAAGAATTTATGCCCTTCTGGAGAGGAAGCTCAAAGAGGGGTGATTAGAAACCTAACTCTTTGCCCAGTCCCACGATGCCCATGCTTCTCTTCCGTTTGTCTTCAGTATTTTTGAACACTCTGTACAGAAAAACTGTGTTTTATCGTCAATATCGTATTCATTCAAAGAAAAATTCATGACGCAATCTTTATTTTTGCAGTGTTTGAGTCCAAATGTATGTCCCAATTCATGAACAGATTCTTTTACAGTTCTTTCAAGAAGTTTTGTATTTGTGGCTTTATTTTTAAGTCTGAATATTGACACCAAAGCTACGGAATCATTAGCCTGTCCATAAAGCTCTATATAGGGAGGGTCATATATGTCCACATCTGTCACCACGAGCACATTTCTTATCTCTTCAGTCAAGACTTTCTCGGCTTTGTTTTTCATTTCCATTCCAAGATCAAAAAAGGGCTGAGTGAGATGTTTGCCGACTCGCTCGTTGTACGCGAGTTTAGGGATATTCAACGTTTTTTTAGGTATCATCTGGCAGGAGAGGTCAATATCAGATTTTTTAAAAGATTTTTCTATTTCCTCCATCATCCTTTCCATGAAGCTTATCCTGCTTCCAACTTTTCCTGTGGGAACAATTCCAATAATCATATGAACACCTATTTTACTACGAGAACAGAACATCTTGCGAATCGTATTACCTCTTGTGCTGTGCTTCCTATGAGAATCCTTCTGACACCGGTCTCTCCTCTCGATCCGAGAACTATTAGATCTACTTTCTTATCCATGGCCAAAAAAACGATCTCGTCAGGAGATTCACCTGTTTTTATGAATGTTTCTACTCCCATCCCCTGAGCTTCTGCATACTCCTTTGCATCACTCATTATCTCCTCCGCCTGTGCAGTTGTATGGGGATTTTCTTTTTTTATAACATTTACCACGTAAATTTCAGAGTTTGTGAGTTTCGCCAGATCTATAGCCTTACTAAGAGCTTTTTTTGCCAGGTCTGAGCTATCCATTGCTACGAGTATCCTTTTGTACATTAGATCACTTATATAACTCTGCATCAAGCCTTTTAAAAATTTCTCTTTTAAGAGACTCTATATCTTTATTTTTCGCAGACATTTTGATAGGTATATCCGCGATATATTTGAGATCTGACTTATTTTGAGAGACTATCATAGGTATTTCCATGCTCTTCACGTCTTCCAGTAAATTGAGCTGCTCCTCAAGTGAATATCCACATGTTTCCGAAGGATCTAAAACAAACACGATAAGATATGCTAAATGCCGCAGGGATGAAATGGCTTTTAGTTCCATCTCATTCCTATCCTCGAATTTTCTATCTAACAATCCTGGTGTGTCTATGACCTGGATCTCATTATGTCTGTACTCAAAATATCCGATATTAATTCCTTTAGTTGTAAAGGGATAGCTCTGCACCTTTGGTTCAGCACCTGTAAGGGCATGTAAGACTGTAGATTTTCCAACATTGGGCATTCCTGCGATGACAATAGTATAACAAGATTTCACTTCAGGAAGCTGTTTTAATTTCTCTCTTGCAGAGTTGAGAAACTCCATGTTATCTTCAATTCTCTTCAGGACTGAGATGTATCTGCCGTATGCCTCTTTTCTGAGCTTTCCCAGTCTATCTATATCTCTCGTTCTCTTCATTTTTCTTATAGTTTCGTTTTTTATTCTCTGTATTGTTTTCATTCCCCAGCTTAGAGCACCTATATTGTGCTTCAGTTCGTCTAAACTTACCGTAATATCTATTAGCTCTCTGTAAAAAGGCTCGAGATATTCAAAAGTAGGATATCGCTTGACGACTTTCTCCAGCATCGAATTTATCACCTGCGATGCAACTTCGACTCTTGCCATCTCCTTATCTCTTATCTTAATTTCAAAAGGGATTTTTTTCTCGCGAAATTTAATTCTTGAAGCCCTTTTGAAAGCTTTTTCTATTATAAGATCCTTGTTGATAATCGGAATATCCTTGAACATTAAAGAAGATTCTATACTCAGAACATAAAAAGGTTGGGAAGTGTATGATAATACTTTCTATGTTTGTCAGTGTATCTCAGTCTCCCAACTTATCGATTCTATCCAAAATCATCTTCTTCAAATCTTCCGATTTTTTATCGAAGAGATTAATTTCATTACCATTGAAGAAGAGCCACTCCCAGTTCCAAGGCGATATCGACCATTTGATTGCCTCTTCACGATCATCTATTCTGTGTATGCTGTAGCAAATACGTTCATCGTTTATTTCGTCAATCAGTTTTTTTACACGTTCGGCATTATGTATACTGTAGGGGCATCTGGTGCTGTACGCTTGGTCAATCGCCAGTAACCCTTCAGAGAACAGATTCTTAGGTTCGTACTTTGATTGTATCATTCTTGGATTCTTCATGTTGTTTTCAAAAGGCAACCACATCAGGGAGAGGTAGTCGTATGTTTCCACCTCTTTAAAACCCATCTCTTCCAACATTTTGATGGGAAAATGCACAGGATTATTCCAACCTAACGTCACGATACCCGAAAATTTTTCTTTCGCATCCTCAATGGTCAGTTCAATCAATCGCTTCTCTTGTGGTAGATGTTCTTCTTCATTGTTTCCTCTTGGTACCCAATGGTAACACATGAGAACGGCTGAACCAGGAGCTTCGATAGGGAGAGGTGCAACTTCCACAGGCATGTATTCGATGAATCCACGTGCTATCTCTTCATGATAAGAGATAAAACCTCTCATACCTTTTTCCAACATTTTCTTTCTCCATCTGAGCACCTGATCCAGTTCCCCCACAAACTTTTTTCCTCTGACTTCCAATCCACCAGGGCAACAAGGTATCTCTCTTATGTTATCTTTTGTCAGACATATGTCTTGAATCTTTTTCATGAGTATTCCCTGTACATTGATATTATCTTTATTTGTTTTAATATCTTTCTCATGAAAATGACATGTTAAAAAATACTCCATCCTACCTCCAAAATACCGTTATTTTTCTTTACTCTTTTCACGTCTTCCAGTCATGATTAATCTTTTCTTTCTTTTAAGGAATTAGGGATTTCAGCGAAGCTGAACGTCAAACACGTGGATGTAGGCAAAACCTACATCCATTTGTTTAACGTGCACTGCGTTTGCAGTGCTTCTTTCTTTTTGAAAGTACAGGGGGCTTCGTATCGCAATACGAATGCCGCCCAAAACACTTTGATGTAGACAAGTCTACATCCATTTGTTTGCGTGCACCGAGGTTTCAGTGCAGTGCAACCCCACTCGCTTTCAAAGAAATGGTGACCTCAAATCTTTGATTTGAGTGTCGCCCAACGCGTGCACTGCGTTTGCAGTGCAACCGAAAAACTTATATTAATCATCTCATAGAAAAACGATAAAGCGGCTGTAGTGTAGTGGTTAGCACATGGGCCTGCCACGCTCATGACTCGGGTTCGAATCCCGACAGCCGCACTTTTTCTTTTTTAGAAAAAAAGAAAAAAATGAAAATTTAAGGCATTGTAGCTGAGTTGAGAATTATCGATACCTCATCTTTTTTTTCAGTTCATCGCTGAAATACGTTTTTACTGTGTATTCTGCCTTTATCATTCCTATCTCTGAGTACCATATATAGCCGTCCTCTACCCATTTATATAGTCTCCAAGGCTCTCCTGTGTTGTATCTTACTTCATAAGTCATTGTAAACTTTACTTTCGCACATTCGTATTCCTTTCTCCCTGCTGTTACATTCTCAAAACTCTCTACATATATCTCTCTTTTGTAAGTGCCTCTCCCAGAGTATTTTATTACAGAATTACAGAAAAATTCTGTGAGGAATTGGCCCTGATCATTCTTCGATACTCCTTTTACGAGAGAATAGACACTCGGCAGAGGAGGAGAATACGTGTACTTGATGTAATAGTATTTGCAACACCACCATGCTCCTTCCATATAAATCTTTTCCAATGTATTGCCTTTGTAATAGTATGTGTAATCTCCTCGATGGACAACATTGTCTATATTATCAGGAGGTACACAAAGTAAGTTTCCCCACACGAACCAGGTCGATCTATCCTCTTCACCCCCTTAGATTTGCGTACTGTGCTTCCCCATTCGGCACCACGGACTGTAAAGTAATATGTGAGCACACTTCCTACAGGTAAGTCAGGCTCATATATTTTTTTGGAGTCTTGTGGAGGCTCTGTTGCTGGAGCAGTTGTAGTCGGGGATGGTGTTGTCAGTGGTGCAACAGCAATAGTTTTTGTTAGATTACCTGCTTTTATCTCTATATTTCCTTCTGTATCTGCTGTTTCCTGAAATTGTACTGTTTTTGAACTCTTTCCTTCCAATTCTATGTTCTGCGTTTTTGATTTACTTCCTATCGTCACAAGAATCGTATAACTTCCCGAAGAATCTCCTTTATTCTGAACGTCTACAAGAATAGTCAGTGTATCTCCTACTTGAGGATTCTCGGGGATCACTCGTAGATCGGTGATTTCGAACTCTGCGGGGGATGTAGTAGCCGGAACTGTCGTTGGGGGCTGGGTGGTGGTCGGGGATGGTGTTGTAGTAGGCGGTGCTTCAGTAATGCAACCTAAGAATAGCAATGTTATCAAAGCAATCTCTACAAATTTTTTTATAAAAATTTTTTTCATACATAGAAATTGAAATTGATCTTCTTATGTTTTTCGGTTATCGAAGAAAGATTTTAATGTTGACTCTCCTATATTGTATATGCTTACAAGAGAAGATTTCAAAACAATGGGCATAGAACTTTTTAAAAAGGCTGTCACTACGATTCCAGAAGACATAAAAGAACTTTTAGAGTCTGCATATAAATCAGAAAAAGAAGAGGTTGCAAAAATACAGTTGAAAAATATTTTGGAGAATATAAAAATAGCAGAGGAGTTAAATTATCCCATATGTCAGGATACAGGGATACCTATCTTCTTCATTGAAACGGGAATAAATTTAGACTTTAGGACCATAGAAAGAGGATTGATAGAAGCTACAGTTGAAGCTACAAAAATAATTCCGTTGAGGCCTAATGTCGTCGATCCTCTGACAAGAAAAAATACAGGAAATACCGGAAAACATGTTCCTATTTTTCATTACGAGTCTGTAGATGAAAAAATTCTAAAGATAACATTACTCATAAAAGGGGCAGGGGCAGAAAATATGAGCAGGACTAAGATGCTGAATCCCTCAGAAGATATGGAGAGTATAAAAAGGTTCGTTATTAACACAGTAAAGATAGCTGGTGGAAAACCATGTCCGCCGACTATTGTTGGCATTGGCATCGGAGGGAGCTCAGATTATTCATGCTTGCTTGCAAAAAAAGCACTTTTAAAGGATAAAAATACAAAAATAGAAAAGGAAATTCTAAAAGATATAAACAATCTCAATATAGGTCCGATGGGCTTGGGTGGTAAAACTACATCTCTGAGAGTATGTATAGAAACAGCAAGCTGTCACACGGCATCCCTACCTGTAGCAGTAAATCTTCAGTGCTGGGCACATAGAACAGCGAGTGTGATAATATGATATTAAAGCCTCCTCTATCAAAAAAAGATATCGTGTCTTTAAATCTCGGTGATTCTGTGTACATAACTGGTAAGATTTATACTCTAAGAGACGAGGCTCATAAAAGAGCATTGAAAGAAGCTCTGCCTATAAATTTAGAAAGACAGATAATTTTTCACTGCGGGCCAATAATAAAAAATAATAAGCTCATTGCCGCAGGGCCAACAACTTCTTCAAGAATGAACACCATGGAGTGCGAATTCATAAAAAAATTTGATATTGCGGGAATCATTGGAAAAGGAGGAATGAACAAAGATGTTTTAAAATGCATGAAGGATAAAGGAACTGTTTATTTGTCAATGACAGGAGGATGTGCTCTTCTTCCTTTGAAAACTACAAAACTGGTAAAAGGATACTGGAAAGAGCTTGGAATGCCAGAGGCTATCTGGGTTTTAGAGTGCAATAAGTTCGGGCCTTTGATAGTTTCAATGATCAATGGAAAAAGTTTATACAGGTTTTGAGACAGAAGGAGCTTCTTCTTCCAGATAAACTCTTAAGGAATGAGGAACGTTGTTGAGATTGTCGGTGAGAGGGGGATTAAGAGGAATAAGACCAGATTCTTCCAAGATTTCTTTTCCTCTGGAGCTTAGTATGAACTCTACCAATCTGATAGCTTCAGAGCTTGTTGATAACAGAGAAAGACCATAGATTATTGGATTCCCGGCTATTGTCACGTTGTCGAACAGAGTAACCTTTGCATCATTGTACATAATTCTATACTTGGCATCTCCGAGATTTATCTGATCTGGAAGCTCCAAAAACTTTAAATTATTCTTTTCTGCTATACTTCTGTATATAAAAATACAATCAACTTTTTCTAAGTCATTTACGAGATCTGAAAAGGACGTCTCTACTATAACATTCCCATTTACTTCTAAGTTTTCGGGAACTACTATAGTCTCTTCATCCCTTATCTTTGTATTTTTACATATAAAATTATAAAGGATCGAATCATCTCCATAATAATTTTCAGCAAGCTTTAAGACCATCAATGTTTGATATCCGCATGCTGATGTATTTGGGTTCATAATGCCTATTTTTACATCTTCCATCTCATACCATTTTTCATTTAAACTTTTTGAGTAAGCAATTACGATAGAATCTGCAGCAAACTTTATGTAATAATTCGTTTTATCGGGGTAGAGCAGTGTTAGTAAATTGTAATCTGAAACGATTACAATATCCTGTTCTCCTGATCGTCTTATACAGCTAAAACTCTGAGCCATCTCTTCTTTAACATTGATCCCACTGCTTTCTATATCTTCAAGGGGGCATTTAAAACTCTCGTCACAGATTATCTTGACTCCGTTATCTCCGACGCATCCGCATAGGAGGATCATCGTTATTACAGCCAGTACATATCTCATGATTTAAAAAACTCCTTTCTGTATAAAAATCTATCTTATCGTTGTTTTCACATAGGGTTTTAAGATCTCAACGAATCTTTCCAAAACTTCTCTTGGATATGGCTTTATATTTTCAAATTTTGGATCCAGAGTATTTCTTGGAACATACTGCTGAAGATAATATATACTTGAGCCTTTGATAAGTTCTCCTATGTTCCTGGCAATTTTGTCATTGAAAAAAGGAGGTACCACAGTTGTTCTGAACTCATAATTAATTTTGGAATTTTTTAAGGTGTATATAGATTCCTTTATTATATCCATATCTATTTCTACACCTATAGCTTTAGAGTAGTTTTCCGGATCTGCCTTTATGTCCATGGCAACATAATCCAGAAGCTTTAAATTCAAAAGCTCTTCAAGCAAATCGGGATTGCTTCCGTTTGTGTCGAGTTTCACGAGTAATGGTATCTCTTTTATTTTTCTGATAAGATCTATTAAATCACTGTAAAGAGTTGGTTCTCCACCAGTAATTACAACTCCATCGATATACTTCTTTCTCATTTTTAAATCATCTATTATAACTTCTTCATCTATCTTTGGAAGTCTGTCCAGAACTAGATCTTTATTGTGGCAGTAAGGGCACCTGAAGTTACATCTGGATAAAAAAAGAATAGAAGAAATGTTGTCAGGATAATCTATCAATGATGTCTTCTGCACAGCAACTATCTTCATGCTTTTACCTTTGGTGCATAAATAATGTTTCTTTTGTCAAAAGCTATATCTTCTTTGTATTCTTTCCTATCTTTGAACTCTTCTCTCTTTCCATTGTTCCAGTTTCTTACAGGCCTGAGATATCCTACAACTCTGGAGTATACCTCTGTTTCTTTACCACATTGTGGGCATTTATATACCTCTCCTGAGATATATCCATGATTGGGACAAACGCTGAATGTCGGTGTTATTGTAAAGTAAGGAATTCTAAAGTTGTATGCTATTCTCCTTACAAGTTTTCTGCAGCTCTCCCCTGAGGATATCCTCTCTCCTACAAATCCATGGAATACTGTGCCTCCTGTGTACTTTCTCTGAAGTTCTTCCTGTAACTCCAACGCCTCGAATATATCATCAGTATAATTTACGGGAAGCTGTGTTGAGTTTGTATAATAAGGCTCGCGAACACTTTTACGTGTTTTTTGCCCACGTCCACCTGTCCCCGATGTTATCATATCTGGGAATTTTCTTTTGTCTATCTTTGCAAGCCTGTAGGATGTGCCTTCAGCAGGTGTAGCCTCTAAATTATATATATTCCCCGTTTCTTCCTGGTATTGCTTCAATTTTTCTCTCATATAATCAAGTATTCTCAGAGCAAAACTTCTTCCCTCTCTTGATGCTATGTTGACACCCATAAAGTTAAGCAAAGCTTCATTCATTCCGAGCAATCCTATAGTCGAGAAATG
>Ga0164310_10001388_pt1 | contig 13620 bp, 6 predicted proteins | sample GuaBasSedimGuay1_FD_121795 | JGI IMG/M metagenome (GOLD analysis project Ga0164310, IMG submission 121795) | Subseafloor sediment microbial communities from Guaymas Basin, Gulf of California, Mexico - Guay1, Core 4569-9, 0-3 cm | ecosystem: Environmental > Aquatic > Marine > Hydrothermal vents >... | reverse complement strand
TTGTTCCACAACCTCCTCACCGGACGCCAAGACCCAGCCCGGAAACTCGACCCCGTAGCGCAGCACGGGACACTTGAAGTCCACCTCCAAGACCCGTCCCCCCTCGGTCACCTTAGGGAACTTAACCACGAACCCGCTCGCGTAGATCGTGTCGACGGCGTCCGGCACCACCTTCCCTCCTAAGCGGACCTCCAAGACCTCCGGCCTGAAGGGCGTCTGGACTCTGAGCCTGTCGTACCCGACGTATCCTCCACCTCGGAACCCCCCGCGGACCGCGTAGGTGAACTTGGGCACTGTCCCGAGCTTCACCTCGGCCGTATCGAGCTCCGCTAAGACGTTCTCGGCCACAGGCTCGGAGAAAGTGAACCAGAGGCTATCTATCCTTCCCCCGTCCATGAGGGAGGGCAGGAAGTGTATCTGTATCTGGATGTACCTCCTCGGACCGGGGGACGTTATCCCAGTCCCTCCGGGCTTAAGCCCCTCCTCGAAAGGATAAAATGACGACCAAGAGCTCCAGTGCTCGTAATCCAAGGTGATCCTTCCCCTCTCCCTAAGTTCCAGCTTCTCCTTCCTCCCGTCGGGATAGATATGATACCTCTTCCCGTAGTACTCCTCCTTAGTTACCTCCTTCCCATCGTCCCAGAAGGGGACCTCAGTGCCGTAACCAGTTACCCTCCAGTAGACGTAGGGGGTATCGTCGTCCCCGGTCCTCGTTCTTATGAAAAGGCGAGCTTCGGGATCGGTCACGTTCACACCTCCCCACCCTATGTATCCCCAACTGGCCCTATCAAGTTTCCCTCCCGAAAGCTCTTTGACGTCCAAAAGCTTCGTTGTGTAAAGGGCATCGGGCACATACCCGGCCCCGTATACCTCCCACTCCGCTATCTCCCATTTGTTCTGGTAGCCCGGAAGTATCCTTATGTAGCGCACGAGGCGGGGGGGATCGAAGTCGATCCTCACATAACCGCTCCTGTTCTCGGTGTTCTCCGCCACCAACGTCCATATTATCCTACCGTAGGCGTCCCTGCTCTCCTTGGACCCATCGTTTATGTATATCCAATACTGTTGCATATAGTTACTTGAAAAAAGGTACCCTTCCGGGAACTTGGATGGGTCCGGCCCCTCCTTTATTATGCGGGTGTAGAACCTGGTGCTCGCTACCCTGAACTGTGCTCCCAGGTCTATCCAACCGGCTATGCGCTGGTGCCTCCTCGGGTCTACGATATACTGATATGTGTTCTCTAAGGCCTTGGCCTTCCCATCTATGAGCTTCTCCATCTCCGAACGCCTGGCTCCAAATTCGTGGCCGAAGATCACCTTCCCCCCCCGCTCGTAGACCCCCCTTGCGAGGTTAAATGTAGAGTCCGTCCAGAGGGGTTCCAACGAGCCAGGAAACCTTGTGTACCCCACTAGGTTAGTTTCATCGGGGTTGGCCACTTCCTCCCAAGGGTGCCCTCCCTTGCCTCCCAGGGTGTACCGATAGACCTTACCGTTCGCCCCGGCCGCCCACGCCAGGCACCATATGACCGTCAGGTAGAACATCTTTTTCATAGCTTCCCCTCCTTATCTAAGGGCCCTTTAAGGGGAACATCCCCGTCCTTATGTCCCTTAATAACTCCTCGACCTTTCTCCGGCTTAAATACTTATGATATTCAGCCATCGTCTCCATCGCCTTGTTCCTGTCCCCTAACCTTCCGTATATCATGGCCAGGTCCTTGAGCACCTCTCCATCGCGATAACCAGGATCCCTCCTGACCACCTCCCGGCAGGCCGAGAGGGCGTCCTCGTACCTTCCAGCTCGTATGTACGCCGTGGTCAGGTTGTACCAGGCCCCGAGATAACCGGGCTTTATCTCGGTGGCCTTCCTCAGGTCGGATATCGCCTCCTCCAACTCGCCCACCTTAAGCAGGAGCACACCCAGGTTATTCCAAGCCTCAGCATATCCTGGTTTTAGAGATAAGAGTTTCTTGTACAAAAACATGGCGGTATCGACCTTCCCCTCCTCCCCGTACGCCATGGCCAGTCCGAAGAGGGCCTCCACCCGGGTAGAATCCTCCTTTAACACGACCTTGTACGCCGAGATGGCATCCTCCAGCATCCCGGACTTCAGGTAGGCGAGTCCCAGCTCAGCGCGAACATCCAAGGAGTCCGGAGGGCCGTAGGTCAATATAGCCTTGTACTGGTCTATGGCCTCCCCGTACCTGCCCTGCTTGAAGTAGACGTGTGCCAAGCTCCTCCTCGCGCCCAGGTGGTCCGGCCTCATCTCTACGACCTTCCGATACTCCGAGATGGCGTCCTCGTACGCTCCCCGCTGTGCTGCTAAGAACGCTAAAAGCTCCCTAGGTTCTATATAATCCGGGTCCAAGGCCACTGCCCTCCTCGCCTCAGCAGTAGCGTTCGCCAACATATCGTGTTGAACGTGGGCACATGCTAAGTTATAGTGAAATTCGGCCTTATCCTTAAGATCCGCCTCCGGCATCCCCAGGTTCACCCCGAGGGTCAAGCCCAAAGATCCACAGATGGGCAGGATAACAGCTTTAGCCTTCCCCTCTCTAAGCCTTCGATACATCCATAACGCTCCGTAGGAGGCGAACATAAGGAGGAAAGGTATCGCAGGTATACGATAGCGACCGCAGGGGAAGAAGGCCACTACGGAGATGAACGAGGCCAGGACGACGGCCCCTAAGAGGAGGACCGGGGGTTCGCGCCTGTATACGAGGGCAAGGCCGATGCCCACCAGAGCTAAGGGCCCTACGAGCCCGAACGGAAATCCTATCCCTCGCTTCCAGAGGAGGGGCTTGAGAAGGGGCGTGAACTTACTGTATAGATATACGTCCTGGTTGCGCTTGATCTCCTCCCCACGCCAGAATTGGTACCCCTTCCGGACCAGGAGCGTTATATACTCTAACGGCCTTCTAAATATAAAAGCAAGGGCCTTTTTAAGGAAGTACGACGACTGTTCCGAGGGCTTCGTGTACCCTGCCTCCTTCGGCCGAGCCGTCAGGGACCACCATTCGGTTCCCGGCCTCAGCTTCACGGTACGTTCGTAGTCCGGATTGTTGCCCACATAGAAGTTCACCCCCACATTGGAGGAGATGAGTACCCAATCCTTCCCCACTATCCTGTTCCTGACCGCCACGGGAAGCAGGACCGCTGATGTCCCGATCAGCAACACCAAAGTTCGAACCGCGCTCTTCGTGCGTCCCCATACCCAAGCCGACAAGAACGGTAGGAAGGCCAATAAGTTACCTACAGCAAGTGCGGAAAGCCCCAGGACCGTCCCCACCACAGCCCACATAACAGGCCTACCATCCTCATCCGCCCGGAGCGCAAGGGCCACCACCCCCAGAGCTAAGAAGGTTCCCAGAGCCGTCGGCAACAGCATTCCTTCGAAGAAGATGAAAGGCCCGTAAGCTGCGGCCATAATCCCCGCCAAAAGCCCGACCGTTCCTCCGAAGACCCTCCTTCCTATCAGGTAGATCAACCCGCAGCTCAAAGCTCCCAAGGCCAGCGAAGCTCCCCTCAGTAGGAGGAAGTTCCTCCCGAAGGACCTGTAAAGGAGGGCCAAAAAGTAGGGATATAGAGGAGGTTGCCAAAACGGCTTGCTTCCTCCAAATATCTTCCCCGAAGCTACCTCCTCAGCCTGCTCTAAGTAAGTCTTCTCGTCCACTATAGGCACATCGAAGAACGGACTCCCCCTGAGCTGGAGGAGGTAGACCGCCCGGACGGCGAACGCCACACCGACGACGAGGAGCAGGGCCGAACCCTTACGCATAATTTAAAATCCGAAAAGAAAACCGAGAACATAAGGTCCTCGGTTTTCTTGAAGGAACACCATGCTCAGCTTACTCCGCACCCGCGTAGACGGTGACGAAGGAGGTAGTAGAAGTCTTCGTGGCAGCTTTGTACGTCCTACGGTCCACCCTGAGCCCTATCTGGGTGGTCAACCTGTATCCAAGGTAATCCACACGGTTGCTCAACTGAACGGCGAAGACCAGGCCGGTATAGTCGTCCGAAAGCCCGGGTGGTACGGGTTCCATCAACTGGTTGAATATCGTGTACTCCAGTCCTAACTCTATCTCGCTCTTGCGTAGGATGGGGAACTTCCCTATGAGGTAGAGCAGGAGGGTATCCTCCTTCCTCTCGGGCTTGGTCGGGTCGGCCGGCACCTCCCTGCGGAACTCGTTCTTTATCCTGGGCTGGATCCTCAACTTCCGCAGCCAGAAGGTATAGTCGGCCTTGTTTATGAGGCCGAAGAACCTGCTCTCCCTCCTGAGGCCGGCCACCTTGCTCCTCTGATGCCACCAGTCGTACTTCAGCTTGTTTATAACGTTGAGATTGCGTATGCCCGTGTACTTGAAACTTACGAAGGAGGAGGTTATCCAAGTGTTCCTCGCCGCCAAAGGATCCGTAACCGGTGTCATCATACCCCTGGAGTTGGGTGGCTGGGTCCACTGGAAGAGGTTGTCAGGTATGTTGTCCTTGGCCAGCTTAAGGTTATGAAACAGCCTGAACTTCCCTATCCTCGGCCAGTCCTTCTCCATGGTGAAGAGCAGGTAATTGGTGTAGTTCCTGCTCTTCTCCGCCAAAGTCCTCTCCCTGAGGAGCCCCACCGTAAACCTGACGTCCGGGGTTATGTGGACCCCGGCGTATATGTTGTAACCTCTACGGTCCCTCTTGTAAGGGTAATCCGGCTCGTTATCGTTCTCGAACCTGTCCACCCACATGTTGTTGTTCATATCTATCCCGAACAGGAACTCCGGCCTGTCCACGTTGTACCTTAAGAACGGCTCATCGTAGTCCGGTATCAGGCTCGGGGCGTACTCGCTGTCGTTCTCGTTGAAGTCCGACTTGAAGTCGTTGTTCTCATCCCACCCCGGGAACACGTACTGGTCACCAGCCCGGGTCATCTGTGCCCTCTGCCAGTCCGGAGTCCTGTCCTGGTCGTCGTTATCGTCCACAAGCTCGTAAAGGTAGAAGAGCTTGTTCTCGTAATCTATGAACCCTCCCGAGCTCGGCATGAAGGCCGAGGTGGAGTAGTTATCATCTATGTTGTAGACCTCCCCGAAGAAGAACCAGGGATAGGCCAACTTGGAGACGTTCACGTACCAGGCGTTAGCCGTCGTTATCGCCGTCTTGTGATCGTCCAAGTTTATGTTGGGGTATTGCCTGTACTGACGATTGTGGTCGAATTCGGCGTATAGGTTGAAACCTCGAAAGTCGTTCACCTCTAAAGTTACCCCAGCTATATCCGTCCCGGTGGGAAGGCCGTAGGTATACCTCTTGAGCGCCTGGTTGGAGTTATCCTTTACGTTTCCCGGCGCCCTGTCCACGAGGAGGAAGACAGGCTGCTCGTTCTTGTTGGTCTGTCGGTCCGAGGTCCATTCTACCTTGTAATCGTTCGCTAAGACCATCTCCACCGTAACCTCATCTATCGTAGAGGGGTCAGGGCCCGTGTAGGAGGGGTCCGTGAAGTCGTAGGTGAGCTTGATCGTCTCGTCCCCATCCGCGGCCAGATAACCCGGCCTCTGGAAGCCTCCTTCCTTCAGGGAATAGAACCCGTGCTCGCTCCCCCTCCAGGTCCTTCCGTATATATCGTGTACGATTATATCATCCATGTAAAGAGCAGCTCCCCCCTCGTTGTCCTCAGGAGAGTCGTCGCTGAGGCGTACGATTATCTTGGATATCTTTTCGGAGTTCTGGAAGGTGGTAAGGTTACCTTTGAGGGGGTTGGACTGGAAGCTCTCCAGAAGGGTCTGGGAATTATGGGCGTTCACGTAGGTCGCCCCGACCTTGACGTACCCACCGAGCTGGGCCGTTCCCCTCATTCCGAACACTATCAAGTTGTTGGTCTGTTCGGCCGGGATGCCACTTGTGGAGCCGACCGCCGGATAGTTCGCCCTAGAAAAGAGGGTCGTGAGGGAGTACTTGTCGGACTGGAAGTCCCACTGCAACCCGTTGAAGAGGGGTTTAGAGAAGGTAAGGGGAGTCAAGGTGGTCCTTATCTCGTCCCCTATGGTCAGGGCCGAATGGTACTGACCCTTGGAGTCCGAGGCTATGAGGACCCTGTCGAACCAGCTGCTGTACCTGGCATCCTTGTAAAGGCTGCTTCCGAACTGCCTCGGCTGTTCCTGTCTCCAATCGTATATCAACCATCCCCTGGTCACGAAGTTACCATATATATCGTAGAAATAATCCCCTTCTAACGCTATATCCACATATCTCTTATAGTGCTCCCTCGCATAGTTCGTATACTCCCATTGTTTCCACCCATATATCCGATACAGCTCCTGCGGGACGTACCACTTCTTCACCGCGGGGTCCAGGGCACCGAAGAGCACCCCCGGCCCTATAGGCTCGAAGGTAAGCTCCCCTGCCCTGCGCTGTCCTAAGAGCTTGCCATATTCCACGACCTGGGCCTCTACCGTCCCGGTCTGCAAGGTCCACACGACCGCGCATGCGACCAGGTACCATCTCATGTCCTCCTCCTATGTTTCGTAGTTTCAGAACACCACGGATACCGTCCTCACTGCCGACCTCTTTCCCATATCTGTAGGGACGATGACGCGACACATGTAGACACCAGGCTGGACCAGTCTCCCATCCCTGTCCTTCCCGTCCCAGCTCACCTGGTACATCCCGCTTGCGATCTCCCTCTGCTCCACCTCCTCCGACAGGTCCTTCACTAAAGTTCCATCTAACCTATATATGTAGACCTCCACCTTTCGGTATCGGTTCACCTTCAACACGGCGAACTTTATCCTGACGGTATCGTTCACTCCGTCGCCGTTGGGGGTTAGGACCTCGGGCACTACCTTGAAGTTCTCAAGGACACCTTCCCCCACGACCGGTGCGGAGACCGTTGTGGTCTGCGTCCCTACAAGCCCTGTCGCGTCCCCCGGCTCCACCCGCTGCCACGAACCGGGTATGTCGCTCCTTCCGAGGGCCGCCTTGAAGAGGCTTCCCGCCATGTATATCGCCGCCTTGAACTTAACTTCCAGAAGGTCCCCTAAGGCGTATATGTGACCCCTCTCGTTGGAAGGGAGGCGATAATATTCCGCCCGGGTCAGGGCCCTCCCATCCTTTCCGAAGGGGATCTCCTCGGGCTGTGCATCGGGGTCCACCTTATAATACTTGACCGAAAGGGAGGGGTTCCCAGCCCCACCGTTCGCCAGATAGTATTCCTTGGATACCTGAACTTCCTCCAATCCTCTTCGTTCCATATACCTAACCGAACCCTTAAGGCTTGGCTTGAGCCTCGCATATTTCGAAGAGTCTACCTCCACCTCCCTAACCACACGGTTGTATATCATGGGCATCCTGAACTGGTCCGCCTTCACGACCCTGGACAACCTGATCCAGAGCGTATCGGGTTGGGTATCCATTATCTTCAGGTCTTCGGGCCCGAACCTCTGGGCCTTCCTCCTCCCGAGCTTAGCTAACTCCTCCTTAGCTAGCATATGTCCGTAATCCGAGGCGGTCTGAGCCGAGTCTGCATGTAAAACTACCCCCTCTAACTCCATCCCAACGGAGGGGGGCGAGGTTATCATGATCTCATCGAAGCCTAAGCTTCCCTTCTGGTCCTTAGGGCTCGGCACCGAGAACCAGGGCCTGAGGTAGAAGGAGAACTCCTCCTGGGCTCCAGCCCTTATCCCACTTGGACCTGCAGGATATATCTCCCCTAATATCCTGTTAGCTATAGGCTGCATAAATATGACCCTAAGGCCGTGCAACCGTACCCTCCTTTCGGGATCGTCGGAGTACATTTTGACCCTTATCATCATGTACTTCCTAGGGCTGGGGGAAGTTATGGCGGCCCCAGAGCGTTCGTAAGGCATACTCCAATTGCTCCAGTCCGCACCAGGAGTGTATTCCGTATCCACCCGACCCCTCATAAACCCGGGGAGCCTCCTCCACCTGGCCTCGGATACCTCGCTGCCACCTCTGTCGTAGTAATGTCTTATCTCTCTGAGTTCGTTGCCGGTCCTCGTCTGGACCTCTAACTTCGTCCCCTCGGGAACTTCCGCATCCCATTCTATGGAGGATAGGTTCTTCTCCGCCCCGAGCTCTATTAAGGGGGAGACCATCTCCACCTCGGGCACGTATCCCCTCCCCATAACCATGAACTCAGCTATGGACCCCCGAGCTTCGTACGCTCCGGCCCTCGCCCCCGTGACATCGAAGTTACGTATGCTGAAATACCTTATCTTCTGAAGGGGGAACCTGTCCTCGAATAGGGAGATCTGTGCTATGTTCCTGTCCGGATACTTCCTGGTCTCAGGGCTCAACTGCTTCCAGATAAGCCTTCCGTCGGGAGCCCTACTTCCGTCCGACGCCTCCACTATGTATCCGTCCAACGTGGGGTTGTTCAGTACGGTGGCCCGACAGGATATCACCTGGTATGCGTCCACCCAGAACGTCGCTCCTAAGTCGATAAAGAGCCTCCCCCTTCCCCTGTACGGGGACCATACGTAAGCTATCCAATGGTTCACTATATCACCGTCCGCAGCGTCCCCTCCCTGGTTCGCCTCGACCGTTGGGTCCTCCCAGTTGTCTATGACCAACGGCTCCCTCAGGAACCCTCCCCTCTGCACCGTACCCAAGGCCATATTATCTCCCCTCGTCCAGACCTCGACGTCGGCAAGTCTGGGATGTGTCCCCTCCTTCCAGTCCGTGACCTCTATCCTGACGTACCTCACCACATCCCCCACCCAATGAACATCTGCCTTCCTACCCGAGATAGTAGTACTTGCATAGACGGTCAAGGTATCCGTGCCTCGGGAGGCCTGCTGCCACTGAGCAGTGGTCAATAGGTCAAATGAGAACTCCCTCTTAGCTCCCGGTCCTTCGTTCGGCTTGGTCGTACCCCCTATGTAGGTATAGCTCAGAGCTTCCTTCTTCATAAGGCTGATAGGGGTTCCGTCGGAGACGTAGACCTTAAACTGCCTGAAGGGGTCTCCCTTCCCCTCGTCCACGAACCTTACGACCACCCTGACGGCGTCCACCACCCTTCCCAGGTCTATCTCCAACCACCAGGAATAGAACCTCTGCGGGAACGAGGGGGGAAGGAGGTCCTTGGGGTCCGGCTCCCAATAAGTGTCAGGATCGCCGTCTATGACGTTGGCCGCATCCTCTTCGTTGGAGCCTGCCCTCACGGGCCAACGGGGCCACCTCTTCAGATAATCGGGGTCCCTCCTCAACACATGTTCTAACAGAGGTTTGAAATCGTATATGTTCTCCACAGCGTTCACCCTCTGGGCCGGGTCCAACGGGTCCTCCGGTTCCCGGATGTAGCTCGGCTGGACCAGGCCTTCCCGTATATCTATCGCTCCTACAGGATATGTCCATTTCTCCCAGTGTCCCTTTCGGTTCACCACTACCTGGTTCCCCAATATACTATATCCTTCACCGGCCCACGTCCCCTGGGCGGAGAGGAACAGGAACGCTCCTATCAAGACGGACCTTTTCATTACGATCCCCCCTAATATACTACCGAGACCGTGCAGACCGCCCGCTCCGTACCGGAATCCGTGCTCACCTGGACTACCACCAGATAGACGCCCGGTGGTACCCTTTCCCCGTCGTCGTCCCTACCGTCCCAGCTCATCCGATAGACCTTGCTCGCCTGGCTTCCCTCCATCAAGCTCCGGACGACCTCACCTGAAGGGGCGTACACCCGCACCGACACCGGAACGTCCTTGGTCACCTGGAGGAGGTTGTAGGAGATATAGGCCAGATCGTTCGTCCCGTCCCCGTTAGGTGTGAACGGGTTCGGGGAGGCCCGGAGCGAGGCTATGAAGCCCTTCCCCAGGGCCGTCCGTACCGACAGGCTGTTGGTAGGAACCTCCGGGGTGGCGTCCCCCGGTTCCACCTCCTGAGGGATGTCGCCGCTCCCCTCCACGGTCGCCCAAGCTCGGAAGGTGGTGCCGTAGCGCAGCACAGTGCCCCTGAAGACCACCTGGAGGAGCGAACTGTCCTTGCGGACCCTCGGGAAGCGCACCACAAAGTAGTCGGGAGTAGCCTCCCAGCTCCATCGGTCCCTGGGCACCTCCTTTCCATCTATCCTTACCTCCTCCACGGAGTCTATCTTCGTGGGCGTTTCCACCTTAAGTTTATCGAAACCTTCGTCCCTTCCCTTTATCTCGGCCAGGACCGAATAAAGGAACCTTTCGACCTCCCCGGCCTCGGCCGTGAACGAGGGAACGTTCCCCTCCTTTAATACCGCCACCTCCCCCACAAGTCGGTGGGCAGCGGGAGGTGCTGAGAACGTAAATCCTATAGAATCCACGGCTCCAGCAGCATCCAAAGACTTGCTCAGGAAGTCCACCCTGATCTGTATGTACCTTCTCGGCGCGGGGGAGACTATAGGGACACCTCCCTCCCTAAGCATCTCCTCGTAGTTGTAAGGGGGAGACCATGGACTCCAATGTTCGTAGTCGGGCCTCGGGGTACCCCTATACTCCAGCTTGAGCTTCTCCCAGGCTTCCTTCGTAAGGGGCCTGTGTTTCTCATCGAACGGCACCTCATCTCCGGGATACATCCTCCTGTAAAACTTGACCTTGGCTGCCTCATCCGGTGACCTCTCCTTCAGGAGGTAAAATTCCTCCTCCCTTATCTCCTTACCCCGGTATATTATCGGCCCCTGTTTCTCGGGGTCCAACTGGAAGTAGTCCCTCTCGCTGACCCTGAGGGTATCCTCCTCCCCGGGCTTAAGGACCCTGTAATATATCATCGGGGTATCGTCCGTACCTGTCCTCGTGCGCACGAGGATCTGCGACTTGCTCGGGTCCCCATCCTTATTCTGCGCCCACCATATCTTTCCCCATACTCCCAGGTCCTCCCCGGTAAGCTCTTTGACATCTATAACTTTCGACTCGTAAGCCGCTTCGGGCACGTACCCCTTCCCGTAGACCTCCACCTCGTCTATCTCCCAACCCCTAGGTTTAAGGGAGACTATCTGGATGAACCTGACATATTGTAGCGGGATATGAACTACTACATCCCAGGGTTCCAAGGTATCCGGAGCAACGTAGTTGTCCTCCCTGCGAACTACACGATATATAGGCCTGCCCTCCACCATGTTCTCGGGGGATCCATCACAGATGGAAAGTTCGAAGGACTTCAAGGCGTATTCCCCGTACGGATGCTTGTCCGAATGCCTGGGGTAGAACCTTATCTTGTCCACACCGAACCTAGCCCCCAGGTCTATTTGGATTATGAACCCAACAGGTTTCAGAAGCTTCTTCCATGCCTCGAAGGCGACCTCGTGGTCTCCGGAGACTATCCCCTTCAACCTCCTATCGTACTCGTCCCAACTTATGGAAAATGTGGAAGGCTGCGTGTTGGGCGAGATAACCTTCCCTCCCCGCTTGTAGGTCCCCAATGCTATGTTCTCATTCGGGTCGACCTGTTTCACCCATATCCAACCCGGCTCCCTGTTGAAATCTATCACCCCTCCCGGGGCATAACCCCCCTTCTCCCAACTCCGCTCTTCCCCTCCTAAGACGAAGGTCCGAAGCTTTCCCTGGACGGGCTGGTTCAGAAACAGCACACAGATTAAAGTTACGATATACCTCATCTTCCTCACCCCTTACTTAGGCCCAGCCAGTTCTATATGGCCGTCGGGAAACATCTTACCTATGTCCCTCCTGAACCTGAAGGGGATGTCCATCGTCTCTATAGGTTCGCCCTTATAATCGAACCGTAAGGCTAGGTCCTTAACCCATACGGTTATCTTGTCCACATCTGGATGGAGGGCCGGGAAGACTACATATCCCTCCTCCTCCTGCCCGCTGAACACGGGGTCCCCAGGGTACAGGGTCCGTTTCAATATGTCCTTACGGGCCTCGAACCTGTCGTACTCGTTCCCAGCGTACGCCACGGTGTAGGCGCGATAGTAGAGGGTCAATTGCTCCAAACTCAAAGCCCAATATTCCCTTCCGTTGTCGGCCGTTATCATCATCTTGGTGGGGTCCAATAGGACCTTGGGATACGTGTAGTTCTTCACCCTCAACCTGAAGACCGTAAACCTCTGAGGGGTGATGCCCAGGTCGCGATACTTCGCATCTCCGTAAGTATAAGGGTTAGTAGCCTTAGGTCCCCCCTTAGACGCGCTGGCGAACTGCCTATTCAGTTCCTCGTCCGTCATGGGCCGGAGGGACACCTCCAGACGTTCCTTTACGAAGCTCACGGTCCCGTCGTCGTAGACCGTCATCCCCGTTACAAGTTGCTCCGTCTCACCCACGGGCTTCAAAGGCCCGGCATAGTAGTAATACCCGAACTCCGTACACCCCGCCAGGCCGGTGATGGCTGCTATCAACATGAGCTTCCTCATAGGCCAACCCCCTTTAAAAATAAAAGATTAGGGGGGTACCTTGGAAAGGTACCCCCCTCTGAGTTTGGGTTATTCGAAGCTGGCCTTTATCCGACCCCAGGTGTTGGCCTCGACCGCCGGCTTAACCTCCAGAGGCGCCACCAAGAAGTCGCAGAAGCGCTCGGCGAACTTGAAGGTGGCGTCCTGGTGGCTCACCGTCCAGAACGCGTGGTACTGGGTGGGGTTCTCGGGGTCGTCGAAGTCTCCGTAGGAGAACTGCAACCCTACTATCTCACCCTCTTTGAACTTATGCTCAGTGCTCTGGTCCGGACCGTAGTAGATCATCTCATCCCAGGTGGTCATCCGGACCTCGTAAGTGGTGGTCCCAGGGCCGTTCAGGGTGCCGTCGAAGGTGAACCCGGCCTCCCAGTACGGAGCCTCCGTGGTCCAGGTGGCGTAGTCGAACGACACCGCATACACCCCATCGGCCTGGGGATAGGCACAGGCGTACTGCTGAGCCTGACGGCCCTCGGCCAGCTTCCTCTCCTCCTCATCAGGAATCTGCTCAGCGGACCACCCCTTGTACTGGCCTCCGGAGTGGTCCATGTCGGTCATGATCTCGAAGTCGTCCTGCTGCCACATCAGGGTTATCTCACCGCTGGGACGGGGTACCAGATGGACGTTGTCGTAAGTCCAGCTGGCGATATACAGCTTGTTGTCGCTCTTGTTCCATCCCAGCTTCAGCCAGCAGTTGAAATCATTGTAGTCCGGTTCCGTCATCCCCGCCAACCTCTCGCCCATGAGGTCTATGGGGATGGTATAGGCCTCAGGTACAATATCCCAATCGCTCAGGTCGCCGTCTATGGTGGGCCTCAACTCATCAGCGAATTGAAATATAGGGTAGGTCACCCCGGGTGGGAAGTGGGCAAACGCCAACCCACTGACCCCTAACACCAACGCTGCCGCAAGGGCTACCCTCTTCATGGGAACCTCCTTTCTTTAAAGGACCTCCGACGACCACACGGACCTGCTCCTAACTTTCGACCCTCTCACCCCCTTTCTCGCTCTGGGTATAGTTTCGTTTTTAATATAACAAAGGGGGTCTATTTTGTCAAGACCTCTTTCCTAAGTTCGACCGAGACCTTAAATCACCACCTTTGGAGAAGTTCAGAAACGCCCCTTTCTTTCCCCTTTATTATGTCGTATCTTATAGGAACCATGGTCGTCAAGATACTATCAGAAGGGCCCACGTCCCCCGAGGAAGACTACGCACTCAGGGAAGGCCTGAGGACAGCTGGATTCTACCC
>Ga0164310_10001387_pt1 | contig 13623 bp, 12 predicted proteins | sample GuaBasSedimGuay1_FD_121795 | JGI IMG/M metagenome (GOLD analysis project Ga0164310, IMG submission 121795) | Subseafloor sediment microbial communities from Guaymas Basin, Gulf of California, Mexico - Guay1, Core 4569-9, 0-3 cm | ecosystem: Environmental > Aquatic > Marine > Hydrothermal vents... | reverse complement strand
GGTATTACGTGTACTGCTGAATTTCTGAAGGGCCTTCATAGACCTAGAACAGTTTTGCTATCCTCCAATCATTTGAAGTGCATCCGCCGCTATTATTCTGAGTGCCTTCGATGTTGATGAGCTTGGCGTTACTCACATCTACTAGAGCATCCCGGTTCTGGTCGATGAGGCAGACGACGCGTTTGGTCAGTAGGTGTGTCAAAAACCGCGCTTCCGTTCTTTCGTACCCAAAGGAATTGCGGGTTGGTGCCTAAGTAGTTGGCGTACATTGATGTGACGATTCAGGGATCAGTTGCGCCTAAAAGCTTTACTGAAGTGCCATCAGTGTCCTTAATTAATCTTCGAGCGTTGATTTCTTAACTCCCTTCGGGTAGGCGTAAATTAGCTTCCTTTAGATGCAGAGTCCGCATGTCTAATGGGAGGGACAATTTCTTCCGTGTCCCCTTCTTTTAGGACTAGTGCGTGTCCTTTACAGTGCATAACGCAGGTAAAACAGTCGGTTCTGGTGGCGCACTTGGATATGTCCACTTCAAACCTTGGGTCTATATCTTTAATTGCACCAACTGGACAGACCGTCATACATGTTCTACAGTGTTGACACCTTTCTGGGTGCGCTAGAACTGGATAATTAAATTTCAAACACTCACCTGATTGTTCATGGTATTGGAACGTAATGACACAACTTTTATATATCTTTCCGGTGTTCTATACGCTTTTCCCGCGGAAGGCAACCGTACACAGGTATAACTCGAATAAAGATTTATGAGAATGTAAACTATTTTAAATGGCGAAGCTCTGGTTTTCCAGAAATCGGACAGAAAAACAACTTTTACCTCTCGTGTTTTCTAGCTCTTCTTATTCTGATAATTCTTTTAATCTCCACCATAGAGTTGTAAATCTCGTTTAGTAACAGGAGGTCCCTCACGGCTTTTTCCTCTTTTTCCCGCAGATACGAGGAATAAACTTCTTCCAACTCTCTGAAGAAATCTAAGAGATCCTCGTCGGAGATTTTCCCGTTGTCCTTGTACACCAGCTTCTCACTGGTCAATTTTTCACCCCCATCTTTTCGGTTTCTCGTTTTTCACATAATCGGAAAAGGGGAGAGCGCTTCCGATATCAGAGCTGATTTCTGCGCTCATTCAAATAGCCGTCCGCAGCTACATCCTATAGGCGCAGGTTAAAGTTATTTAGAGTATGTGAAATCTGGATAATACTCGAAAACTATTCCCACCCGGTTCTTTCACCCTTCTGGGTTTCCATCGGGAGACACAGGGTTAGGTGCCGAAAACGAGGTTCCTTGGTCGGCTAGGAAAGCCTTCGGTGTGGTGTTGTTCTCACCGTGATGGCAAATGTATTCAGAATAGGCAGTGTCAGGGTTCTTGGTGCTGTTTTGTGTGCCCGGACAATGTTTATGCTTCCTGTGGCTCGACTACGGTGTTTCCGTCGTCACCGTGTTTCTTCAGAGCTGTAAACCTTTGGGCTAGGATCCTAAGGGTGGAAAAGGGTTTTGCAAGAAACAAGTCCCGCGTTTTGTGTCGACTGGTTGAATCGTCATTATTGCCCTGGTTTTTGTGTTGTTTTGGTTTTTCCCTCTTACAGTTTGTCTCTGTATGGGTGCTGCTCACAGAGCACTCTTTTTCGAAATTCGTCTCATATTTTTCCTGGTTCTCCGTTGACATGCTCTCACTGGACTGGTTTTTGTTGTATTCTTCGATTAGTTGATCAACGATTGTTTGAAAATCCGAAAACTTTGAACGGTCGATCTCCTCGCTGATTCTTCCCGCGTATCTGTGAACGAAAATTTCGGCCATTCTTTCCAGCAGTTTCACTATCACCGAATCATTCTTGTCCATTTCCAATTCGGTTATAATGACAAAAATCAGCTTATCGTAAAGGTGGTAAAAGAACTTGTGAAGCTTCGTTTCCATCTTGGTTATCTGGTCCCTGCCAAACTCCTTGGAAAAGCTGAAAATCGCGGAAATAAATCCACTAACCAGATCACCATCCGGACTGGCGGCTGATTCATCATAGGTTCTGTGAAACAGGGCAGAACCATTATCCTTTATCACATAAACTCCCTTAATCGCCAACCTTCTCCACTCCGATCAATTTCACACCGTTTTCGTCAGCACCCTGACTATTGATATTCCTGTTTTCGGGATTTCAAAGGATTTGTGTCTTCGTGGGCTGATTAAATAACGATGCGAGGATTTGCCCATCGATTTGAAATAACTAATATCGAGCCTGCTTACGCTTTTGAATCTCCGTTTTCATATTCTTTCCACGTTGACTATAAAAACCCCAAAGATAGTGCACATGACTCCTAGACGCTTTTGATTGGGAAAGATAGTTAATGTGATCTGCCTCCTGACATTCAATCCTTGAGTTCACGTCCGGATGATTGGTGTGCTCGTGTTTTTGGCTTACGGTAATCGGGAGTGACTCATAGTGGGTGTGATCGGGGCTTTGTTAAGTTGTGAGATTAATGACAAAATTTAAGAATCATGTCTTTATTCGTGAAACTAGGAGAATTTTTTGGAAGTGGAAAAATATGCCTGCGTTGAACGCATTTCAGGTGTACAAACTCTTGCCTCAAACCAACTGTGGAAAGTGCGGAGAACCGAACTGTATGGCGTTCGCGGTTGCTTTGCTCGGGGGCAAAAAGAAGGTTGAAGACTGCCCGCCGCTAATAGAAGAAGCCAAGTATGCGGACAAGCTGAAAGAATTGCAAAAAATATTCGCCGTGTCAGATGAGGTGGAATCCACCGGGCTGGTGTACCACGAGGAGAAATGCACCGGCTGTGGCAACTGTGTAATGGTGTGTCCTGAGGATGTGGCTGCTTCGCCGTTGATTGCTGGTGGGAAGGGTGACGTTTGTGACAACGTTGTCTTCAGGGTGGAGAACGGGAAGGCGAAGATTGTGAATCTTGAGAAGTGTAGGCGGAGTGGAAAGGAGAAGACGTGTAGGATATGTGAGATGTTCTGTGGTACGGGTGCGATTGAGATTCGCATGGTTGGAGGCTGAGTAATGTCTGACGGCTTTGTGCAGGTTGTGTGTCCCGGCTGTGGTCTTTTGTGTGACGATATTGAGGTTAAGGTTGAGAATGGGAAGATAGTTTCTACGCTTCACACTTGTGCTCGTGGCGAATGGATTCTCCTTAACGCTAACAGTGAGTTTCGCTTAACCTCACCTTTAGTTAAAAAGAACGGTCAGCACGTTAAGGTTTCTTTTGATGAGGCTTTGGACCATGCGGCTGAGATTCTTTCTAGCGCTGAGCGCCCCTTGCTGTGGGGTTGGAGCTCCACAAGCGTTGAGGCTCAGCGTGTGGGTATCCGCCTGGCCCAACTCTTGGGCGGTGTCATCGACAGCACTTCCTCCATCTGTCACGGTTCCAGTATTTTGGCGGGAAGGGAAGCGGGTTTCCGAACAGCGACCCTGGGTGAAATTAAGAATCGTGCGGATCTAATAATCTACTGGGGGAGTGACCCAAGCCATAGTCACCCACGCCATCTTAGTAGGTACACGACTATTCCCCGTGGGATCTACACGCAGATGGGTTACGAGCAGAAGCAGCTTGTGGTAATCGATGTCCGCAAGACTCGCACAGGGAAGGTTGCCAACCAGGTTCTGGAGATCGAGCCCAACAAGGATTATGAGCTGATTTCTGCGATGAGAATGATTCTCAAGGGGGAAAACGTTAAGGAGAAAGAGGTCGCGGGAATCCCTGTCAAGACCCTAAACCAGCTGATTCAAACGTGGAAGACTCAGCAGTTCGGCGTCATCTTCGTGGGCTTAGGGCTCTCGATGAGCAGGGGCAAGTACCGCAACATTGAGGCTCTGTACAAGCTGGTGCAGGAACTCAACGAGTACACAAGGTTTGTGGCGATTCCCATGGCTGGCCACTTCAACATGGTGGGATTCAACCAGGTAGCAACATGGCTGGCGGGGCAACCCTTCGGCCTGGATTTGAGCAAGGGAAGTATCTACTCGAATCCAGGAGAAACCACGGGCGCCGAAATCATTATGCGTGACGAGTTTGATGCGATGCTCGTTGTTGCTTCGGATCCCATCTCCACGATGCCCTTGCCCATAGCGCGGAAAATCGCTAAAAAGCCGTTGGTGGTTATTGACTGTTTGGAGAACCCAACGGTTAAAAATGCGGATGTTGTTTTTCCGGCGGCGATCACCGGTGTTGAGGCTGAGGGAACGGCCTACAGGCTGGACTCGGTGCCAATCAGACTGAAAAAGTTCCTAGAACCTTGCAACGACTGCAAACCCGATGACGAGATTCTCTCTCTCCTACTTGAAAGGATTGAAAAAACGAGCTAGCCTTAACTATCAGTAAATTCCTTTTTCTTCTTTTAGGTGTTAGAACGAACCCTTTTTTGGCTGTCTATTCGACTTGGCTGTACGTTAAAAATGGAGAGGAACGAACCCGCGGTGCGGCTCGGGATTATTCGAGTTTGAGCTGCATTCTGCAGTGTCCGATTTCGTATTTTTCTGCTCCAACCACTGTTACCCTTTTAACTTCTTTTATTGGTTTTAGGGCGCCTGTGAGTATTCCCGGAAGGAAACAAGCTCCGCTGGCGCCTTGGGATCTGAGTATTTCGTTGGCTGGACAGATTCTACACCCTTCGACTTCAATGTTGAGGGTGTGGTTATCTATGTTTACCTTTGTTTTTTCTCCGAGTTTCAAATCGTTTTGAAGGTAGTTGCAAGTTCTTCTTCGAGTTCCTTTAGGCTTATCCTGCCTTCTTTCGCTATGGGAGCCGAGGTTTCTGCCTAGTTTGACGAAGACTTTTTCCGCGTCTTTGCCGAGGGCTTTTACAGTGCCACGTGGTACTTTTGAAACAGGCGTTCTGGAATCTGTTCATCCAAGGTGTTCGCCTCCACCCTGCAAAAATAAGCGGCTTATAATAAGTTTTACTCCTTAAAAACGTAGAGTGGGAGGAAGGGTGAAACGCTTTGTGTTAAAATCGGCTGGTTTCCTCATTTTCTTTTTCTTAGTTCTAGTAGGTGTTTCTTGGTCATGATGGGGTTGAAGGCGGCGCGGACGCCCACTTTTCGCGTGTTATCGTAACTTGGGTAGTACAGCTTTAGCCGGACTGGCTTCTCCGTTATGTCCACCAGCCTGTTTATCAGGATTTGGGCAACCCTTCTGGCTTCCAGAGCTGTTTGTCTGAACCTTTTCACGGCTTTGTGCATATTCTGCCTGTAAACCAGCCAGTCCCCGAAAACAATGATAATCATAAGGAGGACCAGTGGAACCGCTCCGGTGAGCGAAAAACTTGTTTCCCGTTGAGGGATGTTCAGGAAGAGGAACAAGGCTGAGATGATGCCCATAACTATTGCGAGGACGAATAACCCAACAATCAGGCGAAAACCTATAAAATTGTGGTATGTCCTCCGCATTTCGTGTAATTGGCTCTTCAAATTTTGCCAGTCGACACTTTCTCTTCCAACTATTTCTAGTGCCTGCTCTAGGCTGGGGTCTCTTAGCAGCAGATTGGTGAAGAGGGGTGGTCTGAGCCCCGCGTAGGCGTCGAATTCCTCTATCCAGCTTTTCAGCCTTTTTTCCAGAGACACTTCCGCCACCAGGATTTTGAACACTCAACAAGCTCACTAATCCTGCTTATTACCTATTAGCGTTTCTGGCGGGTCTTATGCTTTCTGATGGGGGAGAAAATTTTAAGACAGTTGAGTATTAACTTTCCTTATCGGCGACCATGGGATGTTCACTATGATTAATGTTTTTGAGGACCTCGTTTCGAACCGCCACAAGAATGCGGCTGAGTGGAAAAACAAGGGGAGGAAGGTCTTCGGCTATTTCTGCACCTATGTTCCCGAGGAAATCATCTACGCGGCGGGAATAATACCCGTAAGGATAATGGGTGGCTCCGAAGACATTACCCACGCGGATGTCCATCTGCCGAGTTACATCTGTTCCTTCTCCCGCAGCTGCTACGATCTGGCCCTCAAGAGATGCTACGACTACCTGGACGGAGTGGTGTTCCCATACACCTGTGACACCATCGTTTCACTCTACAACATATGGAAGGCCGACATCCCAACGCCATACGTTGGGTTCGTAGACCCCCTCTGCGCAAAGACCGAAACAGCCAGAAAGTACTTCCGGGAGGAGGTAGCAAGATTCAAGGGGTCACTGGAAAACTATCTGGGAAAGGAGATCTCAGAGGATTCCCTACGTGAGTCGATCAGAACGTACAACGAAAACAGAAGACTCCTGAAGAAAGTCTACGAACTCAGGAAGGGTCCGCAGCCCCTCCTCTCGGGTGTTGAGGTTCTTGACATAGTTAGGTCGAGTATGTTGACTCCCAAGGATGAGCACAACAGTCTGCTAGGGAGCCTGCTAGACAGGATCTCGGAGAGGGAGGATCCGCCTGAGCCTGGTGTTAGAATACTTGTTTCGGGCAGTGTGATTTACGACCCGGAGGTGCTTAGAATGATTGAGGACTCGGGAGCTCTCATAGTGGCAGATGATTTGTGCACCGGAACCCGATACTTCTGGGACCTGGTGAATACGAATTCTTCTCCTCTGGTTGGCATTGCGGACCGATACTACGAAAGGATTCCCTGCCCGTGCAATTACCCCCCAGAGAAACGCTTAGAACACATAATGACCCTTGTAAAGGATTACGACGTCGAGGCGGTGATTTTCACGCTGCAGAAGTTCTGCGACCCGCACCTTTTCGACATGCCTTTCATGGAGGAGAAGCTGAAGGAGGCCGAGATTCCCTCGCTTCGCCTTGAAACAGAGCACGTAACCGCCCCTCTGGGTCCCCTCAAAACCAGAATCGAGGCTTTCCTCGAAACAATACGCTAGGTGATTAGAATTGACAGAGAAAGGAAAAAAGACTCTAAAAACCTCAAGAGAAGTATTCAAAATGGCTTCCAAACACTACATGGAGGCCCACGAGGCAAAGAAGCAGGGTAGACCGGTCACATGGATAACCGGATATGATCCTGTGGAAATCCTGTACGCCATGGACATCGCCGTTGTTTACCCCGAAAATTACTCGGCTCTCTGCGCCGTTACGCAGACCGCGCCGAAGTTCATCGAGGCCGCGGAGCGCATGGGGTACTCAAGCGACCTCTGCTCGTACGCGAGGAACACCATAGGAACAACGTTTGAGGAGGGGGCTCCTCTGGGTGGTCTCGCTCCCCCCGACTTTCTTGTTGTCGCCCGAAAGTTCTGCAAGACACACGTCAAGTGGTGGCAGGTTCTGAGCCGTAGGTTCAACTGTCCCCTGTTCATTATCGATGCGCCCTACGTTCCGGAGGATGAGAAAGAGTATCACGTGGAGCACTATGTTTCCCAGCTCGAAGACCTGATAGCCTTTCTCGAGGAGAGAACGGGGAGAAAAATGGACTACGACAAACTCAGAGAGGTTGTCAAGCTCTCCGACAGAGCGAGCATGCTCTGGGACGAGATCATGGCTCTCAGGAAGAACTCTCCATGTCCCATAGGAGCCGCGGATGTTTTGTCGTGCATGTTCGCTATCGTGACTCTCCCCGGCACCCAGACGGCTGTTGACTTCTACGAGAGGCTGCTCAGCGAGGTGAAAGAACGGGTGAAAAACAAAATCGGTGTGATTCCAGAGGAGAATTACCGCCTGCTCTGGGACAACATTGTTCTGTGGTACAATGTTGGCCTGTCGAACTATTTCCACAAGTACGGGGCTGTTTTTGTTCTTGAACCCTACACGATGGTTTGGAGCGGACGCTTAGACCCCTCAAACCCCTTAGAGTCCCTGGCTAGGAAGTACATGGCCCCTTTTATAAACCTGAAGAACAGGGCTGACGTTCTGGTTGAGCTGTGCAAGCAGTACAGGGTGGACGGCGCCGTCATGCACTCAAACAGAAGCTGCAAGTTCCTGTCCCTCCTACAGTACGAGCTGAAGGATATCCTCATGGAAAAGCTTGGAATCCCTTCCCTCATAATAGAAGCCGACCACTGTGACGGAAGAGCCTACTCCGACGCGCAGATAAAAATGCGTATAGACGCATTTATGGAGATGCTGGGATAGGATGGGAGCTATGTATACCGCTGGAATAGACATTGGCGCTCTGACGGCGAAGTCTGTCATACTGGAGGGTGGGGAAATCCTAGCTTACACGATTATCCCCTCGGGTTCAAACAGTAAGGAGACGGCTCAAAGAGTTATGGAGGCCACCCTGAGTGAGGCTGGCCTATCTCAGGACGATGTCACCTTCACCGTTGCAACCGGGTATGGCCGTGTGAACGTTCCCTTCGCCGATAAGCAGGTCACCGAGATATCCTGCCACGCTAAGGGCGCCTACACACTTTTCCCCACGGTGAGAACAGTCATAGACATCGGGGGGCAGGACAGCAAGGCGATAAAGGTTGGGAAAAACGGCAGAGTGGTTGAATTCGCTATGAACGACAGGTGTGCTGCGGGGACGGGGCGATTCCTTGAAGTCATGGCCAAGGCTCTGGAGGTGAGGCTAGAAGACCTCGGGGAACTATCGCTGAAGTCGAGGAAAAAAGCCAGAATCAGCAGCATATGCACCGTTTTCGCAGAGTCGGAGGTCATCTCGAGGATATCTGAGGGTACCCCCAAAGTGGACATCATAGCGGGTATACACGAGGCGATAGCCAACAGGATCTTCGGGATGGCGAGCAGGGTAAGAATAGAGAAGGACCTAGTTCTAACGGGAGGGGTCGCCAAAAACAAGGGTGTTATAAAGGCGCTGGAGGAAAAAGTGGGTTTCAAAATCCTTGTGCCCAAAGAGCCTCAAATCGTCGGGGCTCTGGGCGCCGCCGTGATAGCACGCGAGAACGCTGAAGGTGGGAAGAATAGGGGGCGCTAAAGTACCAGATACTTTTATACGCTTCCAGAAGTTAATTCTAGTGAAAAAAACAACCGTACTGTATGGTGAGAGAGGGATACCCGGTATCTCTCAAAATGACGATCGATTACCAATGTGAGTGCGGTTGTTAAAAACTGTTGGTGGTGTTGTGGCGTGGATGAAATTAAGCCTAAGTATTTCACCGAAGAGGAAATCATTGAATTGCTAACCACGGTGACCGATGAGGAGTTAGAGAGGTGCCATAAACTCGAACTCGTTCCTTCAAAGGACGTTATCCTGTTTCAGGGAACACCCGGCGAGGCAACCGTTAAGGATACCAAGGGAAACGAGTACATCGACTTCACCTCCCAGGCTTGGACGCTTGGAATAGGGTACATACAGCCGGACGTAATGTTCGCAGCGATGGAGCAGATGAAGCACCTGTCTCACGCCCGCAACCAGTTTCAGACCATTCCACGAATAAAACTCGTGAACAAGCTCTCGGAAATCGCGCCCGGAGACCTGAAAAAAGTGGTGCTGAACACCCAGGGTGGCTCGGTTGCTATGGAAGTAGCCTTAAAAATTGCCATGGTGAACAGGTCTCTCGAGCAGGATATCTTCATAACGATGTGGGGTGGGTATCATGGAAACACTCTAGCTATGATGGCCCCCACACACTTTATGCCCCTAGTGGTTCGATACAGGGGGTTCGGAAGAGAGCACTTCGTCAAAACACCCTTCCCATACTGCTACAGATGCCCATTCGGCCAGAAGGACATCTCTGAGTGCGGGAACCTGTGCCTAACCATGCTCCAAAAAACCATAGACTACGGCTGCCAGGGACTACCCCTCGGGGTGATCATAGAACCAATACAGGGGCCCCACGGCGAGGTGCCAGCGCCCCCCGAGTTCATTAAGGGCGCGAGAGAGATCTGCGACAAGAATAATCTCCTGCTCATCTTCGACGAGTCCCAAACAGCCTTCGGCAGGATAGGGACAATGTTCGCTGCCGAGTACTATGACACAATTCCCGATATCATGGGGCTGACAAAGGCTCTGGGAGGGGGTTTCCCCATGGGTGCGACACTTGCCAGTGAGAAGCTGGAGATGTTCACACCCGCTGAGCAGCACAGCACCTTTAGCGCAAACCCCGTCTGCTACGCCGCTGCGCTCGTAAACCTGGAACTCATCCAGAGGCTCGACTTACCAAAGAGAGCCGTGGAGATGGGAGACTACCTCAAGAAGAGGCTCCTCGAACTGCAGGAGAAATATCCCATAATGGGCGATGTACGAGGAGTCGGACTGTTCCAAGGAGTTGAACTCGTAAAGGATCCCGAAACAAAAGAGCCGGCGAACACTGCGGCGGAAGAGTTCGTTCAAGAAGCGCTCAAGAAAGGACTAATACTGGACCTCTGCGAGCCTCTGATAACCCTCCACGGGGAGTTCATAAGAAGCACGCTGACGATAAAACCGCCCTTAGTTATAACCCATGAGCAGATCGACCGGGCGATGGAAATATTCGAAGAATGCTTACAAACAGTAACCCCGCTAGCAAAAACCTAACAAACCAAAAGGTAGCGCTAAACTTTAACCCATTTCCTCTTTTTTACAAGACACATTATTTCAAAATATAAGTGCTTCATGAAAATTGAATGAAAAACTCCTCATATAAATAATTTAAAAAATTAGTTTATATTTCAAAAACATACTCAAGAAACTATTTAAGAGAGCAATTCTTAAACACATATTTTAAAAACATGAAAAACCCCTAAGAATAATAGTTGGAGGTAAAAGAGTTGGGAGAACAATGCATCCTAACACATGATGTAGGAACATCCGGAGACAAGGCGACGCTTGTAAGCACTACGGGTAAAATCCTCGGTGTTGCTGAGAAAAACTATGACGTTGACTATCCACAACCGGGTTGGGCTGAGCAGGACCCCCAACAGTACTGGGACGCCGTTGTGGAGACAACAAGAACCCTTCTGAAACAGACGAAAATCGACCCTAAAGATGTGATAGGTATAAGCCTGGACGCCCAGATGATGGGAGCCATACCAGTGGACAAGGATGGAAACGCGCTTCGGCCCGCGATGATATGGCTCGACTCGAGAGCTGAGAAACAGTCAGATGAGTTCGAAGCGAAATTCGACCCCATAAGCCAGCTCATAGACATGGGAAACCTACCCATGACCACCGCAAAGGATGTAATACCCAAAATCTGGTGGGTCCGAGACAACGAGCCTCACATCTTCGAGAAAGCCTACAAGTGGTGTGATGTCAAAGACTACGTGATACGCAAACTCGTAGGCGAATTCTACACAGACTGGAGCACCGCACTCCTCTTCGGACTCTTCCATATCCAAAACCATGTCTGGGTCGACGAACTAATCGAAGGCGTAGGCCTCTCCAGAGACAAGCTCTGCGAAGTCAAGAAAACAACAGACATCGTGGGTAACCTAACGCCCGAAGCCGCGAAAGCACTTGGCCTAACCACGGACACTCCCGTCATTTGCGGTGCGGGTGACGCCCCAGCAACCCATGTGGGTTCCGGTGCAATCCGAACTAATGAGGGACACCTGTACCTTGGCTCATCCGGGTGGGTCTCAGTAACTGTGGACAACTTTACAGCCGACCCCGACACCGGCATCGCAGCCATATACTCTGGAGTCCCAGGCAAGTTCATGCTCATCGGTGAAATGGAAAGTGTTGCTGCGCCGCTCAAATGGTTCAGAGACAACCTGGGAGGGGTGGAGTGCCTGATGGCCATGGAGCGCAACGTTGATCCTTACGATGTGATAAACGAGGAGGCGTCTTCGGTGGGACCCGGCGCGAAGAAGCTGATTTTTCTCCCATGGATGCTCGGAGAGAGAGCGCCTATACAGGACACTACTGTGAGAGGCGGCTTCATTAACCTAAGCTTCCATCACGGCAGAGCTGAGATAGCTAGGGCCATACTGGAGGGAGTGGCGTACCATCTGAGATGGATAACCAAAAACATTCAAGCTATACTGGACCGGGGAGTCCTGGATCCGAATCAGCCCAAGCCCGAAATCAAGTCCCTGAACGCGTGTGGCGGTGGTGCCCTTAGCTCCCTCTGGATGCAGATATTCGCCAATGTATTCGGCAAGAGAATACGGCCAATCAAGGAGCCCCGCTCAGTAGCAGCACTGGGAATAGCCATAATCGCCATGGTTGGACTGGAAATATACCCTGATTTCGAAACCGCCGTGGACAAAATAATCAAAATCGAAAGAGACTACTATCCAAACGAGAACCTGAAACCCATATATGACGAAATGTACAACGTTTTCGAAGGAATCTACCCCAAACTAAAAGATGTGTACCAAACCCTAAACAAGGGCGAAGCACACTAAAAACCAAATCGGACTCCTTCCCCATCTCTCTTTCTTTTTAAGTGCTTGTTACGAAAAATTTAGGATCACCTTTTCTCTAGGATCCGAAACGTGACTGTTACTGCGAGGCAGCGTCTTTGTGGCTCGACAAATGAGCTGGAATGACTATCCTCCTGAAAAACTTTCTCCCCTCTCGGTTTATGGAAGAAGTTTACACCCCTTCTGTTTAGCTGAGATACCACACTTTGGTCGAGGATACTCTTTGTTACAAGGGTGTTCTACCGCGTTAGCTTCCCTTTTTTATTATTAAGACACACGGGTCAACGTGTTGGTGAGTATCCTTGTGTGTTAGGGCAGGGTGTTGAGTTATACTTATATATCTATGATATCATTGTATATCAGGTGATTTCTGTGGATGTTCTGGTCAGGGGGATAGATGATGAAGTCTACACCAAGTTGAAGGCGCGAGCGTCGGAGCTTGGCCTAAAGATCGGGGAGGCGCTAACAGAAGCTATCAAGGCTTGGCTTAAAAATTCCCCTGAAACGGATGAGCGGGAAAGGGAACGAGCCTTAAACATCGCAACCTACAGGAGGATGAAGAGGTTCCTTGAAAAAAACCACAAAGGCAAATGGGTTCTCATAGCCCGTGGGGAGGTAGTGAGATTGGCTGACTCCCTATCCAAAATTGTTGAAACCAGCAAGAGTGAGGGACTTTCTGGGAGACCCTGTCTGGTCTTCAAGATAGGCGAAACGACGGTGAAAAGAACCCTAGGACTCAGCACAGGGAGGAAAACTCGGTGACGGAAAAAACCTGGAATTACGCGACTCCAACCGTCTCAGAAGTTCCAGCACCCTACATCAAAATTGCAGTCTACAATCTTGAAAGAAGCTCAAGATATCCCAGTAAGGGCACCCTCAACGCGATGGTTGACACTGGATTCGACGGCTACCTAATCATACCCACAAACGTCTTTCACGAGCTGAAACTTGACAGCTTCGAGATTCCACCAGACCTAATCGAAACCACCGAAACATTCTCAGGCGAAAGACTCAGACTACGCACCGCCTTAGGAATAGTGGAAATCCCGGGAATAATAGAAAAACAGGTCGAAGTAGACGCTCACGAAAGATGCCACGAACCACTCGTGGGCCGACGACTCCTCGAAAACCTAGTAACAATCCTAGACGGACCAAAAAGAAAAATAACAATATCCACGAAGTAGGCACCACTAGGAAATCCGAAAATCGAAACAGTCACACTCTCTCCATTGCGCTCTGCGAGGCACCATAGGGGCGTGTCCTATACGGCAGGATAGTTTAACGGCGTTAAAACACGCTGTTCGAGGTTCCGACACACTGTTCCCGCAGCTTTGTGGTTGTGTGTTTCTATTCCTTGATTTCTACCAAGAAGTCGCAGCTCTCATCGCCTCTCGG
>Ga0164310_10001386_pt1 | contig 13627 bp, 15 predicted proteins | sample GuaBasSedimGuay1_FD_121795 | JGI IMG/M metagenome (GOLD analysis project Ga0164310, IMG submission 121795) | Subseafloor sediment microbial communities from Guaymas Basin, Gulf of California, Mexico - Guay1, Core 4569-9, 0-3 cm | ecosystem: Environmental > Aquatic > Marine > Hydrothermal vents... | reverse complement strand
GTCTACGACAAGGAGGACCAGGACAGTCTTGCCGACTTCAATGAGGATGTCATAGGCGGCCTTGCGAATCGTCCGAATCGGAGTGTTGGCGAATATGATGACAGCGGTGACAAAGCCTGCAATGAGGTCCGGGTCCACGGTCAGCTCTGCATAGGGGATGCTCAAAATCGACTCACCCCCCTCAAGACGAATCAACGAGATGTATCGTACTCTCTTTACATCCACGACCAAATCACAACCCCCCCGCAGAAGGCTGACCTCTATCGTCGTGATCATGGGTTCTGTGCCCCGAGGGGTATTTGAGCGTTGTTACCAAATCGGCTTCCCCCCATGCCACCTAGCGTTTTCAGGGCCGCAACCGTTGTTGATGCTATGGTTCACCAGACACACTCTCCTCCCTGTCTGAGGTACCAGCAAAACCCAAGACACCAGCATTGACAAGAGTCTTGGCAAGTGTCCTCACGACATCCCTATTCAAGTTCAGATCATTCGCTATCTGACCGAGCCTTCGTGTGCCGTCGCACTGTTCCACAATGTGAACCAAGTGCTCTCCGTACGCACCAATCAAGACTGCCGGTGGCTCCATCAATTTGACAAGCACGGTGTCATCGGTCACAGCCCGTGAGAGCGTGATCCACTTGTATCTGTCGAGCATCGAAAACAGGGCCATTCCCTCGGCCTCATCGAACCCGCAGGCCTCGATGATGTCCATGATAGTCCTCTTGCCGTTGATGTACTCTTTGACGAGCTCGAGTTTCTTGTCGGTCTCGCCTACGGCCCAGGGAATCTTTGTACGATGATCGGGAACAGCCTCAGAGCCCGTGATAAGTGTGGGCACGAGATTGGGGTCGAGTATCCGGTACGGGAATACTGCGAGTATGAACAGCGCAAACTCTCTGAACGGGCGAATATCTCCAGACCATGACTTGAACTGCGCCTCGTATCTCGCCTCGAACGTGTTAATGATCAGACGTAGGGCCTCTCTATATGGTTCTTCCTCCTCAACCTTGTCGATGATGAGCAACCCAACGACATGACTGCCCTCCTCAATTAGGACGACATACCCCTCCTTGGTGAAGGTCCGCAGCTGTCTGTTCTCAAAGATGATGACTGCAAGAACAAAGCTGGCCACGAGATCCGGGTCCACGCTCATCTCCCTATAGGGGATACCAAGCACAGGTTCGCCTCCCTCCTTCCTGACAAGGGATATGTAGCGAACCTTCTCCGAATCAAGACCAGTGGCGCTCATCCTGCTTCGTAGTCGCGAACACAGATATGAAGATTGGGGCCGTGCAGCACTTGCCGCTTGAAACAGTAGGTTCCAGAACACATCATATGAAGTCTAACAGTCCTGACTGCATCATGACAGAGTCTGCTGAGTCCTCGATTATGCGGAATCCCCTCAGTGTCCTCAAGTCGATATACTGGTACGCGGCGCCGTTCCTCGTGACGAGAATGCTTCCCTTCATGGCTGCGACCTGACCGATGACAGAGAGACCGTCAATCTGGTGCCCCCGTTTTCGCCACGGCAATGGTTGTGTGTCGATTCGTCTTGGCGCGTAATACTGTGAGAGGTCTTCCAAAACAACCTCCTCGGGATTGATACTGTGCGAGTCCAGCCCGGAGAAGGTGTTGGCAACAAGAGCCTCTGCCTCGCTCCTGTCCAAGATACTGACAAGGGCCTGTGCTTTTCTGGCTCCCGATATCATGACAGTGGCACTTGTGCTACATCCGATTGAGCTCTCAATCTGGCGGGCACGCATGCCATCATCGACCTCTAAGAGTACACCTGCGTAATCTGCGCCTTGCTCGAGCCATCTCGTCTTCACGCGGCCCTTTACAGAAACCCCCACTTTGACAGAGCGGTCGGAGAACACTGCAACGTAGACAGCATACGTTGCTCTCCTGCACTCTTCCCTCCGTTCTGGTGTGGCCTTACAGTACGATCCGTTGCAGCGAACGCATTCGGCGTAGTAGTCGGTGGCCATACATGGGCCACACTGGACTCCTCCCCCCACGACGACTCGGTTCTCGGGACACGGATGGCGTCTTCTTGGACCCCTATAGCCGATACACTTGCGGGGACCGCTGATGCTCCATGCAATGCTGTCGCCCCAATTTAGAGGGATGAACTCGGTGCCAGAATTGTCGCTTTTCCAAACGGTGAGACCATGGTCGAAGCCGTGGTCTGTAGGACGCCATGTATGAGTTATCAGGTGCACGCCCGAACTCATTAGAACCAGAATCTCCTCTTGCCGCCCTGCCCCATCCACTTGACGCCTCTGATATTCAGGTCAGCTCCACACTTCGGACAGCGGCCATCCTCGGCCAAGTTGTTCTTCTTCATGAATACAGAGTAGCGTTCAACAGCTCGGAAGCCGCACTTGGGGCAGTACGTGTTCTCGTAGTCGTGACCGGGTACGTTCCCGGAGTACACAAATCTCAGGCCCGCTTCTTTTGCAACCTCGATGTGTTTCTCAATTGTTGAGGGTGGGGTCCTCGGCAGGTGAGTCATCTTATACATCGGTGCGAAGGCGGTGAAGTGCATGGGTGTGTCGGGCCCCAAGTTCTCAACGACCCATTCAACGAGCCTCCTTGTGTCCTCAACAAGGTCTCCAATCTCGGGAATGATGAGGTTCGTTAGCTCGATGAAAATGCCCTTCTCTCTCATGCGAAGCAGAGACTCAAAGATAGGCTCGACCCGAGGCACTGCCATATACCTCTTGTAGAACTCCACATTCGCACTGCCCTTGAAGTCCACAGTTGCAGCGTCAAGATATGGAGCGATGTAGTCCACGGCCTCTGGTGTCATGTAGCCATTTGTCACAAATGTGTTGTAAAGTCCGCGTCCGTGCGCGAGCCTTGCAGTGTCGTGAGCAATCTCCATGAAGATCGTAGGCTCTGTATACGTGTAGCTGATTCCATCACATCCGTAGCTCTCGGCCATTGTGACAAGCCCTTCTGGCGTAAATGAGCGGCCAACAGGTGTCTTCCGCTGGGAGGAGTGATAGTTGAGACAGAACTGGCATCTGAAGTTGCATGAGGATGTGCTTATCGAAAATGCCATCGAACCAGGTGCGAAGTGGAAGAGCGGTTTCTTCTCGATTGGGTCGGCTGCCATGCCATCAATGAGGCCATACACTGTTGTGTACAGCTTGCCATCCTTGACCACACGCACGCGGCAAAAGCCTGCTTGTCCCTCCCTAATGATGCATCTTCGAGCACAGAGATTGCATCTGACGCCTCCATCAATCATCTCGTAAAGTACAGCTTCTCTAACGGTCGTCTGCGACACGGTGCTCAGCCCAGTTGACTCCTGTCTATGTATTGCATCGAAGGACTTATCGTTATAAGCTTTTGATGAAAGTAGTAAATGATGTGTATGGTGGACCAAAAAGGGCTGGAGCGACTGACGGGTCTGCTCACCGCCGTCAGCACGGCAAGCAAGCCATTCCTCCAGCAGTGTTCAGAGGCCAAGTTCTTAGCTCTCTCGGACTATCGTCGCGCCACCGATAGGTATCGCCGCCTGGCTGCGGAGGCTCTGGATTCTGACTGTTTTGAACGACTGACATCATGTGAAGATTTGATGAGAGAGCTGCGGGCAGCGGTGACGAGCGGCTACATCGACTCCGCTTGCATTGACGCGATGGACATCCTCCGGACGAAGTACATCCAGTCAGTGCTTCGACCCGCTGTTCGAAAGTATCTTCGTTCGGAATCTGCCTCCATCAGGGACCTCATGACCCTCTACGACGGCGCGATCAGACTCGGCAGTCTACTCGATGTGGCAGAGTTTCTCTCAAGAGTCAAGGACTACTCTGTCGGTTCGTCCTGATGGCCTCTCTCGACGAGTACGAGCGTTTCACCGTTCACTATCTGTACGAGTCCCAGTTTCTCAAAGTCTTCTGCCCACTTCATGACTTGGGCTGGTGAAACTCCCAGCGACCTGCCGATCTCCTTCAGCGTCATCTGGCCGGTTTCTTCGACCATCATGAATGCCTTTGTCTTGTCTGTGCTGTGCATCAAATCGAGATATCTATTTAGTCTGGCCTCGGTCGCTGCTAGTTTCTCAGCCATTGCTTGGTGTTCCTTTGTCAATCGTTCGTTTGCAGCCTGTACGCGGTCGAGTTCACTCTTGAGTCGATTGAGCTCTCGTGCCATATCCCCTGATTCGCATGAGGCCAGGCGTGCCTTGAGGTCGTCCAACTCAGCGAGTCGCTCTCTGTAGCGATTCACTTCAAACTCGAGCTGGTCGACCCTCGTACGAAGATCCTCGCACTCCAACTCCTTTGCTGCGACTTGAGCCAGAGCTCCCTTCGTTCTCTCTCTTGCACGTTCGAGTTCTTCCAAGGCGTCATTCAGCTTCTCCTGCAACACATCTTTGGAAGCCTCAAGCGCCTTGAGTTGCTGTCTGAGGTCGGCTATCTCACTTGCGTCCACTGATGGCGCGGCCCTCAGAGAGGCGACTGTCCCCTCAAGAGAATCTATGAGCTCACGCGATTGCTCTAGCCTCTTCTTGAGCTCACCAATCTCTGCCTCACGGTTCTGAATCTTTTGCTCGGCTATAGTCAGGTCACGTGTGAGCTCTTCTACTCTCCGTTCCAGTCCTCTAAGCCTCTCCTGAACCTCAACAGGAACCTCTACGCGCGGCTTCAAGCTCAGTTCCTTTGTCAGGAATTCAACCTCGCTCACGGTCTTTTGGGTGTAGTCGTCCAGACTCGCCTTCAAGGCCGCTAGGTCCTCCTGTGCAGCCCTGACGGATGTGCTAAGGTCTTCGCTGATCTCCTTGAGCTTCTCCATTATTGGGGCGGACATGCCGGAGGTGAGGGTTTCTTCAATCTTTGCAAACTCCTCCTCCGCAACGGGCTTGACAACACCCTCGACGAAGGTTTCCTGAAGGTTGGTCTTTGCCTTTCTCTTACTTCTTCCAATGACTGTGGTTCTCAGCGACACCAAGTTGCCCTTGAGACTGACAAGAAATGATAGGACCACTGGGACAAGGCTTCTCTCAATCGTGTCGATTGCAGCGTCAACAGTCATCAGGCTGCGCTCTACTTGGCTGAGGCTCTGGCGCACTCGTTCGATACTCTTTTCCATATCCAGCCGTCGTCTGACTTGGGCTGCAGGCTCGACCTTCAATATGTCTTCTGAGGCGCGACCCGATTCCACGAGTTCCCTCCGCATCTCCTCGTCAACGCCCAGCTCGCTCAATAGCTGTTCGACAACATCCTCGTCGCTGACGACGGGGACTTCCTCCTTCTCATCCTCGGGCATTTGGAGACCTCAACGATAGCAGTTCGCCAACAGGCGTAAGGCCAATGGGCCCTTGACAACAATTAAATCTATTCGGCGAGCCCTTTGGCCAGCTAGACGCCCCACTGGTGAGCCCCTTGAGACTCAGAATTGAGATGCAGGCCCAGATTCAGAATCGCGGTTCGTCCAAGATCAGGGACGGCAAGATGATCTGGTACCTATTCACTGACATGGCGAACCAGTTTGTTGGGAGTATTGATGTGTTTCCTCCGGCCCGCGTGCTGGAGAAGGCTGAGAGAAACATGGTGGCGATGATCAAGGTTCCCACTCTTCACCCAGGGGAGAGTTTCTCGCCCACCGTTGTTCTGAGGATAGACACGACCACACGAGACTGGCTCATAGAGCCCGTTGACACGCCAGAGCCAATCAAGCGCTCAATAATTGGCACCTACACGAGAATGCACAAGTACTGGGAGACTGAAGACCCTCTCATTCAGGAGTTCTCTGAGAAGGTCGCCGAGAGAAGCAGCAATGATGAAACCTATGCCCGCGCGGCAATGGCTGTGGTACGAGAAAGTGTGAAGCTGAAGACTCATCTGGACGAGCGTAGGGGAGCTGCTCGTGCTGTAAGGGAGCGGGAGGGTGATTGCGATGAGCACGCCGACCTCTTCATCGCGTTGACGAGAGCTGTGCGTATTCCCTCTAGAAGGGTTGTGGGGCACTACTTCAGAGGCGGACCGGAGCCTGAGCCTCATGCCTGGTGCGAGGTGTTCTTGGAGCGGAGGGGATGGGTACCGGTGGATCCTGCGCTAAACAGGTTTGGAGTGCTCACCGAGAACTACTTTTCCCGTATCAGGCAGGGTCTCGAATCCGAGAGGCCCACAATTCAATTCAAGTACAACGGAACATCGTCCACACCAGTCACGATTGAGGAAGATGTGCGTATGTCCATTCTAACCAATGGTGACAGATAGTCTGTTTGCCTTCCGGTCATTCAATCAGTTCTGCTGCTCTGAGCTGCACGAACATCTCTGCCCCAAAGTGCCAAGAGGAATGTGTGTCGAAGATACTGCACCGGACTCTCGGCAGTAGCGGCGCGTTGAGTGCGCTGCGGAGGGTGCTTGCAAGGTGATGTGCCATCATCTCGCCGTAAGCCGCCACCTGTGGGAGTGATTCCAGAAACCGATTCTTGGTGCGCTCAAGCCGACCGGGCTTGTAATCGCATACCTGTACGGTGCCATCCACAAACCTGACAAGATCAATGTGACCTGACATCTGAAATGTTTCCGACCACACTGGGACCTCTATCGCTATCGTGGCTGGATCACGTAAGAGGAACTCCCTGAGGATGCTGTGGTCGGACGAGTATGACCGGTCGTTGCGAAGCCTGTGATACTCTCTAACCCGCTTGACGAGATCGTCCTCGATCGACTCCTCGACAATGCCATTTCTTAGGAATCTGCTTCTCAGTCCGATTCGCGCGTGACTCGACATCTTGCGCAGTCTGAGCGAGGATGCCCTCACATAGAAGGGATTCGAGAACGGCTCCTCTGGTATCTTCCCCCTCGCCACGAGCTCCAAGTGGCTCCAGAGGGCCGCGAGGTCCCCTTTGTCTTTTCCCAGTGCTCTGTGGTGCGATGTGTTCCAACGGAAGGCATACGAGGTCCTCCCGTGCTTGAACTCGCGGCTTACGATCTCGTCCTCAGACATGGACCTCGCGCACCCACTGTGTGGCGAATCTTTTTAATCCCGCGGACTGGTCTTGAATCGGAGAGGCTGACATGACATACGGGTTCGTAGTATTCTACAGGTTCAAGCCCATGGGAAGAGAAGAGGCTGAGAAATCCAGAGAGACTTGGCGCCGTGTCAGGACTGAGATCTGGCCCAAGGACCTGAAGATTGTGGGGGACTACAGGCATGCTTGGGGTACTGAGTGGAACGGGTTTCTGGTGCTAGAGTGTGACAACCCTCAGGTCTTCTTCGAGTTCTGGCCTGTATTTCGTGAGGAAACACGCTGGTACCTTGACAATACCCAGACAGTGATTGGAGTCAAGACCGACCCTGATGAGTGGGGGTCACTATCCCGTTAGACATTGAGCGGTAGTTCATATCATCTGTTGAGGTGAGATGTCGTTTGTTCTCTGTGAGCCAGAGCTTAGGTAGTGAAGACCTCGCGCGTCGTGTCATTGCAGCGTTCGTTCTCTTTGTTGTGCTTCTATTACTCTCGTTTGCAGTCGGCGCACTCATCCTGCCCACCGGAGCGATGAGTGAGATTCCATTCCTGTCCACTCTTGCGTTTGCCGGAGAGGAGTCGTTCGCCAGTGCCGTGACAAAGACTCTTCTGATCAATCTCTTCATGACTGCCCTCATTATACTGGCAAACCACTGCCGTGTTCGGGACCTGAACTTTGGCTACTTGGTCATCTATGCCAACACGGTACTGATGGGCCTGTTCGCTGGCACGGACTCCTTTGCAGGTGGTGTATCAACCTTCACGCTGGAGGGTTGGCTCTTGTTCGCCAGAATAGGACTTCTCGAGTTTAGTGCATACATCCTCATCTGTGCGGCCACAGTGCCTCTGACGATGTACTATGCAGACGCGTGGCATGGAGAGGACTTCCGTCGCACGCGCACTTTCAGAAACATTTCCCTGAACCGCTCAGAAGCCGCGCTCATTGTATTGTCCTTGTTGTTGCTACTGGTTGCAGCAGTAGATGAGTGGCTGTTCTTGGTGAGTGCATGAGAGAAGAACAAAGATGTGGCCCGAGGGAGGCTATGCGCCTCTCTCGGACACGGGAGACTACTCCAGTGCAGCTTCTTCCATGAGGTCTACGATCCATGTGAGGTCCTTCTCCAGGATCCCGTCACCGCTCTTGTAGACCATCAGCGAACCGGTCTCTGCATTGACTGTTGTTGTGAGGAACGCTCCACTTGGATAGGAGAACGTACCTCTGAATCGGGTGATTGAACCCTTGTACTTACGGGCGTATAATCCAATCTCTGCCTCGGTTTGAATGCTGTGGCCTCTGAACTCGAGCTGGCTGAGGTTACCCTTCTCGATGCCAGTTAGGAGAACAGCATCGATGTTCTTGGCCTGGTCGTAGAGCCTCTTTGTACCGCCGTTCAGATTGAGCGGACTGAGGCTCGCACCGGTGAGCTCCTCGTAGAGCTTCCGGAACTTCCTGGCCACCCTTTCAGACCCGCGAACCTCTACGGTTCCGCGGTCAGTCTTGATGATGACCTCGCCCCTGTCGACGCTGACGTAATGCACTGGCGTCAGATTGCCATCAGCATCGTACGTCAACACGCGAACCCTGAAGCCTGCAATGAACGACGCCCGCACGTTCTTGCCGCTCGCCTTGACATCGACGAACCCCGCTGCAATGTCCTTCTTCCCCTTGGGCTTATAGGGAACGCCTCTGAGCAGGGTCGCAATCTGTGTCGGCGACTTGGTCACTCCCTCATGGCGGAAGAGCTTCACTGACAGTCCTAGACCTGGAACCCTCACAAGCTTTGACTTGGAGGTCCTCTTCTTCGTTGTCTTCTTGCTCAACTTGCCTCATCTCGGAGTATTTTCCTGTTAGGAAACTAACCTCTACTTCCACTGGAGCATTTCTACATATAAAGGGCGCATCAAATTGAGGGATTATTGAGATATTCACTGTGATATCACGCAGGGATATGCGGACGTATCAAGCGCGTCTGAGCGCCTCGCTCGGCAACTGGAACAGCACCGTTGTTTGGCGCCAAATGGGGCCTATAGTCGAAGAGTGTGTCAGCCAGCTGGCGGTGGTCACGGCGCACCGATGAGCGACCTGATCATCAGGTGGACCCTAGGTGGATCACTCACAAATGGCACAAAGGTCTTGGAGCGGGCCTCGTCAATGCATTCTGCCAGCTGCGACACATCCTTGCACCATATGAGATGCCCTCGTCTGGCCATCTCGCCAATGAGTTGGGCTTGGTGTCCTTCCATCAGTGTTGTATTTTCTACCACGACCAGCCTCAGACCTCGCTTCACACACTCCATCGTTGTGCCCGCGCCCCCCGCACTGACAATCACATCGGCTCGTCTATACGCTGGTTCAAGCGAGCGCAGGAATCTGAAGTACCTCATGTTTCTCGGCACATAGGACCCCCTCCCTATCTGAGCTACCACTGGTTCGGCTATTGCGCCGTGTGCGACTAGTCTGTCCATCTCTTCAACCAGTGGATCAAAGTGAGCAGTGCCAACAGTCACGAAGATCATAGTAACTGTCCTCCGTAGATTGCGCCAGGTGTGTTCTTGGCCAATTCGGGCCACTGAACAACGAACAGGTCAGTCTTGCCAAGAAGTAGCCTGCCAGTGATTGACAGCTCGGTCACCCTAGACATGCTCTCTATGAACACGGTCTTTACACCGAGCGATCGCGCCGCATAGAAGATTGGGACTGTAAGACCAGTTCCGCAACTCACAACGACCGCTGGCCTGAGCACGAAGAGATACATGAATGACAGAAAGAGAGTGACGACCGTGCGAACGACGGACATAATCTTGGAGTCCTGCGGTAGTAGTCTGGGAGGTAGGACCGGCAGCACGCGGCCAGGGATCTTGATCTTCTTGGGAGTCAGCTGGTCGAGCACACCAATGAAGTACAGGTACTCAAAGTCTGGACCAAGAAGATCCACAAGGGCGAATGTCTGCGCTGTGTGTCCTCCTCGTCCCAATACTACTCCTATCCGTTTCACCGCACAATCACAGGAGTGTGTGAGTGTCAGCTGGCACATAAGCGTACCTAGGCCGTGAGGATTGCTACTATCCAGTCCGGTGACGCCCGCCGCAGTCCCCCGTAAGTGAGCTCAAAAATTTCGAACAATCTGTTCCAGAATGCTCATTCATACTATTCGTCGGGCGAGTCGAAAAACCGAACAACTTGGCAACGTAAACCCTAGTACGAATAGAATACTGCTCGACAGGATATTTGGTCGCCGCGGCCCATACCAGACATCGATAGGCCATCAAGATGTCCGGTTGCATGGTGACCATGTGTTGTTCGATGGACTTGTTTCACATGCCATCTTCGAAGCTCATCAAAACTGGACTTCAACTGACGCTCATTGGGTTCTCTGTCCTTCTCTATGGCCTTTGGCTCTATCGTGATGCCTATTCCGCCATCTTTCTCATAGGTAAGGTCAGCCGCAGGCGGATAGCCGCAGGGCTGTGGCACCTAGCACTAGTCCCCGGAATGATCTATCAGAAATGGAATGTCGCCGTTACGTAGAGCTGTTCCAGGTGTACATACTTGAGAACGTGTTCCGCTTGGGTGACATCGCAGTCTCCGCCATTCTGCTAACGATCTTCGGCACGTACGTGAGCAGCATTGTCGTCGTCGTTGTCAACCTCTATCGCGAGATAAGCAAGGGACTCCGTAGGATTGGCCAGTTGAGGTCTGCTGGCACGCCCCCGAGTGTCGTGGAGGAGGAACGCAGCTGCTCATCCAGCGCATTGGCACATCCATACGAACGAGATTTCTGATGTTTCTCATCGTGGTGGGTGCAACAACAGCCTCGACTCTCGACTTCATTGGTAGCTATTCCCTTGCAGTCATCATCCTCTTCCCCGTGCTGTTCCTAGTTGTGATACCTTATATCTCGTCCAAGATTGTGACCGGAGTACCGAGAGTTGTCCGTCGCCTGCGAAAAAAGAGGACGGCGATACGAACGTATGAGTCGCCTGAGAGCAGGGACATGCATGCGGACGAGGCGGTCGCTGTACCGGAGGATTACGAACATCGGGAGTCTGTTACGGACTCGGAGGATGATAATCCATCGGACGAAACGGACGACGCGCACGCTACTGAGTAACCCCGCTACGACAGCCCATGCCGCACACTCGGCGTGTCTGATTAGTTCGACAGTCCACGAACTCCATCCGTTGAGTACTTAAGCTCGAATTGCCGCGCCCGGGGACGAGGTCTGGTAATGAATATCGTGCGGCCAGCAAGAAGCCATCCTCTTTACGACGACATCGTCGGCATAGTGGGTGAGGATAGAGTCAACGACAATCAGGTGATCATCTCATCGTACAGCAAGGATGCCTCACATCTCACTGCTGAACGTCCCGGCATCGTTGTCATGCCCGAGAGTGTGGAAGAAATACAGGCGATTGTGCGACTCTGCGCCGCACACAAGGTCCCCTTGGTGAGCGCTGGCGGTCGGAATGGCATCTGTGGTGCATGTCTTCCCCGAGTGAAGAATGCTGTGATGCTTGACATGGTGAAGATGGATAACATTGTGAAATTGGACGAGGATGTCATGACTGTCACCGTTGAGGCCGGTCTTCGTTGGGCGGAGCTGATTCATCGGTTGGACGAACGCGGATACAAGCTGGGCTTCAGAGGACCGTACGGGGGAAACGTAGGCACAGTTGCCGGCTCCATTAGTAGCAATAGTATTGGATATGCGGCCTCCAAGTTTGGTCCCGCCAATGAGGGTGTGGTATCTCTGGAGGTTGTGCTGGCCAATGGTGAGATACTGCGCACCGGGACGGGTTGGAACCCTGACGCGCAGCTGTTCGGCCGTTACTCCGCGTACAATGATCTGACAGGCCTGTTCCTCGGTGACTACGGAACGCTCGGCGTCAAGACAAAGGTCACTCTGAAGATATATCCAAAGGCGGAGCACCTCGCATTCGGGGACTTCGGGTTCAAGACCCTTGAAGATGCCACTGCCGCGTTCCTAGAGATTCAGAAACGAGGTCTCACAGAAGAGCTCAATCTCCTGGCCGACCGACAGTCGACGGACACGTTCTTCCCCGGCTTTCTTGACAGCCATCCTGAGATCAATGCCATGTTCGCAGCAGTCGTTCAGGAGGACGACGAGGGCCTCGCGCGACGAAAGATGGAGATTGTTCGAGAGGTCGCTTTGAAACATGGGGCAAAGGACCTAGGGAACTTCGCCTCGCAGATGCACTGGGGCGAGATGTTCAATCTGGTCCAGCCACTGTTCAATAATGGCTTCTGGCTCAACACCTGCCATCTGCGACCCATCCCCTCTGTCCCAATCGTGATGAAGAGACTGTGGGCGATTTTCAAGAAATACAACATGCCCAAGAATGGTGTCAAGTGGATTGCCAGCTGTCTCGGGTCAGAGAGGGCTTACACAACAGGATGGTTCACGATATTCACTCCTCATAGAGATCGCATGGACGAAGTGCTGAGGGTCTGGAATGAGATGCTTGATGTGATTATTGAGACCGGCGGCTGTCCGTATTGGAGCGGTATGCTCTGGGAGAACCGTGTGCTAGCTAGGACCGACAAGACATTCCTTGACACTTATCGGACTGTCAAGCGTGCCCTCGATCCTGACAACATCTTCAATCCTCATGTCTTCGAGGGGGTGTGACAAAGTGGAGCTGGCGAATCTTCGAAAGTACCAAGATGAACTCTGGCTGTGCGCCAGATGTGGCGACTGCTCACTTGCAGACAAGATTGTGGCCTCGCATCGCGATGTATACTTCCCGTGTGCTGTGAAGAATGTCCTCGGGTTCGAGAGCTACGCCTCTCGAGGGCGAATCATGATAATGAATGACCTTCTCGACGGAACTCTTGAGATCAATCAGGACATAGTTGACTGGGCATACACCTGCACCACCTGCAAAAGCTGTCAGGACGCATGCATGGCGACCGCGGACGGAATCAGGCTACCTGAGATGGTCGAGGCCCTGCGCCGCGATCTTGTCGCTGCAGGTTTTGACGTTCCCAAGCATGTCGCGATAGAACAGTCGATTGTCGAGAATGGCAACCCCTACAAAGAACCGAGGGACAAGAAACTGGAACTGTTTGGCGACCGGGAGTGGCCTGAGAAGGCTGAGGTCGTCTATTTTGTCGGATGTACTAGTGCCTATCGTGAGAAGGAGATTGCCCGGACAACCGTGGAGCTCCTCGACAAGATTGGTGTCAACTACACGATTCTCGAGGACGAAGAGTGCTGCGGCTCAGTCTTGCTGAGGCTCGGCAGGACGAGAGTCTTTGGTGATCTGACCAAGCACAACATCCAGGCGATAAGGAAGACAGGCGCCAAGACTGTGGTCACAGCCTGTGCTGGGTGTTTCCGCACATGGAAGATTGATGTTCCGAAGGAGGGATACTCCTACCCCTTCGAGGTACTGCACATAACCGAATACATTGACCGCCTTATCCAGGAGGGACGCGTGGCCTTTGAGGCTCCTGAACACATTCGAGTGACGTATCATGACCCATGTCATCTTGGCCGCCACGCCGAGGTCTATGAGGCCCCCCGCAGAGTGCTGCAGGCCGTGGCCAACCTTGAGTTGGTCGAGATGGAGACCAACCGACGGTACGCGCACTGCTGCGGTTCTGGCGGGGGTGTAAAG
>Ga0164310_10001385_pt1 | contig 13632 bp, 13 predicted proteins | sample GuaBasSedimGuay1_FD_121795 | JGI IMG/M metagenome (GOLD analysis project Ga0164310, IMG submission 121795) | Subseafloor sediment microbial communities from Guaymas Basin, Gulf of California, Mexico - Guay1, Core 4569-9, 0-3 cm | ecosystem: Environmental > Aquatic > Marine > Hydrothermal vents... | reverse complement strand
GTACAAAGAAATAAAATAATAATGTGAGGCTCTTGCAAAATTATCGCCTTAGAATTTATTCTAAGGCTAAACCGTTTTGCAAGAACCTCTTAATTCATAAAAAAACCTGATTAAATTTAATAATTAAGATTAGGATTATGATAGCTTTTGAGTAGGCTAATTAAAAGGTTAAATTGCATTCAGGTGATTTCTTTAAAAAATTATATATACTCAGCCTGCCTATAAATTTAACTTTTTAGCTGATCACCTTGCAATTTATTTCAAGGCTGAATAGTTACAAATATTTGTTATTATCAAGGAATTAATCATGCGTATTGTTCAAGAAGCTTTTACTTTTGATGATGTTTTACTCCTTCCCGCTTATTCCAGCGTTTTGCCTAAACAAGCACAACTGAATACCTTATTAACGCGGGACATTACCCTAAATATTCCCCTTATCTCAGCGGCAATGGATACCGTCACTGAGGCACGTTTGGCTATTACCATGGCCCAAGAGGGCGGCATTGGCATTATCCATAAAAATATGTCTATTGAAAAGCAAGCAAGTCGAGTGCGAAGGGTGAAAAAATTTGAAAGCGGAGTCATTGATGATCCCTTTACCGTTTCGCCAGATACCAGTATTCAAGAGGTACTCAATTTGACACGCGCCAGTAATATTTCAGGCGTTCCTGTCGTTGATAAAGAAATGTTAGTTGGCATTGTGACTAGTCGTGATTTACGCTTTGAAACGCATTATGATCAACCCGTTTCTAGTATTATGACTCCCAAAGAACGCTTAGTCACCGTATCAGAAGGGGCTAGTCGTTCCGAAATTGCCCATTTATTACATGAACATCGTATTGAAAAAGTGCTGGTTGTCAATGATAATTTTCAATTGCGTGGCATGATTACCGTTAAAGATATCCAAAAAGCGACTGAAAAACCGAATGCTTGTAAAGATGAACATGAACACTTACGAGTTGGTGCTGCGGTGGGGACAGGAGAAGATAATAAGACCAGGATAACTGCTTTAGTTGAGGCGGACACTGACGTAATAGTAGTCGATACTGCACATGGACACGCACAAAGCGTACTTGAACAGGTACGTTGGATAAAACAACATTATCCTGAAATACAAATCATTGGGGGAAATATTGCTACCGGTGAAGGGGCATTAGCTTTAGTTGAAGCGGGTGCCGATGGTATTAAAGTGGGTATTGGTCCCGGTTCGATTTGCACTACCCGCATTGTTGCTGGTGTCGGTGTTCCACAAATGACTGCTATTGATAATGTAGCACAAGCACTGAAAGGTTCAGGTGTTCCCATCATTGCTGATGGTGGTATTCGTTATTCTGGCGATATTGCTAAAGCGATAGCAGCCGGTGCGCATTCGCTCATGATAGGCAGTTTATTTGCGGGGACAGAGGAGGCACCTGGTGAAGTTGAACTTTATCAAGGTCGTGCTTATAAATATTATCGTGGAATGGGTTCGATAGCGGCTATGTCACAGGCACAAGGTTCAAAAGATCGTTATTTTCAGGAAAATGTTAAAACGGAGGGCAAATTAGTTCCGGAAGGAATTGAAGGACGCGTTCCACACCGGGGTCCTTTAGTCGATCTCATTCATCAATTGTTAGGTGGTTTACGTGCTAGTATGGGTTATACGGGCTGTCGCACTTTGGAAGATATGCAAACTCAAACAAAATTAGTACGAGTAAGTCCGGCGGGGATGCGCGAAAGCCATGTGCATGATGTTTCTATTACTAAGGAAGCACCGAATTATAGAGTTGTTTAGGAACGTGCCTGAAATAACTTCGACAACTTAAAGGGTAACCACGAATTACCCCCGACAGAAATACGTCACGACTCAGGGCAATCCTTTATGGTTGCCCTGGTATATTATTGACGTGATAACTGATAACTGAATCACTGTTTATTAGCCAATATTTCTTTAGCAATGTCACTAATACCACTAATAGAACCAATCAAATTAGACGCTTCAAGTGGCATCATAATCAGTTTTTGATTTTCAGCACTGGCAATATTTTGCAAAGCTTCAATGTATTTTATGGCAATAAAATAATTAATCGCTTGTATATCACCATTCATAATGGCTTGTGAAATCATTTCAGTCGCTTTCGCTTCAGCCGCTGCTATTTTTTCCCTGGCATAAGCTTGATGGTTTGCCGATTCTTTGAGTGTTTCAAAATATAATATATCGGCTTGTTGGCGTGCTTCTGCTTTTAAAATTTCCGTTTCTTTGTGTGCTTGTGCTTCTAAAATCGCCGCTTCTTTTGAGCCCTCCGCTTTGAGAATATTAGCCCGTTTTTCACCTTCTGCTTTTTCAACAGCTGCCCTTCTTTGCCCTTCCGCTTCCAAAATAGCGGCACGTTTATCACGTTCAGCTTTCATCTGCCTACCCATTGATTCAACCAAATCTAGGGGAGGGGTAATGTCCTTAATTTCTATACGTGTATTTTTAACACCCCAAGGATCGGTTGCCTCATCAACCACCTCAAGTAGCTTTTCATTAATTTCGTCACGTTTAGACAAGATGTCATCCAAATCCATAGAACCCATGACGCTACGAATATTAGTAATCGTTAACTGTTCTATGGCACCGTCTAAATCAGTCACTTTATAAGTCGCTTTCTCAGCATCAAGAACTTTATAAAATATAACACCATCCACCTTTACCATCGCATTATCTTTGGTAATCACTTCTTGGGGGGGTACATCCTTGACTTGTTCACGTATATCTACCTTATTACTAATTGTTTCAAATAAAGGTAAAACAAAACGCCACCCTGGTTCTAAGGTTTTAGTATATTTCCCAAAACGCTCAACCGTATATTTCATACCTTGCGGAACGGTAATAAAACCTATAACCGCAATTAATATGATGGTTACTATTACAATGAAAAGTAAAGATATAAGAATCCAGGTAAAAGTGAGTCCATCAATTTCTAGCCAACCCATATTTAATTTTCCTCAACTAAATGGTTTAAATCAAAATGAAAAGTTATGTTATAATAGCATTTCTTAAATAGTCTCCATCCGGAAACTAAATAATTACAAGGTTGATAAAAATGCCCAATGAAAATAAATCATTGAATGCACTATCTGAAAATTCAAAATTCATCCAATTAGATTATCAAATTACTTATGATGCTTTACCCCATAAAAGCTTCAAAAAATTACCGAGTGCGATTAAGGCTCGAATTGAAGAGTTACATGATTTAACTCAAGCCCATCCGCAACGGGTGATTGCGTCTTTACTTGATTTTATTCAAAAATATCCTGAAGTACCCATTTTTTACAATTATCTTACAGCGGCTTATGAAGCGACTGGGCAAAGAAAAAAAGCAGAAACTCTCATAAAAGAAGCTTATCAAAGACATCCAGATTATCTTTTTGCTAAGACTAACTATGCCCTTTATTGCTTGCGAACTCAAGCTGCTAAAAAAATTCCAGACATTTTTGAACATCAATTTGATTTAAAGTTGCTCTATCCACGGAGAAATATCTTCCACATCACTGAATTTGTTTCTTTTAATAGCGTAATGGCTTTATATCACCATGCCATGAGTCATCGTGAATCGGCTGTAAAATACTACGAGATAGTTCAAAAATTGGAGCCAAATCACTACTTGACAGCCATTATCAAGCGTCAACTTTATCCGACTTTTTTTCAAAAGCTTCGGGATAAATTTGCTAGGTATCTGGAAAAATTAGAAAGGAGATTTGAAAATAAAATTGAATCCTTAGATAAGGTTGATGCTGTCGAAGCAAAATCCGATAACTATTCTAATTATTCAAAAGAATTTTAATTAATAAACTTGTCCCTAAATAAATTATTAAAGTATACATGTCATGTAAAGTGGGTAGAAATTTCATGACAACCTGCCCCATTTTTCGTCGTGGTGGGTTTCCTACCCACCCTACAATTAAAAAGGGACAAATCTATTAATATGAAACACTGGTTTAGCCAATTAGCTCCTCGTGAATATCGTACCTTAATTATTGGGATAGTTTCTTTGGGAATAATAATGGGGTATTTTATGCTTTGGGAACCCCTAGTTATCGCTCGTCTCCAATTGGAAAATGTCGTTGCAGCCCAAAAAAATACCTTGCACTGGATGAACCATGCTGCTGCTGAGGTGCTGCAATTACGTCAACAGTCCAGCACCGAACCCACCCGCAAGCAATCTTTATTAAGCTTGATTGATAAAAGTATTCGCAGTGGAAAACTGAGTAAAACCAACAAGCGCATTGAACCTAAAGGAACACGGGAAGTACGTGTGCGTTTTGAAACCGTTAGCTTTACAGAATTAATGCGTTGGCTCGGGCTGTTGTATAACCAATATCAAATACAAGTTAGTACGATTAGTATTGAACGTCAACGAATTCCCGATAAGGTTACAGTAAGCTTGACGTTAAAGTATAACGGATGATTTGAACTTTTTAATGAGGTTAAAAATTAATGAAAGCGCAAAGCGCAAATACAATCAGTCATTCTGACTCTATCAAAAACGATTTTATTCATCAAATCGTCGCAGAAGATGTCAAAGCGAATAAGAATGAAGGACGAGTCGTGACTCGTTTTCCACCGGAGCCTAATGGCTATTTGCATATTGGTCATGCTAAATCAATATGCTTAAATTTCGGGATTGCGGCTGAATATGAAGGAGGAAAATGTTATCTCCGTTTTGATGATACTAACCCCAGTAAGGAGGATATTGAATATGTTGAGTCAATTAAAGCCGATGTGCGTTGGTTAGGCTATGATTGGGGAGAACGATTACGCCATTCATCGGATTATTTTGATCAGCTTTATGAGTATGCTATTGCGTTGATTAAAATGAATAAAGCCTATGTTTGTAGCTTAACGACCGAACAAGTCAAAGAGTATCGCGGCACTTTGCGTGATCCTGGTAAAAATAGCCCTTCTCGTGAACGTTCCATCGCAGAAAATCTTGATTTGTTCGCACGCATGAAGGCGGGAGAATTTGCTGACGGTGAACTTGTTTTACGGGCTAAAATTGACATGGCGGCACCTAATATTCATCTTAGGGATCCAATCATTTATCGTCTTAAAAAGTTACCGCATCAAATGACGGGCGATAAGTGGTGTATTTACCCCATGTATGATTTTACCCATTGCCTTTCCGATGCGATTGAGGACATTACCCATTCATTGTGTACTTTGGAGTTTGAAGATCATCGCCCCTTATATGATTGGTTTTTGGATACGTTAAATACTTCGTGTCATCCACAACAGATAGAATTTGCTCGCTTATCGCTGAATTATACCGTCATGAGCAAGCGTAAATTACATGAACTGGTTGAAAATCATCATGTGAGCGGTTGGGATGATCCCCGTCTGCCGACATTGATTGGGATGCGAAGACGAGGTTATACCCCGGCAGCAATTAGAGATTTTTGTGATCGCATTGGTGTGACAAAAAATGACACCAGTATTGAAATGGGGGTACTAGAAAATTGCCTTCGTGGTGATTTAGACCCTAAAACGCCCAGGGTGATGGCGGTGTTAAAACCCTTACGGGTGGTGATTGAGAATTATCCATCGGGACAGGTTGAACAGTTAGAAGCGCCCTATCATCCAAATGATGCCAGTATGGGAGCCCGTCAAGTGCCGTTTTCACGGGTTTTATATATCGAACAGGATGATTTTCGTGAAGTCGCACCGAAAAAATTCTTTCGTTTAGCACCAGGGCGTGAGGTGAGATTGCGTTATGCTTATTTTATAACTTGTCAAGCCGTGATTAAAAATGACCAGGATGAAATTGTCGAACTGCGCTGTACCTATGATCAGGAAACGCGAGGCGGTTCAGCACCTGATGGTCGTAAAGTAAAGGGAACTTTACATTGGGTTTCTGAAGCTCATGCCATAACAGCAGAGGTTCGCCTTTATGATCGTTTATTTAATCAGCCCCATCCTGGGGCTAATGGTACTGATTTTAAAGTAGCCCTTAATCCTAAATCCGTAGAAATTTTGCCCCATAGTCAAGTCGAAGCCAGTTTAGCCAATGCAAAAGCAGGTGCTCGTTATCAATTTGAAAGACAAGGTTACTTTTGTGTTGATAATGTGGATAGTTCAGAAGGGGCATTAGTTTTTAACCGTATTGTCACCTTGCGTGATTCCTGGGCTAAGATTGAAAAAGCGAACTTGGGTAAAAAGAAATAAAGCCCATTTTGGGAATTGGGAATTGTCATAAATTAACTTATTGAACCCTACCTTTTGTTAAGTGTTTAACTTTGATAGGCTCTTATTTTTTATGATATACAATCCTTGTAGTTATTATTGGTGTTAAAAAAACTTGAACATCAAGTATATTATAATTTCGGTTTTTCAAATATCCTAATTTTGAGTAAAAACACTACATTTAGCGATTGAAGTCCTTTCACCAAAACAGGCGATTACAGACTTATTGGCTAAGATTAAGGCTTATTTCGCGCTTGGGGTGAGAAGTTGTTGGTTAGTCATGCCATCTGTGGAAGTGATTAATATTTATTCGCAAGGTAAAAAACAAACTTTTGATATGAATGATACAGAGGTTGTTGATAAAGTGCTTGATGTTCATTTGCCTATAGCGAAGGTATTTAGGATGGGGTGAAAGTTTCTGGTTCCTACATCTATTTTCTTGGCTAAAGGTGAGGATGCAAACAGTTGTTGGGCTTTAGTTTTTGAGCTTAAAAACCGTGATGCGAAAAATCCGCCGAGTTTGAAAGAAGCGCCGTTATTTGTGACAAAGATTAAAGCCGTTAAACATTAAGTGGGAAATAGGGGACAGACCTAGGCTAGCCTGTCGAAATCCGTCCCCTTAGACCCTCTACTGTTTTCCCGGTTTTTGGATTCCATTGTTGGCCAAAAAAGCTTGGCGTTTTTTACGCATAGTATAGGGTATATTTTCCTTTTCCCCATTTTTTAGCTCTTTGTGAGATGCCTGATTTAACGCCGGTGTCATCATATTTTCATCCGGATTTCCACAAAGAGCGGGAATTAACAGTGTCGTTCGGTTCATGTCTGCCTGTGGACTACGCTCAATAATATGCTTAAAACGTCCAAAAAGTGACTCAATAATGTCGCTGCTAACCATTAAAGGCTTTGATGTTATCTGTTGTTGAATTTTAATATGTTGTTGCAACCAAGTTTGCATCCGATTTTTGACTTTTGAGTTAGGAAGCTGTTCTGACAATTGGTAGCATTGCTGGTAGGTGGTTTTGTTAAGCCCCTGATTTTTAAGAATTTCCATAACCCGCGAGACGATTTTAGCCTGATTGGCAAAACGCATAATAAAGGGTTTCAATTGAGTGAAACCAGGTAATGCTTGGCGAAGTCTAGCTAACAAACTTTCTTTTTTTGCACGGCCTTTAACTGCCAGTACTTCAATCATTTTATCCCCCCATTTTCCTAACTTGCTGATACCTAGAAAACGCCCTTTGGTGCGTAATTTAGGGGGGGTCAAAAAAGCCAGCTCTGTCTGCCGTAAACGTTTCGCGCATTGGCTTACCATCGAGGTAAAACATTTGTAAGTGCTAGTTCCTTCAAATTGTGATTTTAATGCGTTTGCCATAACATGACCAATATCTTCAATGATTGGAATGCTAACCTCTTGTTTTTCCGACCATAATCTCACACCTTTTTGGAGCGTATAATCACAGTCTTTGACAATCGCATCCGGCATTCCCGCATGATTAAAAATGCTTTCTAATTCTAAGGCGATTGTGTTTCCATTGACGGTTTCTGATACTTTGATTCCAATACATTCGCAGTCCTTAAGCGTGATTGCTTTTGAAGCGAGTGATAAAGCATCCATACCCACTCGCAAAACCACCAGTGCTTTTTTGGTACCTATATCTATGGAATGGTCTATGATTGCGATCCAAGATTGACTGATCGGTTGAACTTGTTTAAGCTTTCCTAACCCCAAACGTAACGTCCAATTGATGACCGAAGTAAAATGGGGAGTCCAGTTCAATGAAAGTGGCGTTTTTGCCCTGAATAAATTTAGGATACGGGGTACACTTCGGTAGGAAACAACCGCTTGTAAAACGAGCAAAACACATAAGGTACGTGTTTGTTGAGTTTCACTTATCTCAACTTGAGATGTGGGTGCGGGTATTGAAAATGTTTTTTTATTTCAGCGTTTTTTTCCATTAGGGTAATTTGTGCCTTAAGTTCGGCTATTTTTTCCTGATGGCGTTTTTGGGATTTTCGATAATCCCTAATTTCATTAGCTCGCCTTACGGCTTTAGATTTCCAGTCATTGCGGCTGTGTATGATTTTTGATATTTGGGGCATTTGTGTTATCTCGCTAAGTTATTTTAAATTTGAATTTGACCATTTCAATTTGAATTTTATCATCTATTTTTAAGTATTTCCAGTTTTGATTTTTAAAATCCATTTTTTAGGAAATTTAAATATCGATAAAATGGGGGAATTTCGACAGGCTAGGTCTGTCCCCTATTTTCCGTCATAAAGTGCTTGATGTTCATTTGCCTATAGCGAAGGTATTTAGGATGGGGTGAAAGTTTCTGGTCCCTACATCGCTGCGTCAATGCGATTAACTTTAAGTCAATGGCATTGAATCAATGGTGCGTGGGACGGTGTGTGGGAAATTAATTGTCGAAAAAGTGAGGCGTTTTATATTCGACGACAGTTATTACGGCATTTTTATATATATAAATGTTCAGATAAATAATTTCACAAAGGGCAACCATAAAGGATTGCTTCTACCTGCGAATATGTTATCTGTAGGGGCAATCCCTTGTGGTTGCCCTGTGAAATGATTTATCTAAAAAACTATAGGACTATTCCAATGGCTTTTAGCGATTTTAAAAATATCAACATGGTTATTAAAAAATATCCAGTAAAAATTAGACGGGAAAAATTTTTATCTGATGATATTGCGCTCACTATCCCAAATTGGTTTATGGAGAATTTGAATTTTGTTATTCAAAATAAATCTATTAATGATAATGAGTTTTTTTATGCGAGGTGTTTATTTACCCTTTTTTACAAGAGGTTTGGAAAAAGCACACGACAATGCAATTATGGTCGCATCAAGCCATTTTTTATAATAAAGAGCTTTCTGGTGAGCCAGATTACTTATTTTCTTTAGTAACAAAAGAAGCGGTGACTCATATCATAAACAGTCCCATTTTGACAGTCGTTGAAGCAAAGAAAGAAAACTTCACCGAAGGTTGGGGACAATGTTTAGCAGAAATGATTGCTTGCCCAAAAATTAATGATAATCCAGATATAATAATATTTGGTATTGTGACGACGGGTGAATTTTGGCGATTTGGTAAATTACAGGGCGATACTTTTACGGAAAATACGCTACCGGTTTCCATTGAAAATCCAAATAAAATAATGGGCTGCCTGGAATATGTGATGAACGAATGTGAATCTCAACTACAACTAAGGAACGTGCCTGAAATAACGAGGGCAACCATAAAGGATTCTCCCTACATCAATTGAGATATAGCTTTTCCCGTTTGAATAAACGACATAACAAACCGTAAAGCGTTTTGGAAACGCTTTACGGTTTTTGTACTCCACCTAATTGGGAAACGCTATAATTAGATTTAATTTCACTCTGCTCTCAATTATTCTAAATGAATCGCCCCATAAACGAATTTAGAAATACCATTTTTTCAAAAAATGGTATTTCTTTAATTGATAGAGGATTTGAAATATGAAAAAATCTATTTTTAAGGAAGGTAAGAAGTATACATTTAGCGATTATTTTGAGATGAATAATCCGACGGAAGAAATAGTAGGAGAATTTGGATATTCTTTTTCTTATGAAGTCATTAGTCTTCCTCAGTCAAGCGATTATAATATGACTGATATTAAGAAGCTTCAGGAAACTTATTATCAATTTCTCCCCAAAATATTTTTCAATTCAGAAATGGCTAAAAGAGAATTTTTGATTGCTCCCATTTTGATAGAAGTCGCTAAAAATACGGATTCTAAAATCAATGTAGAATATGCTATAGAAGTTGATGACAAATTAAGTGGTTCACTTGATTATCTAATACGCTCAAATCAAGAATTGCTTGTTATAGAAGCCAAAAAAGGGGATTTAGATAAGGGCTTCAATCAGTTATCAGCACAATTAATCGCGTTGGATAAATATGAAGAGGGTGATTTTGGCAATATTTTATATGGTGCGATAACAATTGGTGAAGTTTGGAAATTTGGTACGCTCAACCGATCTGAAAAACAGATTATAAAAGACATAAATAGTTATACCATACCTTCTGAGGTGGAAAAAGTGTTTTCTATATTAATGGGATTGGTGGGTCCAAAGAAATAATTGGGATCAGAGTAATTTTGCTAGAAAAATGGGGCAACCAAAAATAATTGATAATTAGATTTAATTTTACTCTGACCCTAATTATTTTTTCTTGTCGCAACCATATTTAATGAGGGCAATCATAAAAGGTTGCCCTTAACTTTATGGTGATGACCTACGTTCGCTATTTCATTTTTGCCTTTTAAAATAAATAGTTCAAAAAAGTGCTTGACTTTGAAAGAACGGCCCTTATTAATAGGTTCATCAACTTTAATATTTGTTGATAAATGAAATTTTTCGTTCAATAACTTATCCAAAGGATAAACTCTGAAATATCTCAAGGTTTGTATTTCAAGCCTAATATTGTTGTTAATGAGCGCATCATTAGCGTCTGCGATAGAACTGTCGCTCAATCAGTCGCGGTTTATACCCGGCGAAACTTTAGGCCTGACTCTGAATGAAGATTGGTCAGGTGAGGCGGATATTTATGTCGCTGTGACTATACCAGGGAGTGACATTTTTTACTTTTTAACTCCGCCGCTCAATTTTGGGTTGGATATGGTGCCGTATGCCCAGGCAGCACAGGCAAGTGGTTCCAGTGAAATTTTACGCATGGATTTACCAGCGGGACTGCCCACCGGGGAATATACCTTTTATGCAGGCGCGGTGCGAGTAACTGGTTTTCTTGATGAGATTATCGGTAGCGTGGTCGAAACTTCATTTATTTTTGCTACCGAGGCTGAGCCAGTGGATTTGACCTTTGGTGATAGTCGCTTACCTGATGGCGTGATTGAACGCACTTATAGTTTTGCCATTGAGCCTGCAACCGGTATGCCGCCTTATCAGTTTAGTTTGAGTACGGGTACGCTGCCAGATGGATTGACGCTGGGTAGTGATAGCGGATTGATTCAAGGTTCGCCAACGCAACGCGGTATGTCCCAATTTACGGTGCAAGTGGTTGATGCGAGCGGCAATGTGGGTGAGATTGAAAGGGCTATTAAAGTCTTTGGCATCTTGAGCTTTGGTGAACATGGTACCTATAAAGGGTGTAATGGTTTACAAATGGCTTTTAATTCGGCTCAGGATTTGGATGAGATTCGCATTGAGCAAGGGACTTATGAGTGTAATGGACAGTCGATTCCTAGCAGCAAAACCTTTGAATATGGGATTAAGGTTTCTGGTGGCTGGGATAGTGGCTTTGTGAATCAGAGTGATGATCCGGCTGTTACTGTTTTTGATGGTGGTGCGAAAATGATAGAAGGGATTGAAAACAGCGAGCAGTGTAAAGAGGCTGGCGGTCTATGGTATAATAGGCTAGTATGTTTCCAAGAAGGGCCTCCAAGTAGTTCAATTTTTTCTGTGTCTGCTGATGGTTCTGTGGCGGTAGAAGGATTGTCCTTTCAAAATGCTAGTGCTAGAGCAATCAGTGGTAATGGAAAAGTAAATATCACTCACTGCGTTTTTACCGACAACGGCGGCGGGGCGGTTTCTGGTGCAGACACCATCACCAACAGCACCTTCACCAACAACAGTGCTTATTATGGCGGGGCGGTTTATGGTGCATACACCATCACCAACAGCACCTTCACCAACAACAGTGCTTCTTCTGATGGCGGGGCGGTTTATGGTGCAGACACCATCACCAACAGCACCTTCACCAACAACAGTGCTTCTTCTGATGGCGGGGCGGTTTATTCTTATTCTTCCATAACCATCACCAACAGCACCTTCACCAACAACAGTGCTTATAAAGGCGGGGCTATTTATGGAAAAAATTGTACCATCGTCAACAGCACCATCGCCAACAACAGTGGCGGAGGATTTAAAGGCAGCGGCACTATTCTAAACACCATCTTCGCGCAAAATAAAGTAGGCGAAGAAGCTAACGACATTACTCCAGCGGGGAAATTGCATGTGGACTACACCCTGGTCAATTACATTTCAGGCGGAGTTGATTTGGGCACCCACATTATCATGGGTGAACCTCGCTTTGTGGATGCTGATAATGGAAATTTCCGTTTACGCGCTGATTCTCCTGCTATTTTTAAAGGATGACAACGACAATGCCCTTGATTTAGATGGTAATCCTCGTGTTGTTGGCGGGGCGATTGATCTTGGGGCTTATGAGGTTCAGTAAGTATATTGTTTGAATCAGAATTTTCAGAATGAGAGAATTTTCAGAATTAAGATTTAATCTTTTTTGTTTTTAATTCTGTCAATTCTTTAATTCTGTTAATTCTGATTCAGATCATTAGTACAGTTAAACTCCGATTAATTCAAGAAGCTAACTATAAGATGATTACAAGAACCGAACTTAAAAAGATTGCTAGAGCAAGAATAAAAGATGCGGAAGTTTTATGGAGTGCAAAACGTTATGATGGTGCGGCTTATATTTGTGGTTATGCCCTAGAATTGGGACTCAAAGCGAGAATTTGTCAAACCTTAAAATGGTCTGGTTATCCTTCAACAAACAAAGAATTTGCAAACTATAGATGTTTTAAAACGCATGATTTAGATGTTTTACTACATTTATCCGGCATAGAAGAAAAGATAAAAACCCTTTTCTTTCGTGACTGGTCAAATGTTGCAAATTGGAATCCAGAGGCAAGATATGATCCGATAGGAACTGTTTCAGAAGCAGACACTTATAATATGATAAATGCGACCAAAAATTTAATAAAAGTACTATGAATAAATTAAATCAGAAAATGCTTAAAATTGAAAAGTACCTTGCCAGTCAAAAGGGTGAATTTAAACTTTTTGCCTTATTCCTTAGAGAAGGCTCGCCGGGTAAATGGGACGTTTTGGTTTCTGCTGGGTGGATTGATGCCAATAAACAACAAGCATTAAAAATCATTACAGAACAATTGACGACTAAACTCAATAAGAAAGAACTCATATCCTTATCTCGTGTTGTCGTTATTAGCCAAGACAACGAAGCTTTATCTACAATAAATCAATTTATGCCCGTAGGAAATCAAATTGCTGAAATACATGATAAGACTTTTTTTGGTTTAGATATAAAACAAGCATTTTTCATTTCACCTTCGTCAAATAAATAAATGTTGATGACTCTAGTGTTTGAATCCTTATCCCTTTTTAAAGGATGACAATGGCAATGCCCTTGATTTAGATGGTAAGCCTCGTGTTGTTGGCGGGGGGATTGATCTTGGGGCTTTTGAAGTTCAGTAAAAATATTGTTTGAATCAGAAACACAAACTAACGATTCAGACAATTAAATTATGTTAATTAACCAGAGGAATAAATTAAATGCCTGCCAAAGACATTTACCATGACAACGTAAAAAATGCCTTAATCAAGGATG
>Ga0164310_10001384_pt1 | contig 13648 bp, 18 predicted proteins | sample GuaBasSedimGuay1_FD_121795 | JGI IMG/M metagenome (GOLD analysis project Ga0164310, IMG submission 121795) | Subseafloor sediment microbial communities from Guaymas Basin, Gulf of California, Mexico - Guay1, Core 4569-9, 0-3 cm | ecosystem: Environmental > Aquatic > Marine > Hydrothermal vents... | reverse complement strand
GTATATTGGTCTATTCCAGCCATTTAATTTGTCTCCGTTAAACTCTGGCTACAGTTATAGTAGCTGTTACTTTTAAATTAGTATCTGCATCAACAGCGATTGCTGAGAATACGTTTCTAGCTAACATTGTTGAACCACTGGCTGTTGCACTGTCAAATATACCAGCTTCTGTAATATCTTCATCTGTGCCTGATGCGAAGTCAAACTCTTTATAAAATTTTGCTACATAAACTGAGTCTTTAGACAATGTTGCTGTCTCTCTTTGAAATTCTGTTTGTAAAGCAGTGTCTGAATTAGTAACCGCTGTTGTACCAGTTCCTACTGCTAAAGCTCTAAAATACGCTGGAGTGCTATTGTTAATAAGCAAATCAGCCATTCTTTCTAATCCATCATTTACTATGGCATTACAAATAACTCGCTTGTCCATAACTTCTCCTGTAGAACGTCGAATTGAAATAAGCTCCCAATTCTCTATTACTTGAAATGTTCCAGCTTTCGTTGGTTTTCTATTTTTCATTTTGATTCCCTCTCTTTTTTATTTCCATGATATTTTTCACATACCAAAAATACATTTGAATGTGCCTGTTTTAGTGTTCGTGCATATTCGACAATAGCGTACACCTTTTGTCTATCTATGTCAACCCAATAATCATAAACTATTGGATATTTCTTTTCCTTTTTTTCTTTCTTTTTCATTATACCCTCTTTATGTTATAACAATTGATGTGATTAGTTAGTTGTAAATGTTACTACTAAAACCGGTGTATGTGAGGCAGGTGTGACATATCCACCCGGTATAACTATTTTAAAATTAAAGTATAAATCAGTTGCTACAGATAAAGCACCAGAGCCATTGTTTAAATAAACAACATTACTAGCTCCATTTCCACCCATGTTTACGCCTGTCCAATCAGCTGATGGTGCAGATGCAGTTGTGACAATACCTTTATACCAACTGTTTGTAGGAACTCCATTTCCTAAAGCTGGGTCAACATAACTATCCATGCTATCATTATCCCACGCTTCTAATTGTGGTTCTGAAGCTGTTGCACCATTGAAAGAAACTCCAAAAGCATATTGTTTAGCTACATTTCCTGCATTGTAAATTTCATAAAGTGTATCAGCAGAAAAGTCAGCTAATATATATGTTGGTACTACAACAGCTGTTGATTCACTTAGAGAAACACCAGCTCTATCTAATTCTTCCGATGTTGGTATATCATCACCATTAGCAACTCCTGAGCCACCCCCAGTGAAGATAAATGTATCGTATCCTGATGCTACTTCTATCCATGATGAACCACTTGCTCCAATGGCTAATTCATTGACAGAATTATTAATATATAATGTTGCTGTTGACATAATTTACTCTCCTTGTATTACCACGCATTAACTCGTAATATTATATTGTATTCTTGAACACCACGACCACTGCGTTTCCCTTTTGCTTCAGGATAAGTAATTGGTTGTAGTCTTTTGACTTTATAAGAATATGTACTAGCCCCACCGTCTACTTTATCTAACTTAATGTAATAAGGTTGAGCAAAGTCCATAGCTGTTTCTAAAGCATCCATTGCAGTTACCACATCTTCATAATCCCAATCATCGCCTCTTAAATATCCTCTGATGATTAAGTCCCATGACTTATCAGAGCCTTCAACAATGATTGAATTGTTTCCTCTAAACCCTTCTACTTCACGATATTTTTTAATCGTTTGAGGACAATTAACATCTTGTACAAGAGGAAATGTATAACGCAATGTTACCCCGTTACTCTCATATAATTTTAAATATACTTTCATAGTTTATTCCTTTAATAATTCTCTATTATGTTCTCTATAGCCATTTTTATTGTTTCGTTTGTTTCTAAAGCCTCGCCTAATTGAGACATTATTTGATTTGTTAATTGCTCTCTGCTTAGTGCTTGTTTAAGCTCTATTTTAATTCCACCAACATTAGTTTCAATACTTGGCAAACTGATTGATTCTAAACTAGCTGGTCTAAAATTCGTCATTGCACTGCGTTCTGGAATATTCAAACCACTTCCGCTTCCTTCATAAAAATACCTTTGTGCTTGTCTTTGAGTTAATTCTGCTTTAAAGTATTTCTCTAAAGTAGACATTAATCCACTGTATTTTCCACCGCTTTCAAAGGCATCTAAAGACGTGTTGCCTTGTAGAAAACTAGATACAGCATTAGCAGGTCTTCTTCCTTGCTCTTGTGCAATCTGATAAAGCTTCATTGATGTAGAGGATAGTGTATTTTGATTATTTCTTTCTTTTGTTATCTCTTGTTGAAGCTTCAATTCATATTGCAACTGTGCATTTCTGGATTGATTTATTCCATACATGTTCTCTAATGTTCGTTGTGTTTTTAGTAATTGTAGATTTGTTGCACCTCGTAGTTTCAAATCTTGTATTTGATTCTGTACTACGCCTTTGGCTCTTGTTCTACGAAGTTCAATCCCTTCCATTTTTTCCATATGAGTGATTACATCTTTTTGTAAATCAATTTCATGTGATGTTATCATTCCTTGTTCTATTTTATATTTTAATAATCGTTTCTCTATCTCTATCGCAGACACACCTAATTTGTTTAGTTCTTCACGTCTTTGTTTTTCTTCCTGTGACGCTTTTGCTCTTACTTGTTTAATTATGTCTTGTTTATCTGAATCCAATAAAAACGAAACTGCTATTTCTTTGGAGTCAACATTGTTTTGTTTTTTCTTTTCATCAGTTATTTTTTGTTGTAATATAAATTGCTGTTCTAATGTTGAATGTATTGATTTTAGATGTTTAAGATTTTGAAGATTCTCTTTACCAAATATTTCAGGGCCGTTTACAAAATCTTTTGATAGCTCATGAATTTTTTTAGATAATTCTGTAAATTCAACTTCTGATAAACCGTTTTCCATTGCTTCTCTAGAAAGTTTTGCTATTCTAACAAATTTACCAACAAGCTCTGCTTGTGCCTGTTCATATCCCTTTGTTAATGCATCTATAAAGGTCTCTCCTCTTGCGGGAGCAAACATGGCATTAAGAAATATACCAGCGTTTCTAGCTCCAGCCTGCATACCTTTCATTGTCTCTACTATTTTTTCTAATGAATCTCTAAAATCTTTTCCGCCTGTAACACCAATAAGAAATGCTTTTCCTATTTCAGTTCTAGTATTTTTAAACTGGTCGGCTAATCTATTAATTTGTTTATTTTGTTCTTCAAATTCAGTATTCATTTTTTGAATGTCACCTGTTTTATTAGTTGCTTCATCTAAAGCGTCTTTTAATGAAGCTAAGGCTCGAATACTATTACCCCCACGAATTCTAAATAGTGAAGAAATAGCTTGACTAGCCGCAACAGGATTTGTTCTATTCAAATCATCAATGGCTCCAATAATAAGTCGTAGTCTATCAAATGTAGAATCTACAGAACTTAAATTAACTCCTAAAGTGTCGTTGAACTTATCAAAGTTTTTTTCCATTTGAAGAATAGCTGTTGACAATAGACGCCCAGCTCTAGTTCCTCTAATACCAGCTGTCTGTAATACGGCAAGTAGAGTTACTGTTTCTTCTAATGAAACGTTTGCAGTTCTTGCAGTTGGAGCAAATCTTTCTATAGCACCATTAAACTCGCTAATTTCAAAAGCGTTGTCTTTCCACAACTCAGCAACCTGTGCTAATGTCGCTGTTAATTCTTGTCCTTGTGATTCAAATTTATCAGTTCTTCCACCTAAAACACGAAAGGCTCTAGCTAAAGCGTTTGCTATCTTTTCAGTATCACCAAACAATAACACGGCTGTTTTAACAGAAGCGTTTGCACCAGCCATAGATGTTTCAAAATCTAGACCAGTAGTTGCAAAGCGTTGAAATGCTGTAACTATTTTACCAACACTTACACCTGTTTTTAATGACAGTTTTAACGCTTCGTCTTGTAATGTTTTAAAGTTAGCAGATATCTCTTCTGTTGTGCCTTGTAAATTTCTTTTAGCTTTCTGTAACGCTCTATCTTGGTCGATAATAGCTTTAAACGAATCTCTTATTGTTCGAGTAACTAACATCATTGTTCCTCGTAACGCCATCCAAAGAGGAATTGTTAAAGCGGCTCTTTTAGCTAATCTTCCCAAATTTGCCGCTAAACCTACTGTATTTTTGCTCATATTAGAATATGCAGTTGTTGTAGTTTTTATACCGGCCGCATTTATTTTAGATGTTGTTGTCATCTTTGTTAAAGCTCCGTTGGTACCCTTTATAATTTGAGTGGTCTTGGAAGCAGTATTGGCTAGTTTTTGAAACCCAGCTGTTGTTTTTGTAAAAGTCAACTGATTGGCTGTATTTTTAACGCTCTTCAGATTTTTATTAATATCTTTGCCAAAACTTTGTCCAACTCTTTTATTTAAATTATTAAGTTGTTTTAGTTTACTTTTAATGTCAGATATATCACCAACATATGATATTACTTTTCTATTAGCAGAATTTGCCATTTTATTATTCACTCCTTAATTCGACATCTATTGTTGTTTCTTTTCCCGGATGTTTAAAGTTCTTTGTTCTATTTGCTTTTATTTGTGTTTCTCGTTCTTCTCTTTTATGTTTTTTCCATAAATAGTCATTCTTTTTGTTTCTATGAATTAAATAAGCATCTGTTCTATATTCATCTTCAATGACGGCTTGTGTTAATTGTGAATCTTCATGTGTTGCTATTTCGTCATTAAGCAATTTATAAACAGAAAGCCAATGTAAAAATCTCACTTGTAGTGAACTAAAATTAGCAACATTATTAAATATCTGTATGTTAGAACATTTTTGTGATGCGTTATATATATTTTGCCAATACACTGTTTTGGCTAAATTTCTTAGTTTATTATCAGTCATGATTACACGCTCATTACTATTTCAGTCATCTTTCCTAATATAACATATGGCAATGTTGAGTTGTCATTTTCGTAATCTTCGAATGTGTTCCAAACCTTTACCCATGTTTCGTTGATTTGTTCCTTTTCTTGTTCTCTTACACAGCGTTCAGCACATAGAGCTGTCAAGAATCTATAATAGTTATCTTGAGCTTGATGTTCAATAGCTGGAGACATAAGTTCTGCTTTTTCCATTACGAACTTTAATCGTTCTTCACGAAGTTCATCAATCTTTATTTTGTCAGCTTCAATGCCTTTTATATCAGTGTCAGTTTTCTTAGACAATGTTAAATAAGCTTGAATTAACTTAGCCTCTATTTCATCCGCTTGTTCATCTAATTTAGCTATATCAATGCCTTGTTTTTCTTTTAACAATTTTGTCAACTGTTTGATTGTCAAGGTATTATCTTCTTGTAATAAGCGAACATAATTTTTATTCTTAAATGTTGTGGCTGATGCATTTTCCTTTTGAGTTGGCATTTTCACTCTATATGAAACACCCTGATACTCGAAAGGTAACTTATTATCTTGAATAAGTTCTGTTTCTAATGTATCTTTTTGTAGTTCTTCAAATACTGCTTTTAAATTTTCAACGTCCATTTCTCACCTCACCTTACATAAAAAAGCCCACACTCTTATTGTTCAGAGTCTGGTCTGTTTAAATTAATATTAATTGTTACACCTTCACTGTATAAAGAAACTTGACTTTCTATTTCACGCATAGCATTATATGCATCTTTTTTTAAGTCAAACTTCAATTCGTTAGCAATTTTAGAATCAAGTGTTTTATATTCTACTCTTTCACAAAAAGTACCGACAAAGCCGTTGAACTTTTTTCTGAGTATCTTATTAAAAACCTTTTCATTCATTGTGTACATATCGCACCTTACCTTTTCTTACTTTTTTTTCATGACTTAGGGAGCAGAACCACTCTGCTCCCGTTCATCTATTAAAAACAACGGTGTTAACCATTGATATTAAACGATGTCGCCTTCAGTTGTTGAGATTTTCAAGTTGTCACTATTCAAAGTTACTGTAGCAGAACCAAACTCGTTAGCACTAAATTCTGCTGGAGAGTCATCTGCTAATTCACATCCGTCTACAACATATCCAATAACGAATGTTGATTTTGCACTTGTTGCAAAAACTTTAACTAGAACTTTTACTTCACTCATCTCTGCGTAATCTATGATTCCCCAAGACTGTCCAGCCTGTGTCATCAAAGCTTCTTGAATAGGATAGTTCTTAACAAATCCACCAAGGTCAACAGATACATCATAACTCTCAACGTCATTGAATAAGTTTTCACTTGTTCCAATTGCACCTTCTCCAATACGATTCAATGTAGTAGAGATAGAAAGTGATGTTAATTTATCTAATTCAACTGCACTGTTTGTTCCATCATCAACAGTAACAGTAACATTACTTGCGTCTAGGAAAAACTTATCTGTATCATTAACTACTTCAGGGTCTCCAGCTGTACCATAAGATGCGGCCGTAAACCAGATTCTGTAATTATCTGAAGCTAAACCAGCTATAATATTTAAAGTAGTTGAACCATTTGTCCATGTATAGTCAGTTGTTTCGTTTAACTCAACAGCTACACCTGCACGAATTCTGTACACTTTAAGAATATAGTTACTCGCTACATTAGGATTTACTACAGGAGTTGGGTCATTTAAAACGATGTCATAACTTCCAGATGTTCCAGAAGGAGCATCGTTGGAAACGAATATAACATATTTGTTACCTTCTCTTGCTATTTTACAAAAATTACCACTTAACTCAAAGCTTCTCTCTAATCTCTCATCAGCATTAATATTAATGTTTAATGAATCTAAAGATAATCTTTCTACCCACAATGTTTGCTCAACTGTACCACCAAAAGCAGTTTTGCCCGGACTTATAAAATCCATTCTTCCGTCGTCAAAGTCTTCTAAATCAAGACCTCCAGATGGCATAACTGATAATCCAGCTATCTGTAGATATGAACTCATATTTCCATATTCATATTGTGTTATAGAAACTGAAACCTCTAATTTTTCCTTGTCTGTTGCCATTTTTTCTAATCTGCCCAGCTCATACAGCTTTTCTTGTGGCTGATTAACTGATACAGAATAACTTTGTACTCTGTCCCAATTGTCCATTGCAACATCTGCCCTTTCTGGTACCGTGATAGGCTTAAATGCTGAACTGTGTCTAATAACTGTTGCCATTTTTCGTTCTCCTTTATTAATAATAATCGATTATTTATAAATTTCTAATTGCTTAGTTGTCCTTCAATTCGTGAAACTCTTTCACGCAAACCTTTTATTTCGCTATTGATATTATCGTTACTTATTTTTATCGAATGAATATCATCTTGAATATGTTTAAAATGATTAGTTAACATTTTCCAACCGAAATAACATATAACTCCCAATTGTAAAACATCAAGGCCATAAGTCTCAAATAAGTATGTAAACAATCTTAATACTCCACCACTCATTGCTATCTCCTTTTATTCTGATACCCACACATTAATTGTTACATTGTGACGATGAGCGTCTTCCACATCGACATTTTGTCCCAATTGTACTCTTGTGTTTGTTAAAAAATTTAATTGAACTAATCCAGCCTGTGTTTTAATTGGCAGTTCTGAATTTCCACTATTATATGTATAGTTGTAATATGTCCAACCATCATTTATTGAATCTGTAAGCCACTTAGCAAGGTCAAGTCTTTCGCCTTCATCTGTAGCATAAATGTCTATCACCATTAAATCTCTTTCGTCTCTGTGATTAGACCCTATTTCATCTCTCTCCATTGTTCCTGATTCTACAAAAAGAGATATACAAGGAAGAGTCCAATTATCATCATTTTTTCTTCCTACTCTAATTGATATATTGTTTCCCTTTATATCGGTTACGGAATCAGTAATAACCTGTGCGTCTAAAAAATCTTTTAAACTGTTCTCTAAACATCTTTGTTTTTGCCATGCTAACATGTTTTTATCCTTTTAGTAGTTTTGGAATTTCAATTTCCATCTGTGCTAATGTTGAAGCTATATAATGTTTTGCTGGTATTGGTGTGCTTGGTTTTATTCCCGAAAAACCTCTTCCACTTACAACCCATCTTCCATTGACCCAAAGACCTTTAGGTAGAAAATGTTCCCAGTTTGCGTTAATACCTTCACTACCTTTATCTTGATGATTCCAATATGGAACTGTTATGTCTAATTTATCTATATCTCCAACACCCCAGCCATTGGTTATTTTTTCGGGTGTCCAAGCCATTGATTGTGATAACGCTCCTGTGCCACCCTCTGTCTTAATATCAATCATGTGTCTAAGAACAGTTTCGCATCTATTTGCGATTCTTTTGATGTCTTTGCTGGATACACTAGCAATAGATTTTAGTTCTTTCGTTATAAAATCTCCACCGGCTGTGTCTCTTGTTGTTACAGTAATTTTCATTATTTCATCCTAAATAATACCACCCTTGTAAAATCAAAAGGTGAATCAAAAATCTGTACTCTGTTACCCAACGCTTTATTAAACGGAGTATATTCTACATCATTGTACTTTATTTTCTCACAAATCTTAAATATGTTTTTCTTAGAAGACTCGATAACAATTTCTATTGCACCCGCTTCTCTTAATCCAATCTCTCTTGCTACTAAACTATTATCTCTTATTTGACGTACATGAGCTTTAATAGGTTCAGGTGACTGATTAGTCTCTGTATATCCTGTGTTTCTGTAAGGGTCATAGTTACTTCCTTTAGCATTACTCGCTTTAAGATATACCCATACAGTTTCTTGATATTCTTTAAAGATTGTTTCTTTTATTTTATTGTGTATATTTCTATTCATCATGAGTTTTCTCTTTGTACTTTAATGTTTAAACTTAGTTTGCGTTTCTTTAAATTTAGTTTCTTCTTAGTTTTGTCCATCTCTAATTGAAGAGGTAATACATGTCTAGTTACTGATGCTTTACTGTCACAAAATAAAATTTTTCCTAATATCATCATGTTAGACCTCTTTCTGCTTTATTGTGATTATGTTTCCATTGGCATCATATATAACATCAACTTGATATGAATTGATAGGATTAACATTATTTTCTGTATCACTAGCAGAATTGAAAATTCTTACTTTTGATGACACCAATTTATTTACCTCGTTTATGGTTGTGTAAGTGGTATCATACAGCAAATAGTTGTGTTGTGTTAGTCCTAGAATGTTCTTTAACAGTTCGTGTTGAGAGTCCTCTACAATAATTGTTTCTATTCCGTCAAGATATCCGATTGGAGTATTATATAATATTCGATACTGAGCAGACACCGTGAATAAATATGATGCCGAATATACCCCGTTTCCAATTTCAGTCAAGGGCCCAGAACTTATAACAGAATTATCTGAACTTTTGCATATTGTATAAGATGTAGTTAAACCCGATGCAGGTTCACCTGTGTTCTCTCTAACAAACAACTCTAAAACATAAGTTGTATCTTTATCTATTTTCATTATCCGACCTTACATTTTAAACAAATTTATATTAATTATGTCCACCCTCGCACCAACAATAGTAATAAGGGGCCATATTAATTATTGATATATCTCCATTATGTGTGTCATCACCGTCGCCACCGTTTCTCTCTATAGTGACCCACATTATGTCTCCATCTGGGTCACTCGATGATGAACGACTTATCATATCACTGATATCTAAAGAGACGACATGACTAGCTTGTATATTAGCTGAAGTAGGAGCCGCAAATATTTCTGTTACACTTTGTTCGTTTGTGCCAGCGGTTGGGGCATCTGTTGTTGTTCTATAAACAGAATCTCCGTCCTGTGACCATCCCCATCTAACAACAATTCTAATGTTTCCCGCACTTGCATCATCTGTAACATAAGAAAATCTTAGTTTAACGGGAGAACTTGTGTCAATGTCTAACGGTATATAAGCATTTAATCCTTGTTGGTCAGTTGCTCCATTTGCAAATTTATTCTCGATTCTTCCTACACCCAAACTATCACCTAAATAAAGGTCTTGGTCTGCTGGAGATTGAGCCATAGCAGATGTCATTCCCCAGTCCCAAGGAAGTCTAACAAGCGGTCTAGCCTTGCCAAAATATTCTATCCAACCGTCACTATTAATCTCTGTTCTGTTAGTATGTTGTTTCGTTTGCTCAATAACAGGTGCCGTTGTGATTGTTGTTACAATTCTCATTCTTACCCAAAATCTATTTATACCAGAGGAAATAGGGTCGTTCTTGGCCCAATCATCTAATATATTTATATTAAATCTTATTTGTGTAGAACCTGTTTGTTCAAAGACTGTTTTAGCCAAAGGAAGATATTTACCAGATGATTGTGTTATCATATAGACAAGCTCAGTCCAACTTGAACCGTTCCAATATTCAAATATGGTTTCTCCACTTCCAATAACTAAAGCTGTGTTTATATCTGCTTTTAATCCAAGAAACTGATAGTAATCACTAGGTGTCTGTATATTTGTTGACCAATAAATTGCATCATTGATGTCTGTTCCCATTGTAAATGTAGAATCAGATGCACTAGACGCTTCAGTTGATTTATCTGTATAACTTGAAGTTCCGTTGTCATAAACATAACATAGTTGACCTCTGAAAACACTATCTCCTTCACCAATACAACTTTCAGACCCCATCTCAGGCTGTCCAACATGAAGTTCTCCAATAATATTAAATCCTTCATCGCCATCATCATTGCTGTTATAATCAACGTCCATTACATTCCAATCAACAATACTAAGATGCTCAGATTCAAATAAACAACCTGTAAGTCTAATTTCTCCTGATGCTTCTTGAAGAATATCCCAAGTGTGTATTCCTCGACATGAAACTGCGGTGCCTTCAATTGATGAACCGATTCCGACTGTTGTTCCAACTCGCACACCGTTGGTTACATTATCGTTAGTAAAAGAATGTACAAATATCTGTCCGCCATCATCGGCATATAATCCGTTTGTTCCCCCACTTGCTCCTGAGTTATGTACCCAAACTGTTCCATCATCTGCCATAATAGAAGTGGTAGCATAAGAGAGAATATTAAAGCAATCTATCCTTCCGCCATTATCAGCCAGAATAGCTACGCCCACAGAAGAATACATCTTACATTCCTCAACAAGAAGAGAAGCGGAAGCACCTGTAGACCTGACAGCTTCTTGTCCAGAATAAAATCTAATGTTTTCTATTGCAGCTTGAGTAATTCCCGCTGGATTATATATTGCGGCATGACTTGCTGGCCCAGTTATCGCTCCACCAGAAACAACTGTGTTGTTAGCCAGTGTGAATAACGGAGAAGCACTTGCTGATGCAATAACTGTAGCAGATGGTTTCAAGACGACAGTCACATAAGAACTTAATGTCATAGCTCCTTCTATATAGTTTCCAGCATGCACAATAATAACTTGTGGAGTAGATATACTCGCCGCTGAATTGGCGGCGGTTATTGCAGAAGATACAGATGTGAAATCACCACCAGAAATAGCAACGATATGTACATTTCCCCATCCACTGCCAACTGTTGTTGTGTAATATCCGAGAGAAGTCCATGCAGTTGTGCCGTCTCCTATTTTCAACTTAATGGTATCTGTTTCAATACCCATTTCGCCTTGAGCTAATGTTGGATTTGATGATGTCCAATTACTAGCAGTATCTCTTCTCAACTGAATAATATCAGCCATTATGCATTTCCTCCATCAAGTTTTTGAACCGCTAAATAAACAGAATTAGCAAACCCACCATCTACATGATTAGTTTTAGATAACTCAGATAATAAAATTGTTCCGTTTACAGGGTCAATAAATCTTAGTTCGCCTGTAACATCTCTATCTATTGTGTGTCCATCTGAATTTTCAAATGATATACCTTTGCACGATACATAGTCTTCTGATGGATTAACTTCTGTTGGATAACCTTGGTCATCCTGACTACCATCAGTAGTGTTTTCAATTTTTAAAGGTCTAATTTTATCCATAATTGTTTTTGTGAAAGAGGGGACGTTATTATCCCCTCTTATCCTTTATATTAAATTAAGATGTTTTCTTAATAAATGCTACTTCTACATGTACATCTGTGGCATTCTTAGCTACACCACCTAAATAGATGTATTCACCAGAACCAAAACCAGCTATGCTAGTTACCCAGCCGTTAGCCCCGTCCCAATAATATTTAGTACCAGCTGTTGCTCCAGATACAACTCCAGTTAACACAGTATCATTAGCTGAAACTTTAACTGTTCCGGCCGCTGATTCTGTAGTTGAAGCTAATCCAACACAAGCTTGAGCTGAAGTTATAGTGTTATAAGGAAGAACTGTATTATTTGCACTAACATAAAGCAAGTCTCCTTTAGTAACTCCACCAGCTCCTACAGTATAATCTATTCCACCAAGACCGTCTGCAATTTCTCCATATATTTCTTGCAAAGCTCCTTCAACATTTGTCTCAGTAGTATATGCTCCAACATCTTCTATACCTATAATTGATGCTCCTTCGCCATTAGTTGCAGAATTCAAATCCTCTGCCTTTACTGCTTTAGCATCATTAAATGCTGTAGACCAATCTATTGCTAGATTATCTGAGCCATCATCTATCATACCAGCACCAGCAAAATCATTTGGTTCAACACCAAGTTCATTTCCTGTTAGTTTCAAACCACCACTCGCTAGTAAATCAAGACGAATGTCACTTGCTACAATTTCACAACCAAGAGAAGCTGTTAAAGCTTCGAATTCTTTTTTAACCCATGTTGCTCCACCAAAATAATAAATACCATCAGTTTCATCATCTACACTTACAAAAGTACCTGTTGTAACTGTAGTGAAATCCCATGATGCTCCATTATATTCTGCAATTTTATAATCTTGACCAGCCCATGCACCAGTACCTGTGCCATTGATTAAATATCTGGCTCCAGTTGCTGGACTTCCGGGTGGTGTTAATAGAATATCAACACAAGACTCTTGCCATTCGGCCGCTGTTCCAGCCGCCGCTATTTGAGTATCAACATAATTTTTATCAACAATCTGCTCTCCGCTTGTGAAAGTCTTTGTACTATCATATGCAACCACAGCTGTATAATCTCTTGTTCCAGCTACCAACGAATAAATACTATGGTCATCGTCACTTAACCCAGTTATAGAACCATGGTCAATAGATGCAACCGTAAAATGCTCGTTTGATGCAAAATTCGTTAGAGCATCATGGTCAATATCTGTAGTTAAATTATGTGTGTTTGTAATAGAATCATGGTCGATGTCTGAATCTAAAATCATAGATGCGTCTACTCTTCCACTTGCATCTAGAACTATTGGTTTACCTGCGTCACCAACTCCAGTGCTTGAGCTGATAAAATCAGATGCCTCATATGCGTTTACTGTTTCTTCATAATCGCCTTGTGCATTTACAAAAATAAATTGTTTAGCCATTTAAAATACCTCGTTTTTTTTTTATTTTTCTATAACAATTTTACCAGTATCCGGGTCAAATCCCCAATTATCATTTTCAATCTGATATTCTTTTGTTATAAATGATATAAAGTTTTTATACTCCATATCTTTGTTTTTGTAACTTTGTAAATCGTTTTTCTTGTCATCTATCAAAGATTGAGCGTCACGTTGTAACACATCAATCTTGTACTTCAAAATCTCTATTTGATAATTTCTATTTTTAATAATAGCATCTTGTTTTTCTAACACAATTTTTTTATTTAAT